>Ga0209709_10004435_pt1 | contig 11313 bp, 14 predicted proteins | sample ArcticOcean_MG_C_2_FD_187435 | JGI IMG/M metagenome (GOLD analysis project Ga0209709, IMG submission 187435) | Marine microbial communities from western Arctic Ocean - ArcticOcean_MG_CB4_136 (SPAdes) (version 2) | ecosystem: Environmental > Aquatic > Marine > Oceanic | place: Arctic Ocean... | reverse complement strand
TAACCCTAGAAGACTCTGTATAAATAATTGCCGTGTTTTTTAAGACTGGACCTATCGATATTTCGTTAGACCATTTATATTTATTTTTTGAAAAATAACTTTCTATTTTTTTTGATTTAGAAAAACTAATACCTAAATCATTTGTTTCTACGTTTATTTTAGTTGGATATTTTGATACCATTAATTTGGTCTTACGGGCATAAGTAAATATTTAAACGTTTCTTGTTCACCTTGAACTACAACTGGTTTTTCATTACCAGAAAAACGCATATATACCGTATTGCCGTCTATAACTTCTATGCCTTGTATTAGATAGTTAGGGTTAAATGACATTGTAAAACCACTCACGTCACCTACGTTTAAGCCGAGAGTTTTAATGGAAACCTCTTCACTCCCACCGCCGATGTCTTTATTAATAGTTGTTATTTTTAAGGTTTTAGAGTCTGAAACCTCAAGTTTTACAGGTATAAAACCTTCTGCAACAACCGTTGCTCTATCAAGAGTATTTAATATGTCATTTTTATTAACCTCTATAGAAAAAATAGTCTCTTTGGGGAAAAGGTTTCCATATTCAGGGAAAGTTCCTTCAAGTTTCCTAATTGAGGCAGAGAATCTCTTGTCATAAAAGTGTAGCTCTCTTTCGGTAGAGTTTATTTCTATCTTTTCTTCTGTTTGCTCAAATATTCTTGCTGTTTCGTTCAGAGACCTAAAAGAGAGTATTCCTGCATCTTTAATTGGAAAATTTGTTAAGTTGTATGTTGCTAGCCTGTAGCTGTCTGTAGCAGCTAATTCTGTTTTATCGTTTTGATTATTAAAATAAACACCTGTCAAAACAGGTCTTCCTCCCTCTGGAGAAGCAGCAATTCCTACCTTTTTAAGGGATTCAAACAATTCACTTGGCTCTACTCTTTGACTTTTTTTAGAATCATAGTTTTGATCTAAAAGGGCTTCCGGGTATGTTTTTTCATCTAACTTTCTTAGGGTAAAGTTTAATTTGCTTTGTTCAACCCTTAGCTCACTACCTATATCAGAAAAAGTTACCTCTCCCCTTGGAAGCTTTCTAACCATGTCAGAAAGAACCCTTGCGTTAATCAAAGCTTTTCCTTCAATTTCTATATCGGCTTCTGCTTTTGCTTTAATTACTATATCTAAGTCAGAACCAATTATCTCAATAAACCCCTTTAGTGTTCTAAAGTAAATTCCTTGCAACGAAGGAGCGGCGGGTCTGGGGTCTACAATTCTAGAAACAGTCGAGATAATGTTTTTTAGAATATCTGTTTTTATTTTAAACTTCATTTTACTCCTATATATATCTAATAATAATAAAGACGTCGGACATGTTAAAAACACTTCTGAAGAACGATAAAGAATACGTTTTACTGTTTAATATTTTGAACAAAACAAACATATAAACTATGAGGCCTCCACCATATTTAGTTTATTGTCGAAACTGTTAATTTCTCTTAAAGAAACCGCAGAGTTTTTTGCTTTATTCAAGTAAGACAAAATTGTTGAATGAGAACGATTTCCAAGATAAAGACCTATCTGAGACAATGAAAGATCTGTGTGTTTTCTCATTAGAGCTACCAAAAGATGCCTGGCCGCTCCAACCTCTAAACTTCTGTTTTTTGAAGAGATAAGTTTTTTATCTATTTGATGAACATTAGAAACATAGTCAAAAATATATTCAGGTGTTAAAACGATAGTATTTTGCTTTATAGAAGAATGAACTAATCCCATTATGTATTCTGAGTTGTTAACCCCTGTTTGTTTATTAATAACAAGACTGTTAATAATCCCATTGATGTCTCTAAAGCTAGAGATGTCGACATTAGATAAATCTTCAATATTAGAGTCTGTTAGAAGATTTCCACCACCCTCTGTGTTGGTTTTAACTAAAAAATCTTTAAAAATCTCTGCATTTGGCTTTTCAATGTCTGTAACCAACCCGTTTAAAACACGAGAAATCAACCTCTCGGGGAAACCAAGTAGATCTTGAGGTTTCTGATCAGAAACCAAGACAACAGCTTTATTATTGTTTAAGAAATAGTTAATAGTATGAAAAAGTTCTTCAGAAACACCCTTTTTGCCCATAAAAAATTGAATATCATCAATCAGCAAAATATCAACAGATCTAATTTTATTTTTAAATAAATCTATATTTTGATTTTTAATCCCAGAAACATAAGATTCAAGAAAAGACTCAGAGTCAATATAATAAGAAGACCTTGAAGATTCTTCCATAGTTTTTAGTAGTTGAGTTTTGCCAACACCAGGTTTACCATGAATAAAGAGTGGATTAAATCTATTTCCAGGATTTTGAACTACATTTTTTGCTGCCGTAATAGCTAAATTATTAGAACTTCCAACCAAAAGTTGTTCAAAAACAGTTAAATCAATTTCAACAACAGGTTCTTCATGTTGCTGAACAGTCGAATCAGAAATTATAGAAAAAGGTGTGGTTTGAGTATGAACAGATTTACTTTTCATACTTGGGTCTAAAATAAATATACAATCAGTTATTCCGTTTATGTTTTTAGAAACTTTTTTGATTTTATCAAACACCTTTTTTTCAATAGAAGTTTTTACAAATTCAGAATTCACGCATATATTTAAATCATTATCCATAATTTTGAAATCGATTTGATCTAACCAATACGTCTCAGTTTTAGTAAGACTTTCTTTAAAAATTTGCTCTTTAAAAATTTGTAAACTTTGATTCATGTTCTATTAAAACTAATAAAGAAGTAAAAATATTCATAGTGTGCGAAAAGCAAACTTAATATTTTTTATATATTTATGCAGAACCAAAACGGCTTTATTCATTGACTTATTTAAGTGAAAGACTTAAAAATTATTATTAAAGTTTTTAGATTACGATTATTAGTTAATTAAGTTTTCGCGAGGATAGTTTAGATTTCGCGAACTAAAAATAAAAAGATTTATTTAGTTTGTTTAAATAAATTATCGTTTTATTGTAATTAAACAGGAGAAAAATGAAAAGAACTTATCAACCTAGTAATCGAAAAAGAAGTAGAAAACACGGTTTTAGATTAAGAATGCGTACCCGAGCTGGGAGACAAATCCTTAAAAGGAGAAGAAGCAAAGGTCGCAAGATAATTTCTGCATAATCAATTGGTAAGCTTTACTGCACTTAACATTAGTAAACATTTTTATAACCTGAAAAAAAACGAAAACGCTATTAACGTAAATGGTTTAAAAATTTATTTAAAAGTAAATAATTTAGAGACCTCCAGGCTTGGAATAAACATCTCAAGCAAGGGAACAAATGCTGTTAATAGAAATAAATTTAAAAGAAGGATAAAAGAGGCTGTAAGGGGTTTAGAGACACAAGACAATATTGATATATATTTTATTGGTTCAATACAATCTTCCAATATGAATCTAAAAGATATAAATAAAGTATTAAAATCTCATCCCAAACTTACGATTAAATGAAAATTTCAAAATTATTTTATATAACATTCAGATCATTACTCAACTTTTTTGGGTTTGGACAAAGTAATTGTCTATATTATCCAACATGCAGTGAGATTATTGTAAATTCAATTGAGAATAAGGGATTATTAAGATCTTTTCGTACAATACTTAAAAGAATTTATATTTGTAATCCTATATATGGAAAATTTGGTAAAAATTGGCAATATTAGAACCATTTGCACTTGCTATTGGATTTTTATTATCCTATTCATATGATTTCACTAATTCTTATGGTTTTTCAATAGTGATACTGACAATCATAATCAACATAATTATATTTCCTTTAACACTAAGGCAGACAAGATCAACTAAAAGAATGCAAGATATTCAACCAGAACTAAAAAAACTGCAAAAAGAAAATAAAGATAATAAAGAAAAGCTTAATAAAGAGATTGCAGAACTTTATAAGACAAAAGGTATAAATCCGCTTGGTTGCGTTTTACCTCTGATAATACAGATGCCAATATGGTTTGCTCTTTTTAGAGTACTGAGGGAACCACTTGATTTTATTCCTAATGATGCTTCATTATTTGCTCAACTAGGTGAACAAGCAAGTGTTTTATTTTATACTATGAATTTGCAAATTCCAGCTTCAGAAATAGTGACATGGGTTGAAAGAATCCCGTATCTATTACTTATTTTGCTTGTTGTCCTGACAGCTTTATATCAACAAAATCAGCTAACAAAAAAGTCAGGTAACGCAAATAATCCTCAAGCTAAGCAAATGCAGATGATAGGTAAAATAATGCCACTATTCTTTGGTTTTATATCTTGGACCTTACCATCGGGCTTAGTTGTATATTTTCTAACAGGGAATATATTTAGAATTGGGCAGCAATCTTTAATAGTTAAAATAGAAGAAAATCAAAAAAACAAAGACGAACAAAAAGATCACAAGGATCAAAAAGATCAAAAAGAGGATAATAATACGTCTGAAACATCAACTGATACCAATGATGACAAAGATGATCCTCGTAAGAACAGAAAAAAAAGAAGGAGAAAATAATGTCTAATAAATGGGTGGAAGTTGAAGCCAAAAACATAGATGATGCAATAAAAGCAGGATTAAAAGAATTAAACCTTGAAGATGCAACTCAAGCAAATATCAATATTTTAAGAGAACCTGAAGGTGGGGTGTTTGGTGTTGGTGGCACAAAGGCATTAGTTCGTATTTCAGTAAGAAATGGAGTTAAGAGTAATAATAGAGATGGTAATACTCGAGTAGATAACTCGCGTAACAATACTCCTAATAATACTCAAAACAAAAGGACATTTAAAAATAACGATAAAAAAAGAGATTACGAGAAAAAACCCAGAGTTGAAGCTGATCCAAAAGAACAACTGGATGTTTCCATCAAGTTTTTAGAAGGTCTTATTAGTACATTTGGACTAGAAGGTACCGTTACAGGAGAACTTGATGATCAGAATCTTTTAGTAGCTGTAAAAGGAGAACAAACAGAGGCATTAGTAGGTGAAAAGGGAAATATTATACGTTCTTTGCATGAACTTACAAGAACTGTTATTCAGAGAAAAACTGGTGCAGGGACTAGATTAAGATTAGATGTAGCTGATTATGCAGTTAAAAGGAAAGAAGCTTTAACAATCTATGCAGAAAGGCTCACAAAACAAATTCTAAAAGATTACCAGGAAGTTATGCTCGAGCCAATGAATTCTGTAGATAGAAAAACTTTACATGATGCAGTTGCAGATATTGATGGAATTCAGTCATATTCTGAAGGAAGAGAACCCTATAGATCTGTTGTTTTTTCTTTCAGTGGAGATCAAGGAAGTAAAAAAGAAGAAGAATGAGCTTTAATCCCCAAATACCGGATTGGGGTAAAAATCTTTCTGCTAATAAATTAAAAAAATTACTTTCATATCACAATTGGCTTTCAAATACAGCTATTAAAACTGGTTTAATTAGTCCAAAACCTCAACAATTTATATGGGATGAATTTGTTATACACTCACTTTATTTTTATAAAATAATTTTAGATTTAAAGTTACCTTCTTCTGATATATATGATCTTGGTACAGGTGCTGGTATTCCCGGTATACCAGTAGGAATAGTTTCAGATAAAAGAGTTAACCTAGTCGACATTAAACAAAAAAGAATCTTCGAATTGGAGCGTTTTCTTTCTGCACATAAGTATTTAAATATAAAAGCTGTAAAGGGTGATGCAGAGCTATTTTTGAAAAATGAACATAACGCAACTTTTTTAATGCGATGTTTCATTCCTAAAAGTGATTTAATTAAAAAAATAAATAAGTATAAGTCAATTAACAATAACAATACATTCATAGTATCTTCTAAATCCAGTTCAGCCAATTTTTCAAGTGAAGCGTTTCACGTGAAACAAAATAGATTTCTTATTAATAAAGATGCATATAGATTTATTGATGTTATAACAGTTAAGTGAAAACAATATCAATAATTTGTCAAAAAGGTGGAGTGGGAAAAACAACAACAGTAGTCAACACAGCATCAATTTTTGCTAGTTTAGGACACAGAACACTAATTTTAGATTTAGACCCACAAGGAAATGTCTCTACTTATCTAAATTACGATAAAAATGATGAACGCAACTCAAATGCTATAGATTTATTAGAAAAGAAAAACCCAATTATTCCAGGAAAAATAAAAGAAAATTTATACATATTAAGTTCAAATATACAAATTGCAAAATTTAATGAAGAAAAAATAGTTGGAGGGTCAAAATTACAACAAGCTTTTCATACTGATATATTAAATAAATATGATCTAGTTATTATCGATACACCTCCAACTATGAGTTCATTAGTACAAGAAGCTCTTGCTGTATCTGACTACTATTTAATACCAGTAAAACCTGAATTTTTAGCTGTTGAAGGTGTTGCTCAAGCTATGAATTTTGCAAAAAAAACGATAGCTTCTATACAAAATACAAATCCTCTTTTTATTGGTGTAATATTGAATCAAATAGACAAGAGAAGATCAAGTTATCTAGAGTTTGTTTCAGAACTTGAATATCTTTTAGCTGATAAACTTTTAAAAACAAAAATTTCTCAGACCGCTGAAATTGCAGATGGTCCATTTTATGCTAAAACCGTTGTAGATTTTAAAACAAATAGTAAATCAAAAATCGAGTATTTTGATTTAGCAAATGAAATACTAAGGAAAGTTGGATTATATGAAAAGATCACTGAGCTCCCTGATAACAGATACTAATGTAAGAGAATTTAACGCATTAGAAATCAATATTACCTCGATTAAAGAAAGTCCTTCACAGGCTAGAACAGAATTTAACGATTCTAAGCTAAATGAATTAACTGAATCCATCCTTAAAAACGGTATTTTACAACCTTTAATTGTGCAGGAGTTAGATGCAAATCAATATGAATTAATTGCTGGAGAACGACGATTAAGGGCATCTAAATTAGCTGGTTTAAAAAAGGTTCCATGTTTAGTAAAAGATGTAAGTTCTAGAGATGCTGCAGTAATAGGATTAGTGGAAAATATCCAAAGAGCACAACTAAATGCTATTGATGAATCAACAGGTTTTAAACATCTTGTTGAAACTTACAATCTTGAATCTAAAGAAATTGCACTTTTAGTTGGGAAAAGTAGACCTTATGTTTCAAACTCACTTAGATTATCGAAACTATCATCAAAAGTTATTAATGCTTTAAAATCTGATGATGTCACTATGGGTCAAATACGACCATTGATTAACTTATCAGAAAACCTTCAAGAAAAGATATTAGATGAAATAAAATTATTAAAATTATCTAGTAGGCAAGTTGAAGATAAAGTAAGAAGTATCAACACATCACAGCCTAACTCAGATCAAACAACTATGTTTTATAAAAACTATTTCGAAGATAAAACAGGTTCAAAGGTCGAAGTACAAACTAAGAGTGGTAAGTTTAAAGTTATCCTGAAATTCAATTCTTCAGATGCATTGAAAACATTTGTTGAAAAGATAAATTAATTTTTAAAACTATCATTTACGCTCTGTAATATTACTTCTAAAATATTCCTTACATTATTATATTGGTAAAAATTACCAAAAATTATTAGTGATACTGATTTTGTATTTTTAAGTAAGGTATGTGCTTTACCCAAATTATTTATTTTCAGCTGACTACTTACTTTACTAGACATGTCTTTTCCCAACCTACTTTCAGTAAAACTACCTTTAAAAAATGCTATTGATTCTTCCTCAGATTTTTTAAATGAAATAAATAAAGTTGGCTGTATCTTATTTACGTAGTTTATAATATTTTCCTCTTTAACATCTTGACCAACTTCAGAAGCAAAAGAAGCAACAATATTATTTTGCAAACATACTTTTTTAGTTGTTTCATAAGTTCTTATTTGTGCAGCGTAATCCTCTTCGTTTGGGAAATCAAAACATACTGAATAACCTGATGCAGTGGTTCTTAAATTTTGAGACATTGATTTAATAGCTTCATTTAATGATGTATTTAAATTTGGCCTCATCAACATTCTTATTTCATGTGCCGTATCAAGACCAACATTACCATCTATAGATAATCCTCTATTTTCTTGAAAAATGGTCACAGAAGTAGCAAGACTTGTACTAAAAACTCCATTAATGGGTTCTGAATAAAAACCAAGTCTAGATAAAAGTTCTTGAAGTTCTTCTACATCTGAACCCTGTAATTCTGGCTCATCAAAATTTAAAATTCGGTCCCCTAGTTTGTACCCATGATTAATAAGTTCTACCCAAAGTTCTTCTTTAGTCGTTATTTTATTTAAATTCTTATCGTCAATATATAGTGATATCACTGATATTAGTTCGCTGAAATCTTCCGAAGCTTCATATCCTGCATAAATTAATTTGTTTCGAAGATCATCTAACTCAATATCTGACAGACTCTTTATCAGTGAGGCTACATCAAGATTAATTGTCCAGCCACCTTTCAGCATCTATTGCTGCCTGGCAACCTGTACCTGCTGCAGTAATTGCTTGTCTGTATATAGAATCTGCTACATCTCCAGATGCAAAAATACCAGGTATAGATGTGCTTGTATCTGTTGTAAAACCTGTTTTAACGTAACCATTTTCATCAAGTTCAAGCATGCCGTCAAGAAACGAAACATTAGGAGTGTGTCCAATAGCTAGAAACACACCATCTATAGCCATGTCTTCTTCTGTTTTCTCTTTAAGGTCTTTAATGGTTACTGATGATACTTTTTTATCTCCTTTTATCTCAATAATTTCTTTATTCCAGAGTACATTAATTTTTTCATGTTCCATCACCCTATCTTGCATAATCTTGCTTGCTCTAAAAGAGTCTCTTCTGTGTACGACATAAACTTTCTTTGCAAATTTTGTCAAAAATAAAGCTTCCTCCATAGCTGAATCACCACCACCTATGACAACTACTTCTAGTTCTTTAAAGAAAAAACCATCACAAGTTGCACAAGCTGAAACACCATACCCTTGGAGTTCTTTTTCACCTTTAACTCCAAGCCATTTTGCTGAAGCACCAGTACTAATAACTACTGTTTTAAATTCATAGGTTTCTTTTGAAGTTTTTAGCAAAAAGCCACCATCTATTTCTTCAATTGAATCAACAGTTTCAGTTTTTATTTCAGTTCCAAATCTTTGAGCTTGTTTTTTGAAAACTTGCATTAACTCAGGACCCATTATTCCATCTTGAAATCCTGGATAGTTTTCTACATCTGTTGTCAGCATAAGTTGACCTCCAGATTCCAGACCTTCAAATAAGATCGGCTTCAAGCTAGCTCTTCCGGCATAAATTCCTGCTGTATATCCTGCAGGACCGGAACCTATTATTGCTATTTCATCCATTATTCTTCTTTCTGTAATTGTTTAATGATAAAACTAAAAAAACTATACCTAAAGCAGATAATGCAAATCCTGTTGGATTAATCCCTATAAGAACACCTATTCCTTGCATAATCTTAAGTACACCCATGAATAAAAAAATAAGTCCAGTTAAAAGTAGGACTATTAAAAGTAAACCAAGGCTTGCGAAACCTGTAAACTTTTTAATAGGCCTTACTATAAAATCTTTTATCGTTTTAATGAGGCTTTCAAACGTTTCTATAAATTTGTCTTCTTCCATAATGTAATAATAAGCGATAAAAGATTTATTCTTGTAAAACTTTATACTTGTAGGTGTTTACTGGTACTCATAATTACTAACTTATTTTGTTGTACTCTAAACCCATTTTTTTTATATAAATTTATCGCTGATTCATTTCTTTCCTGGGTGTTTAACTTCACAGATACAAATTTTTTCTTATTGCCAAAAGCAAGAACAAATTGAAGCAAATCTTCTCCGAAACCTTCTCCTTGATGAAGTCTATCTACACCTATTCGTTGAAGATATGAGTATTTTCTTGTTTCGCCTAAAATTGCATAGCCTATAAGCTCCTCTTGTTTCTTTTGAATAAATAAATAATTATTTACACAAATTTTTAAGGTCTCATGAAAAGAGTTTGATGAGTTTCTCCAATAAGGTTCAAAAATTTTTTTATCTAAATCTAACAAATATGAAAAATCACCTATCTCCAATTTTTTTTGTGTGATGCTTGTTGTATCTTTAACAATTTTTTTTGGATAATGTTTCAAGTTTTGATGACAGACATAGAGTTTTTTATATGAGAACCAGCCCGCAGATTCCCACGAATCTAATTGGTTTTCTTCAACCATTGAAGAATGAAAAGTTATATTATTATTTTTTGAGATCTTTGATGCTTTCTTTAATAAACCACTTCCTCCGTATACCTTTTCAAAATAAATATATGGATAGTAATCATTCCATTTTCTTGTGTAGTACGAACCGTTAAGAGAGTAATTTATTTTTTTTTCATTTGTTATATACATATTTTAAAATTTTTTTATCTTCTCTAAAAGTTAGCAAATTAATTGCTTCATCATAATTAACAATTGCTAGTTCTTCAATCTCGTTATCTGGCTCTTTTTCAAAAGCATTAATTACTTTCATTTCATAAAACCAAACTGTTTTATGAATGACTCCATCTTCCAAATTAATATCATACCTGGATTCAGCAATAGGCTTATCGCGCTTAAGTTTAACTTTAAATCCAGTTTCTTCGTAAACTTCACGAACAGCCGCTTCAGCAGGTTTTTCACCATCTTCTAGATGTCCTTTTGGAAAACCCCAAAAACTCTTATTTAAACCAATATCTCTTCTTTTGTTTTTAACAATAATTATTGAGTTGTCGTAAAAAACAATTCCTCCTGCTGCAAAATCGACTTTAGAATTCATACTGTATAGTTTCCATTCTTCTTCTAAGCTATCAATATGGTACCAACAACACTATTAAAAGTTTTAAAGAAGAATCCTTTTTTAGAGGATATTGCAACTTTTTATAAAAATGCTGGATATCAGCTTTATTTAGTTGGTGGGGCAGTAAGAGATGGAATTTTAGATATTCCAACGAAGGATTTTGATTTCACTACTGATGCTACAGCTGATGAATCGATAATTCTTTTTAAAAAAAATGGATATAATACTACCGAAATTGGCAGAGCATTCGGAACAATAGAAGCGTTGTATGAAAATTTTTCTCTACATATAACAACATTCCGGGAAGATTCTTATGAAGAGACCTCTAGAAAACCAGAAATTACAAGTTCAACTAATCTGGAAAATGATTTAAAAAGAAGAGACTTCACCATTAATGCAATAGCTTATGATATTTTAGAAAATAAATTGATTGATCCCTATAAAGGATTAAAAGACCTATCTCAAGGAATCATAACAACACCCATTTCAGCGGATATCTCATTTTCAGATGACCCACTACGA
>Ga0209709_10004431_pt1 | contig 11318 bp, 9 predicted proteins | sample ArcticOcean_MG_C_2_FD_187435 | JGI IMG/M metagenome (GOLD analysis project Ga0209709, IMG submission 187435) | Marine microbial communities from western Arctic Ocean - ArcticOcean_MG_CB4_136 (SPAdes) (version 2) | ecosystem: Environmental > Aquatic > Marine > Oceanic | place: Arctic Ocean... | reverse complement strand
ATGTTGTTTTAGAAGGCCATGCTGACGAAAGAGGAACTAGAGAATATAACTTAGCGTTAGGCGAAAGAAGAGCTAACTCAGCAAAAGACTATTTAATGACATATGGAATTTCAGCTAATAGAATTTCCGTTATAAGTTATGGTAAAGAAAGACCAGTAGACTCAGGTTCAAACCCACTTTCTTGGTCAAAAAATAGAAGATCAGTTACTGTAAAAGCTAACTAATCAAGATTAATTAAAATTTTAAAAGACCCTAGGGTTGGTTATCCCTAGGGTCTTTTTTTTGCCATCATTATAATTACAAATAATAAAATGGTTATTTATAAGAAAAAAAAATTAATAAGAACTTTATCATTTTTATTTTTATTTATTCAGTCAATATTATTTGTTCAGCCGTCAGCAGCAGAAAATCATGTTGGTGAGATTCTTGAAATTATTCAAAGAGATCTTAAAACTTTAGAAAAAGCAGTTTATTCGGGTGCTAATTTTTCAGACAGTACAAATTCAACAGCAATAAAATTTGATCAAAACTCAGAAGATGTCTTAACTAGACATTTATTAAAACTATCTGAAATTGAAAGTCAATTTCAAAATCTTACAAATAAGTTTGAAGAAATTAATTTTAAATTAGATAAACTGTCAAATAGACTGTCGAAAATTCAAAGTGATAATCAGTTAAGATTTCAGCAAATAGAAGAAAATAATGTAATTACCTCTAAAACAAAAAAATTAGTAAGCTCTAATAAAAAAGATAAATCATTATTACCCGGTTCATCAGAACCACAAGATCTTGGTTCAGTTTCCTATAAAGATACAGAAACAAACGATACAACACAACAAACGCAATCTATAGATACTACAAGTGCTATAGTTACAGAAATTTTTGACTCAGAAGAGAAAATTTTACCAGAAGGCAAGCCAGAAAAACAATATGAGTTTGCAACAAGCTTTTTAAAAGTTGGCGATTATACTACTGCAGAAAAAGCTTTTAGAGAGTTTGTATTAACCAATTCAGAACATGAATTAGCAGGTAATGCACAATACTGGTATGCAGAAACTTTTAGAATTAGACAATTATATACAGATGCGGCATCAGCTTATCTAGAGGGATATCAGAAATATCCAAAAAGCAATAAGGCTCCTATAAATTTATTAAAACTTGGTGTATCATTAGTACAAATAGGAGAAAAAGATCAAGGGTGTTTAATGATTGTTGGAGTTGAAAAACAATACCCAAAAGCGAAAAAATCTGTTCTTCAAAAAGCAAAATATGAAGAAAAAAAGTTTGAGTGTAAAAAAGAAAATTCTTAACTTAGATCTCAATAAAACAAGTAATAAAAAAATTTTAAAGATTTATAGAGAATTTAAATTTTTCATTAAGAACACTATTAAAAAAGAGAATAAAATTGCTGTCGCTGTATCCGGAGGACCCGATAGCTTAGCATTGACGTATTTGTCTAAATATCTATCTCTAAAAGAAAAAATAAAAGTACAATTTTTTATTGTGGACCACGGACTTCGAAAAAATTCAAAAGAAGAAGCTAAAAAAGTCAAATTTTTTTTAAAAAAATTTGATATTAATTGTCAAATTTTACTGTGGAGTAGTAAAAAGCCAAAATCTAATATTCAATCAATCGCTAGAAAAAATAGGTATGAACTTTTATTTAATCATTGTAAAAAAAACAATATTAAGCATCTGTTAGTAGGACATCATATTGATGACCTGTATGAAAATTTTTTTATAAGACTTCTAAGGGGCAGTGGCCTAAAAGGGCTTACATCGTTTGGTAAAATTGCTGAAGAAAAAAACAAGAATGTTTTAATTTTAAGACCATTAATAAATTTTGAAAAAAATGATTTAATTTTTATTGCAAAAAAAGTTTTTAATTTTTATATAGAAGATCCTTCTAATCTAAATTTTGATTTTCAAAGAACAAGAATTAGAAATTTGATTTCTAATCTAAAAAAAGATGGTTATGATATAAAAAAATTCAATTTAACAATTAAAAATTTAAAATCTTCAAACGATACAATAAATTTTTACGTAAATAATAATATTAAAAAAAATTCAACTTTTATTGATGAAAAAAAAATTTGTTTTTTGAATAAAAATTTTTTTATTCAGTCAAATGAAGTGGTGTTTAGAAGTTTATCTTTTATCTTGAAATCGATTAGTTCAAAGTATTACTCGTCAAGAGGAAAAAGTATTTCAGCTTTAATCACAAAAATACAAAAAAATATATTGTATAAAGCGACACTTGGAGGATGTTGTATTGAAAAAATCAATGAAACTATCTTAATTATCAAGGAAAATTGATATTGCTAATAAATTTAGTTACAAAATGACACTTGTTTAATCCTTAATAATTATTATCTTTACCATATGAATTTTAAAAATCTTGCGATGTGGGGTGTCATAGTATTTTTGACTATAGGCCTTTATAATATGTTTAAAAACCCTCAAGGGTCAATTAATAAAAAAGATCCAATAATATTTTCTGAATTTTTAACAGAAGTTGACAATGGAAGAGTTGTTAAAGTACAAATTCAAGGAAATAATATTAATGGACTTTTAGCTAATGGAAATTCATTTTCAACTTATTCACCTAACTATCCAAACTTAATTGAAATACTGTCTAGCAAAGGTGTGAGTATTTCAGCTGCTCCTCTTGAAGACAAAATGCCATCACTCTTTGGAGTTTTCTTATCATGGTTTCCCATGTTGTTATTAATTGCAGTTTGGATTTTTTTTATGAGACAGATGCAAGGTGGCAAGGGTGGAGCTATGGGTTTCGGTAAATCTAAAGCAAAAATGATGAATGAATTAAAAGGCAAGGTAACATTTGAGGATGTTGCTGGCGTTGAAGAAGCAAAAGAAGAAGTGGAAGAAGTTGTTCAGTTTTTAAAAGATCCAAAAAAATTTAGCAGATTAGGTGGAAAGATACCAAGAGGCTGTTTATTAGTTGGCCTACCTGGAACAGGAAAAACTTTACTCGCGAGAGCAATAGCAGGAGAGGCGGGTGTTCCGTTTTTTACCATATCTGGATCAGATTTTGTAGAAATGTTTGTTGGAGTTGGAGCATCAAGAGTTAGAGATATGTTTGAGCAAGGAAAAAAACATTCTCCATGCATAATTTTTATAGATGAAATTGATGCTGTAGGAAGAAGCAGAGGAGCAGGCTTAGGTGGCGGAAATGACGAAAGAGAGCAAACTTTAAATCAATTATTAGTTGAGATGGATGGATTTGAAACTAACGAAGGTGTAATAATTATTGCAGCCACAAACAGACCAGATGTATTGGATCCAGCTTTATTGAGACCAGGCAGATTTGATAGACAAGTAGTTGTGGGACTTCCAGATATTATTGGGAGAGAAAAAATACTAAAAGTTCATGCTAAAAAAATTAAGATGGCACCGGATGTAAATTTAAGAACTGTAGCAAGAGGAACTCCAGGTTTTTCAGGAGCAGATTTAGCAAATATAGTTAATGAAGCAGCATTACTAGCGGCAAGAAAAAACAAAAGAGTAGTTACTTTGGACGAGTTTGAAGAATCTAGAGATAAAGTGATGATGGGTGCTGAAAGAAGATCAATGGTAATGACAGAAGAAGAAAAAACCCTAACAGCTTATCACGAAGCAGGACACGCAATAGTAACTATAAATGAAGATGCGGCCCACCCCATTCATAAAGCAACAATTATTCCTCGTGGAAGAGCACTTGGAATGGTGATGCAACTACCTGAAAAAGATGAAATATCTCAAACAAGAGAACAGTTACATGCGCAATTAGCTATTGCTATGGGTGGTAGAGTTGCAGAAGAAATAATATTTGGACACGATAAAGTGACTACTGGAGCGTCTAGTGACATAGAGCAAGCAACGAAACGAGCAAGGGCTATGGTTATGCGTGCCGGGTTAAGTGAAGAATTGGGTCCAATTGCTTATGGTGAAAATGAAGAAGAGGTTTTTTTAGGAAGATCGGTTGCTAGAACACAAAATATGTCAGAAGAAACAGCGAGAAAAGTTGATTCAGAAATAAGAAAAATAGTTGAAAAAGGATATGCGAGAGCAAAAAAAGTTTTAACTGATAAAATTGATGATTTACACAAGTTGGCTAAAGCTCTTTTAACTTATGAGACACTTAGTGGCGATGAAATTGAAAACTTAATTAATAAGAATATTTACCCTGCCAATAAAGAAGATTTAAAATCAGAAGAAGAGAATAATGATAAGGGATCGGCTTTAGGAGCCATGGGTCTAAAGCCAAAAATAGTTCATTAAAAGTAATGAAAAAATATTACACAAGAGTGTGTAATTTTTATTATGGTAATATTTCAAAAAAATTAATTAAACAAAAAAAAGCACTACCTTTAAACGGTAACAAAGAAATTTCTTTTGATCATATAGAAATTATTTCAAGAAATTCAAAAAAAATAATTAATCTTAAAGATATAAAAAAACTATCTAGAGCATTAAGAAAAAAGATTAAAAATGATCTTAAAATTATTATCAAAAAAAATAAAAACTTTTCAAATTTAGATTTTAGTAAAAATCCAAATATAATGGGTGTAATAAATCTTACACCAGATAGTTTTTCTGATGGTGGAAAATTTAATAAAAAAAAAGCAGGTGTAGACCATGCAATTAATTTGTTTAAGAGCGGGGCAAACATAGTTGACGTAGGTGGAGAATCTACAAGACCAGGATCCAAGTCTATAAGCACTAAAAAAGAATGGAACAGAATAGAAAAGATAATAAAAAAAATTAATAAAAAGATTCCGTTGTCATTAGATACAAGAAAATCAGAAATTATGAATAAAGGAATAAAAATAGGAATTAAACTTATAAATGATATTTCAGGATTAAGTTATGATAGCAAAACGATTAATATTCTTAAAAAATATAAAATCCCATTTGTGATTCATCATTCTCAAGGAATACCAGAGAATATGCAAATTAACCCAAGATATAAAAACGAATTATTGGATATTTATGATTTTTTTGAAGAAAAGATAAATTTTTTGCGATCTAAAGGTATAAAGCATAATAATATAATAATTGATCCAGGCATAGGTTTTGGAAAAAATTTGAAACATAATATGAATTTAATTAAGAGTATTTCTATTTTTCATAGCCTTGGTTTTCCTATATTACTTGGCCTTTCTAGAAAAAAATTTATTAAAGATTTGGCTGGAAAAAACGATACTAAAGAAAGAATAGGGGGAACGGTAGCTTCTTCTTTATATTCGATGATGCAAGGAGTTCAAATTTTAAGAATTCATGATGTTAATGAATCCATACAAAGTATAAAAGTATTCAAACAATTAATTAAGGAATAATGACAAAAAAATATTTTGGAACGGACGGAATAAGAGGGGCTGTAAATAGTAAAAATATTAATGGTGACATGTTTTTTAAATTTGGTCTAGCTTCAGGAACATATTTTAAAACTCAAAAAAAAAAGAAACAAATAGCAATAATTGCAAAAGATACCAGGTTATCTGGTTATACATTGGAGCCTGCTTTAGTTTCTGGACTTACGTCAGCTGGAATGCACGTATACACGTTAGGACCTATACCAACAAATGGCCTGGCAATGTTAACGAAAGCCATGAAAGCAAATATGGGTATTATGATCACCGCATCTCATAATCCATATTATGATAATGGATTAAAGTTATTTGGGCCTGATGGATTAAAGTTATCCGATAAAATTGAAGAAAAAATAGAAAGTATAATTGATAAAAAAATTGAACATAACCTATCAAAGCCTAGAGAGCTAGGTAGGGTTAAAAGATTAGAGAACGGAAATGAAGATTATATCAAAATATTGAAAAAAAATTTTCCTAAAGATTTTAACCTTAGAGGTTTACGAATAGTAATTGATTGTGCAAATGGTGCTGGATATATAGCAGGACCAAAATTATTTAAATTACTTGGAGCAAAAGTATTTGCAATTGGAATTAATCCAAATGGTTTAAATATTAATGAAAAATGTGGCTCAACATTTCCAAATAAAATTAAATCTGAAGTAAAAAAAAATAAAGCACATATTGGAATTTCACTTGATGGTGATGCTGATAGGATTATCATGTGTGATGAAAAAGGAGATATAATTGATGGTGATCAAATAATTGCTGCACTTGCACTTAGATGGAAAAAAAAAAAAATGTTAAAAGGAGGTGTTATTGGCACCTTAATGTCAAACTATGGATTAGAAAAATTTTTTAAGTTAAAAAAAATAAAATTTATAAGAGCGAATGTAGGCGATCGTTATGTAAAAGAAAAAATGCAAAAAAATAATTTTAACTTAGGTGGGGAACAGTCTGGGCATATTATTTTAGGAAAATTTGCAACTACTGGAGATGGTTTATTAGTTGCTTTAGAAGTTTTATTTTCTCTAAGAAAAGGAATTAAAGCTAGTAATTTTTTTCAAACTTTTAAAAAGACGCCACAAATCTTAAAAAATATTAAAGTAAAAGATAAAAGTATAATTATGAATATAGATGTAAAAAACTCTATTAAAAGTGCAGAAAAATTGATGAAGGGGTACGGAAGAATATTGGTTAGAAAATCAGGAACAGAGTCAAAAATTAGAGTAATGGGTGAGAGTGAAAATATACAACTTCTTCAAAAGTGTTTAAACATGATTTTAAGAAAAATTAAATAAATTGATACCAAAGTCAAAAATATTAATTATTGCAGGATCAGACTCATCGGGTGGCGCGGGTATTCAAGCAGATATCAAAACCGTTACTGCCTTAGGATCATATGCAATGACCGCTATAACAGCCGTAACCATTCAAAATACCACAGGTGTTAAATCAATAGTATCCATTGATCCAAAAGAAATTTCCAATCAAATTGAATTCACCTCAAAAGATATTAAACCAGATGCTATAAAAATTGGAATGCTACATTCCACAAAGGTAATAAAATCTGTAATTCGCTCATTAGATATTATTAATGTTAAGAAAATAATCTTAGATCCTGTTATGGTTGCTAAAGGTGGAGCTAAACTAATAGATGACAAGGCGGTTCAGTTATTAAAAAATGAATTAATAAAAAAAGTTAGCTTAATAACTCCTAATATTCCAGAAGCTGAAATATTAACTGGTATTAAAATAAAAACTAAAGAAGATATAATTTTTGCTGCAAGCATATTGATTGAGTTAGGGGCAAAAAATGTTTTTATAAAAGGTGGTCATTTAGATTCGAAAGTTGTTCAGGATATATTTGTTAGTAAAAAAGAGATTATGATTATAAAAAATAAAAGAATTACAACCAGTAATACACATGGAACTGGATGTACACTCTCATCTGCCATTTCCACGTTTTTTTCATGTGGAAAAACCTTAAAGAAATCTTGTGAGCTGGCAACTATGTATGTAAATAATTCCATAAGATCTAACCTTAACTATGGCAAAGGTCACGGTCCGATAAACCATCTAAGTTCAATAAGTATAGAAAAAAAATTTAAATAATGAAAAATGTGGTTGTTGTAGGTTCACAGTGGGGTGATGAGGGTAAAGGTAAAATAGTAGACTGGCTATCCGATCAGGCTGATGTAGTAATTCGTTTTCAAGGCGGACACAATGCTGGACACACTTTAGTTATCGACGGTATTACATATAAATTAAGATTGCTTCCATCTGGAATAGTTAGAAAAGATAAGATATCAATTATAGGAAATGGCGTAGTTGTTGACCCTTGGGCTTTATTAGAAGAAATCGAAGAGATAAAATTAAAAGGAGTAGAAGTAAATACAAATAATTTTATTATTTCAGAGTCTGCCAATCTCATTTTACCATTTCATAGAGAGATGGATGAAATTAGAGAAGATGCGGCTGGTAAAAGTAAAATTGGAACAACAAGACGTGGTATTGGTCCAGCATATGAAGATAAAGTTGGAAGAAGATCTATTAGAGTAATGGATCTAAGATCAGAAACTAATTTAGACCATAGGCTAGAAACAGTTTTACTTCACCATAATGCAATTAGAAAAGGATTAGGTAAAAAAATATATAAAAAAGATCACCTTAAAAAAGAATTGTTAAAGATTGCTCCTGAGATTTTAAAATACTCTCAACCTGTTTGGCTTAGAATTAGTGAATTTAAAAAACAAAAAAAAAGAATACTGTTTGAAGGTGCACAAGGAATTTTATTAGACGTAGATCATGGAACTTATCCATTTGTAACGTCATCTAATACGGTTGCCTCAAGTGCAGCAACAGGAACTGGTTGTGGACCTAATTCTATTCATTATGTTTTAGGAATTACAAAAGCTTATACTACAAGAGTTGGTGAAGGACCTTTTCCAACAGAATTAACAGATAAAATCGGTGAATTGTTAGGAAAAAGAGGTAAAGAGTTTGGAACTGTCACTAGTAGAAAAAGAAGATGTGGATGGTTTGACGGTGTGCTTGTAAGACAAGCAATCAAGATATCTGGAATTAATGGTATTGCATTAACTAAATTGGATGTATTAGATGATTTAGATGAAATTAAAATTTGTATTCAGTATGAGTTGGATGGAAAAAAAATGGAGTATCTACCAGCAGCTGTCGAGGATCAATTGAAAATCAAACCTATTTATAAAACATTCTCAGGGTGGAAGGCTCCTACTAATGGAATTAAGAATATTAAAAACCTACCTGAAAATGCTAAAAAGTATATATATGCAATTGAAGATTTTATTGGAGCTAAAATTTCAAGTATTTCAACGAGTCCTGAGAGAGAAGATACAATTCTATTAGAAAATCCATTTGAAATTTAATTTGCAGGCAACAAATTTTTTGATTTTGCTGAATTAAGCATGTGTTTTTGAAGTTTTTCAAATGCTTTGTTTTCAATTTGTCTAATTCTTTCTCTACTTATTTTATACTTTTTACTAAGGTTCTCTAATGTAATCTGTTCATCATTAAGTCTTCTAGCATAAAGTATTTCTTTTTCTCTTTCATTCAATATTTTAAGAGAATCTGCTAGTAAATCTTTTCTTTGTTCCATTTCTTCATTTTGTGAAAATTTTAACTCTTGATCTAGTTTTTTATCAACAAGCCAATCTTGCCATTCATCACCATCTTCACCTACTGGAGCATTTAAAGAGTGTTCTTTTCCAGCAAGTCTTCTGTTCATTGATATAACTTCTTTTTTGTCTACATTAAGTTTATTTGCTATTTCCGAAACATGCTCATCTCTTAAATCACCTTCAGTGGAATGGGATATTTGATTCTTAATTTTTTTTAAATTAAAAAAAAGTTTCTTTTGTGCAGTAGTGGTTCCAATTTTTACTAGACTCCATGATCTTAAAACATATTCCTGTATTGAAGCTCTGATCCACCACATTGCATAAGTGGCTAATCTAAAACCTTTTTCCGGCTCAAATTTTTTAACAGCTTTCATTAATCCAATGTTTCCTTCTGAGATCATTTCATTTACAGGCAAACCATAACCCTTATAACCCATTGCAATTTTAGCAACTAATCTTAAGTGACTTGTTACTAGTTTTTCTGCTGCCTTGACATTACCTGTTGTCTTCCAATTTTTGGCTAACATATATTCCTCTTCAGCAGCAAGCATTGGAAATTTTTTGATTTGTGTTAAGTAGGCAGATAGACCACCTTCATTTGAAAGTGCCGGTAGATTATTATTCATTGTTGCAGCCATGATACATGATTATTTAGTCAACTTTAGTAATATTTCAATACTTTATTTGTTAGTATTTCTAAGCAATTTAAGAATATTCTCAAGTTCTTGTGGCAAAATTGAGGAGAAAGTCATTTCTTCATTAGTTTTAGGATGAATGAAACCTAAAGTTTTTGCATGAAGAAATTGTCTATCTAACTTATAAATTAAATTTTCTAAATTAGCGTCAATATTTTTTAGTTTTTTATATTTTTTTTTATATTTTCCATCTCCCATTATACTATTCCCCATATGTATCATGTGGACTCTAATTTGATGAGTTCTTCCTGTTTCAAGTCTACATTCAACCAAACTTAATGTTGGTGTTCTGTCATTTTCAAAAATTTCTAGAGTTTTATAATTTGTGATTGCTCTTTTCCCTTTAGAGCTACTAACTTCCATCATTTGTCTATTTTTTGAACTCCTAGTTATAAAGGTATCAATTTTACCTGAAGAAGGTCTAAGTTTGCCCCAAATCAATAATTGATAGGCTCTTGTAATTGTATGTTCACTAAATTGAATAGATAAATTTTCATGAGTTTCATTATTTTTTGCTATAACAATTAATCCAGAAGTGTCTTTGTCAATTCTATGTACAATGCCTGGTCGTAGTTCATCACCAATTGTTGAAAGAGAGTCTTCATTGTAATGTATTAAAGCATTTACAATCGTCTGATCATAATTACCTGCTCCAGGGTGCATAATGATTCCCGCAGGTTTGTTTATTATTAACAAGTCTTCATCTTCATGAACTATTTCCAATTTAAAATCATATGGTTTTAAAGAAGCTTTTTCAGGTTTTGGAATTTGAAGAACTATTCTATCTCCTGCAGATATTTTTTTTGATGGGTTATTAATTATTTCATTATTTAATTTTAATTTTTCTTTTAAAATTAAATTTTTAATTCTAGTTCTGCTAATTAGTGTTTCTCTTTTATTAATAAAAACATCAACTCTAAGGTTATTTTCATCTGACTTAACTATTAAATTAATGTTTTTTTCCATAAAATGTAATATTAATACTAAATGTGCTGTCAGCTCAACTGGATAGAGCACCAGATTTTGAATCACAAGCGCTAAAATAAAACACTTGAATTAATAAGATAACACAACGCTTATAGCTTGATTCAGAAGGTTAAAGCCGCTGAAAACGTTTTCTATCAAAAGAGGTTAAATAAAAAATTATAAAAAAATTTTACAAGATTCATATTACATTATCCTATATAAATAAATTACGTGATAAGCACTGCTAGCTCAACTGGATAGAGTATCGGATTTCGAATCCGAGGGTTCTAGGTTCAAATCCTAGGCGGTGCACGTTGAAAATTTTAATTTTTTTTGGATAACCTAAGGTTTAAAAACTAATATGGTTTCTATATATCTAGTGGGTTGGGTTTAAAAAAATATGAAATGGCTAAAATTTGTGAATGTATAAATAAAATTTTATAGTTTATTTCCATTTTTTTGTATAATCCAAAAAATCCTCAATAATCAGGAGATAAGTTGTTTTAAAATTTTCAAAAGAACACCTGGATTTATAAAATTTAAAAGCATTTTCTGTAATTTGATTAATTTCATCATCTTTAAGATTTGTTATTTTTTTATAAAATTCGCCTGGTTCATCAATATTAATA
>Ga0209709_10004427_pt1 | contig 11327 bp, 11 predicted proteins | sample ArcticOcean_MG_C_2_FD_187435 | JGI IMG/M metagenome (GOLD analysis project Ga0209709, IMG submission 187435) | Marine microbial communities from western Arctic Ocean - ArcticOcean_MG_CB4_136 (SPAdes) (version 2) | ecosystem: Environmental > Aquatic > Marine > Oceanic | place: Arctic Ocean... | reverse complement strand
CCAAGTAAAATTAGCTTTAAAACTGGTGGATTAATCACAGCTGGTTTTGGTTTTATTATTGGTGGTATGTGGGTTGCTGTTATTACTCAAATGGGTTTATTTCCATTTGTTAATACTTTGGGAGCAATTCTTGCGCCAGTATTTGGTATCATGATGGTTGATTATTACATTATCAAAAAACAAAGAATCGATGTAGATGATTTGTTTGATGCAAGCCCAAATGCCAAGTATCATTACAATGGTGGTTTTAACCATAAAGCAATGATAGCTTGGGTTCTTTCAGGATATATTGCTGTAGGATCTGTTTGGCCGAACATCTTGTTTTTAGGTTTGGATGATTTCTTCGCTAATTTAGGTGGTGGTGGAGGATATGCTTGGATAATTGGAGCATCACTAGGTGCCGTAGTTCACTTGGCTATGCCTAGAAAGTAAGACAAAAACTTTATAGTTAAAAAAAGACCCGTCGCATTAGTGCGGCGGGTTTAGTACTTAAGAATTACCTCCTCTTTCTCTATATTTTCAATAACAAGGTTATCTCCAGAGCCCTTTCTATCAACTACTAAAAAATTCATATCCTCTGTGGCTATTAGGGGAAAATGCCAAGTACCCGGGTTATAATTAACCCCTATTTCTTGAGGAACAATAAAAGCTTCAATCTTATTAAGATCGGGCTTATTACTTTCTGGTGCAACAAGTACTAAAAAGGTAGTTTGTTTCATTGGTATAAAGGCCTGACTTCCTAAAGGATGTTTTTCCATCATATCAATTTTCATTGGAAAAGATCTCTTTAGTGCAGAAAAAATACAAATAGTAGTTTCTCCATTATCTTTTGAAGTATTTAAATTAGCTATTCCATCAAATCTTTTGGCATAGCCTTCGTTAATTTCAATTGGCTTAATATCAGCTGTTGTAATCATGTCTCCAAATTTAGAGAAATTTTTTTTGGTAATAGGTTTTGGGTTAATTATAATTTTCATTAAACGGCCTTACCAAAAATTCTAAATCTAGAAATTCCGCCATCAGGGAAAATGTTAATTTTTATAAAATTAATCTTGTCATTTTTCATCAATATGTTTTTAAATATATGAGTTTTGTTTGCGGATAAATTAACTTTGTGTAATAAAAATTTCCATTTATTTGAACTTTTAACAATTGAAGAAGAGGATTTTTTATTTGGCACAAACGTAGCTTGCAATGAGCAGTGGCTTGGAAAATTTCCTTTAAAATGATGAGTTGATATTTCAATTTTATCAATTTTTTTACCATTAATAGGATTTAATATTAACCAATCAAAACCTTTGTCTCTTCTTCTTCTTGTTTCCCAACCATCACCCATGTTTTTAGCTTTTCTAGGAGCTAAAATATTTTCTGCTTTTCCAAAATGTTCGTTATTACACGCAATAACTGAGGCACCATTTAATAGTGATGCTAAATTAATTGTTTTATTTCCAAATTTATTATTTTCTTTTGATAGACTTCCATAAAGTCTTAATCTTGCAACACCTCCATCTGGAAATATATTCAGTTTAATATGAGTGAAAACTGTTTTAGAGGATGTGCTAAATATATGATGACTATTTGGTTTTGTTTTTTTTTCACCAATTAATGTTTTCCATTTTAAATCTTTAATATTTCTAGATTTTGAATAACAGCCTTCTAATGAAATCATAGATGGTTGATTTCCATTAAAATGTGAAGTGTCAACATCTACTTTATTAATTGATCCTGGTTTACCAAGTTTAATAATTAAAAAATCATGTCCGGATGTCCGTTTCCTCCTAGTCTCCCATCCATCCATCCATTTACCATTTTTATCAAATAACCCTTCTTTAAATACAGCAGGTGAAGGGTCAATAATTCTATTTGCTGATGCAAAAAAATCATCTGTCTTAAATATAACTTTAGAACCCAATCTAGGTTGAGCTAAATCAATAAGTCCATTTGTGAAGATAATTTTTTTTGACATTAATTAGAATAGTTTTTAATCCAATGTTTGGCTACGTCAATTCTTTTACATAACCACACATCCTCATGTTTTAGCACATAGTCTAAAAATTTTTTTAAAGATTGAATTCTGCCAGGTTTTCCAATAATTCTACAATGCAATCCTACTGACATCATTTTAGGGCTTATCTTCCCCTCTTCATACAAAGTATCAAAACTGTCTTTAAGGTATGTAAAAAAATGGTTACCTGTATTGAAGCCTTGATTAGTAACAAATCTCATATCATTGTTATCAAGAGTGTAAGGAATGATTAGCTGTTTCTTTTTTCCTCTGGTTTCCCAGTAGGGTAAATCATCACTATATGAGTCACTATCATATAAAAATCCACCATCCTCTATAACTAAATCTCTAGTATTAGGGCTACACCTGCCCGTGTACCACCCATTTGGTCTTTCACCAAATATTTGTTTATGAGATTGTATTGCGAGCTTCATGTGTTTTTTTTCTTCAGATTTTTTAATATTTTGGTAATCAATCCATCTCCATCCATGAGATGCTACTTCATATCCCGCATCTTTTATGGCTTTACATATTTCAGGATTTTTTTCTAAAGCCATACCTACTCCAAAAACTGTTATTGGAACTTTCTTTTCTTGGAATAATTTATGTAATCTCCAGAATCCTGCTCTAGAACCATACTCATAAAGAGACTCCATGTTTATGTGTCTCCCTTTTACAGGCTTAGCCCCTATAATTTCAGATAGAAAAATCTCTGAATTTTTATCACCATTTAAAACACAATTTTCTGCTCCTTCCTCATAATTTAAAACTATTTGAACAGCTATACGAGCATTATTAGGCCATATAGTTTTTATTCTCTTAGAACCATATCCAATCATGTCTCGAATATTTTTTTTAGGCATAAAAAATTATAAATTATTTTTAGTAGGTTAACAATTTATTAATTTGAAATGGACTGTCCTTTGATACCATCAAGTAGACTTAAACATTTCTTAAGTTCATTAAGAACTATAAATTCATCAATTTTGTGAGCTTGCTCAATAGAGCCGGGTCCACAAACAACAGTGCTTATTCCTATTTCCTGAAACAATCCTGCTTCGGTTCCAAAAGAAACAGCTTCTCTTGTATTATCACCAGTTAGATTTGAAACTAGTTCACAAGCATTAGATTTTTTATCTCTATCAAACCCTGTAACTTCACCAATAATTTTTTTTGTAATAGAGGAATTTGGAAAAGTTTTTTTCATATCAGTCAAAAGTACTTCATTTGCATATTTATCTAATTCTGCGTTTAAGAATTCACCATCCTCTTTAACAACTGGTCTTGTTTCCCAATTAACATGACACTTATCAGCAATTACATTATGTGCGATACCACCAAAAATTCCACCTATTGAAAGAGTTGAATGAGGTGGATCAAAAATAGAGTCTTTTGGAGATCTTTCTTTAAGTTTTTCTCTTAACTCAATTAATTTATTTACATATCTAGAAGCATACTCAACAGCACTAACACCTTTATGTGGAGCAGAACTGTGTCCAGCTAAACCTTCAAAAAAAGTTGTGTATTCATAACAACCTTTATGGGCATCTATGATTTTCATATTAGTTGGCTCACCTATGATGCAAATTCCATCTTTAACTCCTCTTTTTTTTAATTCTTCAATTAGAATTGGAGCCCCTATGCATGCGGTTTCTTCATCAAAGGTATAAGAAAAATGAATATCTCTATTTAAATTTGCTTTTGAATAAATTGGTGCAAATGCAAGCGTACAAGCAATGAAGCCCTTCATGTCACAAGCACCTCTGCCGAAAAGTTTATCATTTTTTATCGTTGCTATAAATGGATCTGTACTCCATCCTTTTGATACTGGAACCACATCTGTATGACCAGATAAAATTATTGGTTTTTTATCACTAGGGTGTTTAGCTTTTAATGTTGCAAAAAGATTAACTCTTTTTTTTTCACCATCAAAAGTCTTAAATGATGTTGCACCTAGTTTTTTTAGAATTTCATCACAGTAGTTAATTAATGAACTGTTATCCTCTCCAGATACTGTTTTGAAAGCAATTAAATCGGTTAAAATTTTAATTGAGTTATTAAATAACTGATCTGAAGTATTTTCTGTACTCATAAATAAGTTCCATTATATATTAAATATATGAAAGAACAAATAACCTATGATGTATTTGATAAAGTAGATATTAGAGTAGGAACCGTAGTTTCTGTAAAAAAAAATGAAAAAGCAAGAAAACCATCATTAGTTATTGAGGCAGATTTTGGAAAAGAAATTGGAATTAAACAATCTTCTGCTCAAATAACACATTATTATAATGAGGAAAACTTAAAAGGAAAACAGGTTATTGCTATATGTAATTTTCCTGAAAAAAATATTGCAGGTGTTGTTTCACAGGTCTTAATTTTAGGATCAATTGATAAAGAAGGAAAGGTTATATTAGTTCATCCAACTCAAGATTCTGAGAATGGTCTTCCTATAGCTTAATCTTATGCATCCAGAATTATTTTTATTAATTGGGATTTCTTGTTCATTAGGTTACACGCCTGGACCAAATAATGCTGTAGCTTCTTTTTCAGGTTTTAATTTTGGTATTAAAAAAACAATACCCTCAATTTTGGGAGTTTGGCTAGGTTATACAACCTTAGTCATCTTGATGAATTTTGTATTGATTTCAACTTTTATAAAATACCCACTAATACAAGAGGTAATTAGAATTCTAGGAACTCTCTTTTTGCTTTATTTAGCTTATAAAATTTCATTTTCATCATTATCTAAAGAAGATAAAAAAATTAATCCTGTAAAATTTATTGATACTTTTATATTTCAGTTCTTAAATCCCAAAGGTGTAATGGCAGCAATCACTTTAATTTCAAAATTTGTAATAGAAGATGATTATTTAAACAGTTCATTAACAGTTATAGTGGTTTGCTCTTTAACAGCCCTTACAAGTATTACTACATGGGCTTTTTTTGGTAAGTTTTTGAGGAATTTTGCTACAAATAACAATTTTATTAAACGATTTAATTATGTTATGTCATTGCTACTTATCGTTTGTATAATAGGGTTCTACATCTAAAACTAAATGAAACCAGGAAATAAAAATTCTTATAATTCTTTAAAGTCTATTAATATTAATAATAGTGAATATAAATATTATTCTTTAGTAGAGGCTGAAAAAAATGGTTTAGAAGGAATATCAAAACTTCCAAAATCACTTAAGGTTTTATTAGAAAATTTATTAAGATATGAAGATGATTTGTCTGTTACTAAAAATCAAATAGAGGCAATTAAAGAATGGTTGAAAATAAAAAAATCATCAACTGAAATAGCTTACAGACCAGCTAGAGTTTTATTACAAGATTACACAGGAATACCAGCGGTTGCTGATCTTGCGGCTATGAGAGAGGCTGTTAAAGAAAAAAATATAGACCCAAACACTATTAATCCATTGTCTGCAGTTGATCTTGTTATAGATCACTCAGTACAAGTAGATAAATCAGCAAACGCAGACTCATTTGAAAAAAATGTGGATATTGAATTTAAAAGAAATGGAGAAAGATACTCTTTTTTAAAATGGGGCCAGCAAGCGTTTAATAATTTTAGAATAGTTCCTCCTGGAACAGGCATTTGTCACCAGGTTAATTTAGAATATCTGTCAAAAGTTGTTTGGTCAGAAAAATTTAAAGAAGAAGACTATTTATTTCCTGATACATTAGTTGGTACCGATAGTCATACTACTATGGTTAATGGATTATCTGTTCTTGGTTGGGGAGTAGGTGGAATTGAAGCAGAGGCTGGAATGCTAGGTCAGCCAATTTCAATGTTGATCCCTGAAGTGATTGGGTTTGAGGTAACCAACAAGATGCCAGAAGGTACAACAGCTACAGACCTAGTCCTAACTGTTGTAAAAATGTTAAGAGACAAAGGTGTTGTTGGAAAATTTGTTGAGTTTTATGGTGAAGGTTTAAAAAATTTAACACTTGCAGATAGAGCAACTATCGCAAATATGGCCCCAGAATATGGTGCTACATGTGGCTTTTTTCCAATTGATGATGAAACATTAAAATATTTAAGATTTTCAGGAAGAGATGAGGACACAGTAAATATAGTTGAAAAATACGCCAAAGAGCAAGGTTTATGGGCAAGTGATGGAATAGAATTTACAGATACACTTTCTTTAGACATGTCGACAGTTGTTCCAACAATATCTGGACCTAAAAGACCTCAAGACAAGGTTTTATTAACAGACGCTTCTACAGGATTTAAAAAAGTTCTTGAAGATGCAACTGAAAGAAAAGAAAAAAAAATCTCAAAAGTTTCTGGCACAGATTATGAAATTAAAGATGGATCAATATTAATTGCTGCAATTACCTCATGTACAAATACATCTAATCCAAATGTTTTAATAGGAGCGGGGTTATTAGCTAAAAAGGCTGTGGAACTTGGTTTAGAAACTAAACCTTGGGTTAAAACATCATTAGCACCAGGATCACAAGTAGTAACAGACTATTTAGCAAAAGCTGGATTAAATGTTTTTTTAGATAAACTTGGGTTTAACTTAGTTGGGTATGGATGCACAACTTGTATAGGAAATTCAGGACCTTTGCCCGATGGAATTGTTAAAGCAATTGAAAAAGAAAATATATATGCAGTATCAGTATTGTCTGGCAACCGAAATTTTGAAGGAAGAATATCTCCTCATATTAAAGCTAATTACTTAGCCTCACCACCACTTGTCGTAGCGTATGCTCTTGCAGGACATATGGAATTTGATTTATACAAAGAGCCACTGGGAAAAAGTAAAGAAGGTAAAGATATTTATCTAAAAGATATTTGGCCATCAAATAAAGAGATAGAAGATACTTTAAGAAAATCTTTAAATGCTGAAATGTTTATAAAAAGATATTCAAATGTTTCAGAAGGACCTAAGCAATGGCAAAAAATTAAAACTGAAAATACAAGTATTTATAATTGGGACTCAGGATCAACTTATGTAAAGAAACCACCTTTCTTTGAAAACTTATCTGATAAACCTGAGGGTTTTAAACCCATTAAAGATGCGAGACCACTCTTAATTCTAGGGGACATGATAACAACAGATCACATTTCACCAGCTGGTAATATTCAAAAAGAAAGTCCAACAGGAGAATACTTTATGGAACATCAAATATTACCTGAGGATTATAACTCATATGGATCTAGAAGAGGAAATCATGAAGTTATGATGCGTGGAACATTTGCAAACATTAGAATAAGAAATGAGATGGCCCCTGGTACTGAGGGTGGTTTTACAAAATTATATCCAGAAGAAAAAATAATGCCTATTTTTAATGCCGTAGAAGAATATAAAAAAAGAGGAACCGATTTAGTGGTATTCGGTGGAAAAGAATATGGAACTGGTTCATCTAGAGATTGGGCAGCAAAAGGAACTAAATTATTGGGTGTAAAAGTTGTAATAGCAGAGAGCTTTGAAAGAATTCATAGATCAAATTTAATTGGCATGGGTGTATTACCGCTTCAATTTACCGAAGGAAACAATAGAACAAATTTAAATTTAATTGGATCAGAATTAATTACTGTTTTAAATATTGAAGAAGGAGTTAATGCGTCAGACAACGTTAAGGTTGAAATAAAATATGCCTCTGGAGATATTAAAAAAATTAAAACTCTTTGCAGAATTGATACTAAAAATGAATTAGAATATTATAAAAATGGTGGTATTCTTCAATATGTATTAAGGAATATGATTTAATTATGGATGAAGAAATTACAATTATAGATTCAAATACAAGAAATGAAAAAATTAAGAATTTTTTCATTAATAATAAAAAAAAACTTATAATAGGATTTTCAATTATACTTATATTAATCTTTGGCTACTTTTTATTGAAAGATATGAACGAGCAAAACAAAATAAAATTAGCAAATCAGTTTAATAAAACGATAATAAATTTTAAAACAGAGGACAAACAAGTAGCAATTGATCAATTAACAAAATTAATAAATGAAAATGATGCCACTTATTCTCCGTTAGCGCTATATTTTTTAATTGATAATAATTTAATAGAAAATAAAAATGAAATTAATATTTTTTTTGATGAGTTAATAGATGAAACAAATTTAGACGACGAAATTACAAATTTGATTATATATAAAAAAGCACTATTTAATGCAGAATTTTCAACTGAAAATGATTTATTGCAAATACTTAATCCAATCATTAATTCTGAAAGTATATGGAAATCCCACTCGTTATATTTACTAGCTGAATATTTTTATTCAAAAAATGAAAAAAAAAAATCAAAAGAGTTTTTTAGTCAAATTTTAACTTTAACAAATAGCAACAATGAAATTAAATTAGAGGCCCAAAAAAGAATAAATAGAGATTTTAGTGAGTAATATTTTAAAATATTTTGTATTATTAATCTTATTAAATAATTGTTCACTAGATACAAAATCAGGTATTTGGACTAATAAAAAAAAGATTATAGTAGAAAAAGATAACACAACTAAGGTATTTGTTAATAAGAAAAAATTAAATAGAGAATTTAATCCAAATTTAGAAATAAAGTTATCGTCAAAATTAATTAGTAATAGTTTTTTAAACAACCTTACAAACAACAACAATAGAGTTGACTATGATGGAGAATTAAAAAAAATATCAAAATTTAAGTTTTCTAAGATTCGTAATTTTGAATATTATGAACCAGAATTAATTTTTGAAAATGATAACTTAATTTTTTTTGATAAAAAAGGATCCGTAATTAAATTTGACTCGACTTCAAAAATTTTATGGAAAAAAAATTATTATAAGAAACAAGAAAAAAAACTAAATCCTATTCTAAGTTTTGGAAAGAATGCAGAAAAATTAATTATAGCTGATAACATATCAAAATATTATGCGTTAGACATAAAAACTGGTGATTTGTTGTGGTCAAAGTACAATTCGTCCCCATTTAATTCACAAATAAAATTATATAAGGATAAATTTTTCATAATTGACTTTAATAATATTCTAAGATGTTTTTCCATCATAGATGGCAAAGAATTATGGAATGTAAAGGCAAGTGATACATTTATAAAATCTCAAAAAAAACTTTCAATAATTATTGTTAATAATATTCTTTATTTTAATAATTCAACAGGTGATATAACTGCTGTTGATATAAACAATGGAAATATGATTTGGCAAATTCCAACGCAAAACACCACAATATTTGAAAATACTTTTTTACTAAGGACATCTAATATGGTTGCTAATAGTGAGATGATTATTTTTTCAAATAATAAAAATGAATTTTATTCAATTAGTTTAAGTACAGGAAATTTAAATTGGAAACAAAATATAAATTCTAGCTTACAGTCTTCAATAATTAATAATTTAATTTTTTCAATTACAAACGAGGGTTATTTAATAATAACTGACAGCAAACAAGGTAAAATACTTAGAATTACAAATATATTTAATCTAATTAAAGAAAAAAAAAGAAGCAAGATTCAACCTGTAGGATTCATTGTGGCGAAAGAAAATATTTATCTAACGACAGATCATGGAAGATTACTTGTGATTGATATAGTTACAGGAAAAACTAAATCTATGCTTAAAATTGATAATAATAAAATTTCTAAGCCATTTATACTAAACAAAAATTTATTTGTCATAAGAGAAGATTCAATTACTAAATTAGATTAATGTTTTTAAGCCTACTCGATAAGTTTGGTAGAAAAAAAATAGTTTTAGACAGAGGTCCTTCCCACCCTAAATTTAAAGATTCAAAACCATGGATGAATAGATATTATATAATTTTTAGAAATAGACCAAAATGGTTTCCATTTAATATATTAATTCATGAGATGCTTGCTGATGATCATGGAAAAGGAGTACATACTCATCTTTGTCCTTATATAACGATAATTTTAAGGGGTGGCTATTGGGAAACATTAAGAGAAGGAAAATTTTGGAGACCACCAGGATATATTGGTTTTAGGTCAGCAAATAATCTTCATAGAGTAGACATTAAACCAGGCACAAAACCAATGACAATTTTTATACCAGGACCATTTGGACTAAGAAAAGGTCCAAGATCAGAATATGGTATAGATTTTAAAAAGAAAATATGAATCTTAAAAAATTATTCTTAAATTATTGTAAGACAAAAGGGTTAGAAATAAATGACAACCAAATCATAACCATAGAAACTATAAATAAATTTTATCAAAATAATTTTAACCTTGGTTTCTTTGCAAATTTATTTAAAAAAAAAGAAAACATAACAGGTTTTTATTTACAAGGAAACGTAGGAGTTGGAAAGACTATGATTTTAAATTTTTTTTATGAAAATTTTAATCAAACTAAGCATAGATTACATTTTAATGAATTTATGATTAATTTTCATGATTTTATATTTCAAAATAAAAATGATGAAAAAGGGAATACCATTGATAAATTTGTAACTAAGTTAAAAAGAAAATATAAATTAATTTATTTGGATGAATTTCAAGTCACTAATATTGTTGACGCAATGATGTTAGGTGGCTTATTTAAGAAAATATTTGACGAAAATATTAAGGTTATTTTTTCATCAAATGTAAAAATAAATGACCTATATAAAGATGGCCTTCAAAGAGAACAATTTATTCCATTTATAAAAATTATGAAAAAAAAATGTGTTGAACACACACTGACCATAAAAGATGATTATCGTAAATCTCAAAATAAAAATAATGATAATTATTTATTCCCATTAAATGAAATAACAAGTTTTAAAATTAATAAATTATTTAGACAACTTACGAAGAATAAGATTAAAGAAGAAAAGATTTTATCAATTAAGGGGAGAAAATTTAATATCAAGAATTACTATGAGGGAGTTGTTAGATTTAATTTTAATGATCTATGCAACAAAAATATAGGAGCTGAAGATTACATTAAAATAGCTGATGTATGTAAATATATTGTAATAGAAAATTTACCTAATTTTGGTAATAATAATTCAAATCAGCAACAAAGGTTCATTACTTTGATAGATATTATTTATGAAAAAAAAGTAAATTTAACTATTAGTAGTGTTTCAAATTTAGATAAATTAACTTCATCTAATAGTTTGTCAGAACCTTTTAAGAGAACGCTGAGCAGATTACATGAGCTTACCTCTAGTTCAAATATTTAAATGATACAGAAATTTTTTAACCTTGAAATTAAAACAAATGGATTACGTTTGTATGAGTTTACTAATGAAATTAAAAAATGGATCAAATTAAATAAATTTAAAAATGGCCTTTTGAATATTAGTATTCAGCATACTAGTGCATCTTTAATAGTTCAGGAAAATGCAGATTCAGATG
>Ga0209709_10004426_pt1 | contig 11329 bp, 12 predicted proteins | sample ArcticOcean_MG_C_2_FD_187435 | JGI IMG/M metagenome (GOLD analysis project Ga0209709, IMG submission 187435) | Marine microbial communities from western Arctic Ocean - ArcticOcean_MG_CB4_136 (SPAdes) (version 2) | ecosystem: Environmental > Aquatic > Marine > Oceanic | place: Arctic Ocean... | reverse complement strand
TGTTCTTCTTATCAAGGCGAAGTACGGGCGCGGATCAAGCACTTGTTTCATGTTCAAAAAAAACTTGAAGATGTAAAAGCAGAAATGAAGGCAAAATTACAGGAGCTTCAATCATTACGAGATGACCTATATAGACTGCTGTTGCAGAAGCCAACCTCCAAGAAGCGAAAACCCAGCGCCGAGAAAGCCAAGAAAGCCAAGAAAGCCAAGAAAGCCGAAGATAACGTCGAAGACATTGGTGAACACGTCGACGACGCGAAGATCTTCTTTCCCTCTCGGTTACTGCAGCGTTTCCCAAACGGAAGCTCGGTCGCGAAGATCGACGCGCCGGGCGACCGTATGGAAGTAGTCAATTTCAATGACAAAGAAGGCACGTACACGGTCAACTATTGCGGCAGCGGTGCTTGGCGCGGGGACGAAGAGTTGATTAAAGACAAAGACTTGATGCTGTTTGCTTCTACGCTCCCGACTCGGCGGCTGAAGAGTGCCGATAACAAAGTGGACAACAACGCGGACGACAACAACGCGGACGACAACAACACGGACGACAACAACGCGGACGACAGTACGTTTCGCCTGGACGACAGTTCGTCTTGCCCGGACGACAGTTCGTCTTGCCCGGATGACAACAACGCGGACGACGACAACGCGGACGACGACAACGCGGACGACGACAACGCGGACGACAACAACGCGGACGACAACAACGCGGACGACGACAACGCGGACGACGACAACGCGGACGACAACAACGCGGACGACAACAACGCGGACGACAACAACGCGGACAACAACACGGACGACAACGACGCGAATGCGTACAACAACCTCGTCACCGTCGAGCCAACGCCCGAGATCGATCCAGACGACGACGGCGGCAACGCAGCCTGTCTAGTCCGGATTAGGCAACGTGGACGATTGTAAGATTGTGCCCCTGCTAAATACAATATTTTTTTAAATTTAAATTTAAATTGTTTTTTTGGCAAAAAAATGATAGTCTTTTCGTGTTCTCGTAAATGTTGTCCCCGTAAACGCGAGCGCCCCGAATCATTCACTCCCGCGCAGGGGGCGAAGAGGATGAAAGATTACGGGGACGCTCTCAATATTTTAAATACGGTCGATACATTTAGGACGGCGTTGGAATTGTTCAAGGCCGAGAAGGTTATTGAGACCCTCCGCTGTAAAACGTGTAATGCATGCCGCCAGTCTTCAAAAAAAAGCAATGCGAAACCCGAATCGAAGCGTGCTATTTGCAAAGCATTTGTACAAGAACTCAAGCGCCGGCATCTCGGAAAACCCTGCGCCTGCGGGTGCGGCCTCGTCTTTACCGAGGAAAATCTCACGATCCTAGAGTTCGACCACCTCGATCCCGGGACCAAAAAACATGACGTATGCGACTACCCGTTCTGGGCGTGTCCAGTCAACCGCTGCACAGCGGGCATGGAGGAGGAATACGCGAAATGCCGCGCGATTTGCATGGCGTGTCACAGAATTAGTTCGGCGGAGCAACGCGCAGCTAAGGCCGCGATACGTTCGGCCGCGCAATCCGCAGCCAACGCCGCGGCCAGGCTTCTCCAAATGTTAAACAAAGGCGGCTACGCCACGAAAAGAAAAGAATACATTGCTAAAAAACATAGGCAATACATTGACGAAAAAATAGCTTTCGTGAACAAAAAAAAGATGGACACCAAACGATGTCAATGCGACGACCCGACCTGCGACCGAGTAGTTACCCCGGGGAATTGCTGCGCCTTCGACTTTGCGCACAGACCCGGCGCCGGCGGCGACGGGGACAAATTGTACAACATCGGCAAACTCGTAACCAACAGGATGTCCCCGAAAACAGCCATTCCGCTCATCAAGGCCGAAACGTCGAAATGCAGGCTCATGCACTGCCATTGCCACAAAATTCAAGAGACCGACACCGGGCGCGACGCCGTTAAACTTTTAACTTTTAACTTTTAACTTTTAAACGTCTATAATGATAATTTCGGGATATGGATGTATAAATGAAGAGATGGTTTGACCGAATATTGTCTTTTTCTGTGTTTGTTCCTACTTTAAGAATAGTTCCCTAATATTATTTGCAACTAAATAAAAATAATTGATTTGATTAACCAAACCAAAATGCACCAAGATTTCAATACTGTAAATATTGGTCATGGAAAAATTAATAAAATCGTAAATTCAAAAATGGAACATAGAATAGAATCTAGGCTGGGAAACACTAAGAGTATAAAAAAGGATAATATTAACGGACTAGTATCGAAAAGTGTCTTAGAAGCAACTGATGCCCAGAGAAGAGAATATTGCAATGGAAAGGAGATTCTACGAATAAGAACGTCGTTGAAGAAATCTCAGAAAGAGTTTGCAAAAATGTTGAATCAAAAAACTCAAACCCTCAATCAATTAGAACAAGGAAAATTGACAGCTACACCGCAGAACAAAATATTGTGTAACAAGATAAAGAATTTGTACAAAAAACATATCTAAACGCCTACACAAAAGCAGTATGTGGTAAAAAATCAAAAACCTTCAACATAAGCGAGGTTGCAACATTAATATCGCTTTGTTTTGTTAGGTAATCAAAATCTTCGAGTTCAACTTCCACTTCGTAACTGGCATTATCTTTAAGATCGTCTTGGTTAAAAATAGTGGACATGTCGATAACAATTTGAGGATCATGATGAGTAAAAGTTTTAGAAAAATCAAAGGACCAGCCAGATTTTGTTTTGAATTGCTTGATTAATTTGTACCGAACAAAATTAGGGACCTGGTCCTTAATTTCTCCGGTTGTTATCTCCTCCACGCTAGCGTCGATACGTAATGCATTAGGAAGAGAATATTCAAATTTATTAGCACCAGTAATTTCCGCTGGAATGTTTATTTTATTACTATCTTTAAAATTGATTGGAAACGTAAGCGTTTTTAACTTCTTCTTCCGTATACTTATTTTGCGATGAACAGGTTCGGAAAAGACACTAACGCGAACGTTATTTTCAAGAAAGAAATCCCTTCTCGAATGCCAGTCTTTTATATTTTTCCACCCATCGTAGCTTTCGCACATTTCCAAACACGAATTGAAAAAATCTTTTTTAACATTTGAGTTGAATTTGCGGCTGTCCAAAAAGCCCAATCGTGCTTCCAGTTCGATGTTCTTCCTTTTTCTTATAAATGACACAAGTCTTGTGACCTCTTCAATTTTATTTTGAAAAGCAAATTTTTTTTCCATAATTTACAATTTAAATTTAAAGTGTATCAAAACCCAAATCTAAGTAATTTTTCAATTTTTTTCTTTTTCTTGATAAGAAACATATGGTATTGGTAATAATTATTACATTAATATTGCTTCTATGTTTGTTGTTTGTTGTACGAAAAATCAGGACATCCGAGACGGGCGTATCTCTTGTAAAGATTTCAAACAATACAAAGAGAAGGAAAAAATGGAATTTAAAGATTCCTCAAACTATTCATCAAACGCACAAGACAAAGCAGGTTCCTTTAAAAATGTCAGAAGCAATTTACACATGGATAAACATGAACCCAGAATTCGAGCATAAATATTATGATGACGCCGATCTGGAAAATTACATTTATCTTCACGGCGACGACAACGTTACAAGTGCATACAAAAGACTAAAGGAAATGTTTCCAGACAAGGGGGCAATGCGAGCAGATCTCTTTAGGCTTTTGGTCTTGAAAAGAGAAGGTGGTGTTTATGCTGATTGTGATACTAGTCCTAAACGGAGGCTAGTTGATATACTTGACAAAGAAGATCAATACGTTACTGGGATCGGCAGGAGGTCTGATTTTCACCAGTGGTTAATTATTACCGTACCAAACCATCCCTTTATTAAAACAGCTCTAGAAATGGCCACAAGGAATATTTTAGAAAATAAGCCAATACCAGGCGGCGTTTCGATCGAAAGTGGTTTTGCAGGTCCACCACTTCTAGATAAAGCAGTTCAACACGTACTATCAACTGAGAACAAAACGAAGTCACTTCAAGAGGGTACTCATAAAATCGCAGGCGGATCAACATATAGAGTTATAAAAGGAGATTACTTGGGCGGAAACGTCAATTTCAAGTACAGAGGTTATAATGATGATTTAAAAGAAATGGGAATAAAACATTGGACTCAAAAATAATAATTTTTATATTAAATATGAATCCCAAACTTGCGTGGATTCTGGCTATAATATCTGCATTTATATTCTTCTTATTATTAACGTTAGTAATCTATTACCTCGTTTCTTCAAGCGAAGATGACGATGAACCGGTTACGAGCGCCGTATCACAGAAAGACGCGCGCAACCTCGTTGGTCTACCCGATGGTCTACCCGCGCGGATTTTACATCCGAAACACAAAAAAAATCCTACAACGATAAAAAAGAAAAAACCAAAACAATAAATGAATATGAATATAAATATGAATATAAATATGAATATAAATTTTATGCTAGAGCAATTTGATTCTTTTTTTTCCGTCGTCGTCTCTTTTCCGAAGACATTTTAAGGAAAGGTCTTTTTTCAATGGATTCCAAACCACATATTGTTGATTACCTCTTGAATCATGAATGCATTTGTGAATAGGACAGAACTGACCTCCTTCTAGATGATAAAGAAAACATCCCATGTAGTCTGATGCTTGTCTATTCATGTTCATTAGATCAGAAAATCCACGGCTGCGTAGAATAGATGTTATTTGCATCGTAGTCGGTGGAGATGAAATTGTTTCCCCGTTAATTGTGAGTTCGCAAGGAGCACGTGTTTCGGGTTTTATTAGTTTCATTTTTTCATTATACCAAGCAATTATATAGCTTGTAAGGGTCATTTTCGAAATAACTATCCAATCGCATATATCAGATAGTTGAACGGCCCATTCTGTAAATTCGTTCTCTTCCTGATCAATCTTAGTTTGAATAAATCTTAATCTTTCGTCTGCTATTTTTGTAGCATCGTATTTTCTAATTTCTCTTAAATGATGCAACGCAATCGGCATTTTCTTCTGTACAACTTTAATTTTCTTCCCTTCAAATACGAGGTCCATTGGCATGTGTTTTTGTAAACAGTTAAATATATCTGGACCATATTTCATGTGTTTTCCTTGTGGTATCATTCCGTTTTGATCCGGATCTCCGGGTAAATCAACGAATGAAACTGTTGATGAACACAAAACAAATATGAGATATTCTTTAAAGGCACTTTGTACTTCTTCTTTTTTAAAATCTTTTTGAGGCCCAGTCCAATCACGAGGAGTTTGTGGATTTACTATATAAAACAATAGGACCACATGAAGTAAATATAAACATCGTTCTTCTATAACCTCTTTGGATTTCAGAGAAATGACTGCTCTTTCAACTCGTCTGCAAACATCTTTGAATTCCAATTCCATTTGAATTTAAAAGTAAATTAAATTCAAATTATTTTTTGTAAAATGATATGTTACCCTCTTTGCCTTTCAGTATTTGGACCCGTTCGTCACCTTTGAATTTTGAGCAGGTTAATACACTCAATTGTGAATGTGAAAATGAAAATGAAAATGAAAATGGATGGTCGAGACAAGAATCTGAAAAATCTAGAGTTTCTAGGAAATCTTTATCAACGCAGAATAGAAAAGCAATAATAAAAGCGTGGGGCGGTCGTTGTGGTTCTTGTCGATGTGAAATTACAAAGGAACGATATGAGGATCTTTCTGAAAATTATATGTGTGATATTGACCATTTTATCCCACTAAGACATGGGGGTGAAAACGACTACAACAACCTCTGGCCGATTTGTGGGAACTGTCATCGCTATAAATCTACACAAGAATCTAAAATGATATATGGGAAAAGTCGAAATTATTGTGTCCTCTGTAAAAATTGGGGTTCTCATGTTAGCTGTTTAAAAAAAAATAAAGACAAATTCTTTAATTTGAAAATATTTAATATTTATAGAACAGACGACAATTATTTGGAAAATTACGACTATTCATCTCCGATTAAAGCAATATTGAAGACTAATTCTGATTCGGATTCTGAACAAAGTCGTTTTAAGAAATACGAATATTCGGGTAATTGAAATGGTTGGGCGGTAGATTCTACGCGCAGAAATGGTCAAAAATGGCTTTATCTTCGGATCGCTGTTCGTATATTTTGTTCCTTAGTTCATTACTTAATGTAGTTTGATTACTGGTAGCTTTGTGAATCACAGGAACTTGGATTGGTAAAGACTCACATGACAGGTCATCTTTTGCATATTTAGATAACGAATCGGAGAATTTGTCGTCGGTGCAGATAACTTTGATTCGTGGATCATTTAAATCAAGTCCTTCGAAATAATGTTTGTATGGTTTTAACCTTAGATTATTCAACTTTGGATAATCATCCAGCGTAAAGTTCTGGGGTGGCGCTGGTCCATTAGATCCCTCTAATATTACCCTGTCCAAATCTTTTTCATAATCCCTACCGGTTTTGTTCTTTTTCCAATTAAATGCTGAAACCGCCCTATCTGCAGGATCTCTAAGTGTTATCAGAGCTCGGTCATCTTCGGTTTTCAAAAAGTTTCTTAGTTGTTTTCCGTGTTGTCCGTAATAGGTTACATCAACACATGCGTTTTCACTCGGAGTCTTAATTCCCTTTTCAAAGCCAAAATATTCGGCCACTGCGCCACCTGCCGTTTTTTCCGTGTGTACAAAAACAGGTAATTTTGACATTTCTATCTAAAAACATTTTTTTTCTTCTATGTGCAGTTTAAGTCGGCATAATAATAAATTACTTAATAAACAAAAATGACCTGGTTTTGTTATTTGTTATTTTCTGAAAACACACAAAGAACTTACGTTGGGGCTACTGTAGACATAAATCGTCGCTTAAGGCAGCATAACGGGGAACTTCGGGGTGGTGCTAAAAGAACATCTTCGGGGAGACCGTGGGAAGTCGTTGCTTTAGTTAAGGTTGGTGAGAAGATTCCGGCTCTAAAACTTGAATGGAAACTAAAGAGAGCCCGTGGAAAATCAAGAAGACTCGCTCTTTTCACAAAACTGTGTACTGATAATAATTTGCCCGTAAATATTTTTTCCTCCGCCGTCACCACGACCGTCACCACGACCGCCACCACGACCGCCACCACGACCGCCACCACGACGCCCCCGTTCTCTCGTTAGTATCTAGTTGGGATCTAATTTCTTTAGCTCATCAACATATGACACAAATTTCGTTTGTTTTAACAGGTTTTTGGCGCTGGGGCGATTGTCATCCGAATAGTCAAACATGGGAAGAACGATATCAAAAATTCGTTTTGCATCGAAAACACCCAACTCTTGAACGAGAAAATCTAGTAGGTAATCTTTAGATCCATCTTTTTCATGGTTGATCATAAATCCTTTTTTTGTTAACAGAGTGGGGAAATTAATTGAAATATTTTTGGGAAACGGACCCAGGAAGTGCACAAAATTTAAAAGTAGTTTTATTTCATCGTATTCGAGCTCATTCTCAGAATCGGAATCGGATGATCTTGAAAAGCAACAGCTGCTTCCGTCGTCGCATTCTTCTAATTCCGACGCATTCTTAGACTCTTCATCGTGTTCTTCGTTGTTTTTCGTATTCATTTTCAAAAGATTCTGCAACTTCTTGTATACGAAACTGTCGGGAGATGGGATTTCTTCGTGGTAACAAATGCTTGATTCGTCGTCATCGCTATCTTCTTCTTCGTCTTCGTCGTCGAATAAACAAAGCCCGGTTCTCATTTCGATCAGAGTGCACGCAAGTGACCAAATATCACTCTTTATAGTGTATTTTTCCATGAGGACAAATTCTGGCGGAGAATATTCTTTTGTCGTGTGCACTTCGTTATCAACACCACAGGCTTGAAATCCATCAAAATCCGTAATTTTGTAACAGGGTTCCCCATCTTCTACATATACAAGTATGTTGTTCGGTTTTATGTCTCCGTGTGCGATTTCTTTTGTGTGAATATGCTGCAGACCGTTGCAAATTTGTAGAAACGCATCGTGCCCGTGTTCGGCTGGTAATTTCCCATGTTTGTGAATCATGACAGAAAGGTCATACAACGCCAAGGGCATGACAGCAGCGCGGAATTTTTCACGGGCGTCAGTTTTCAAATTTACAATCGCATAAATGTACGCCACGTTTTTGTGTTTTCCCAGATCAGACAATACTTTCGCTTCAGCGTCTGGAATATACCCGTACTCCTCTTCGTTCGTGAAAATCTTAAGCGCGTACTTTTTGTTTTTTTTCAGTCCTTTCGTACGATTAGATTTGTTGACGCATTTGTATACGGACGAAAAAGATCCTGTGTTTATTTCTTTCATCAGTTCAAATCCTCCAATTTCCGAATTTTCTAAAATTTCTGGAAACATTTGTTTGTTTTATGTTTTATGTTTTATGTTAGATTATATTAGTTTATTGCGTTGTTCTGTCGAACGTATCATATTCACTATTCACAAGTAAAAGACTAGAAGGTAAAAAAAAAGTCTAGAAATTTTTGTGTGATTAAAACTAACAGCACACCAAAGCATCAAGGCACGTCGTCGTCACTGTAATTTTACAATGAAGGAACATTCAAAACGAACCTCTAAAACGTTTCTCAAGTCTAAAGAGCCCCTCAAAGAACCCCTATCAAGATGCAAATCGTCTTACCGAGACTTGCAGGATCTTTTGGCTTTGACGCCTTTAAACAAGATGAAGAAGCTCACGATTCCAAGAGCTCCTAGAAAAATGAAAAGGATTTTGTTAACACCGTAAGCGCGGACCGAAAGAGTCACCGTAGTTCTTAAAATTTAAAAATGATACCAAGGAGCGTGGAGTGGCTGGTTGAAGGCGCTTGCGCCAGCAAACATCCATCCCATATTATTCACCTTAGATACGTTCCATTGATTGAGAGGCTGGTTAAAGGCGGTTGCGTAATAAAACATAAATCTCATATCCGTTACGTTGGACACGTTCCAATGATTGAGGGGCTGGTTAAAGGAGCTTGAGTTAGTAGCAAATATACCATTCATATCCGTCACGTTGGACACGTTCCAATCATTGAGGGGCTGGTTGAAGGAGGTTGCGATCCAAAACATACCATTCATATCCGTCACATTGGACACGTTCCATTTGTTACCCGATGTGTTGAGGGGCTGGTTGAAGCCCTTCGAAGAAATCCATTGAAATTAGATTGTATTAAATATGGAAGGATTTATTAGCAAAACAAAATCAAAAATTTATTGGTGTTCATTAGAAAATGGACAAAAGACTTGGAAACTACATGACGTAGATGGTGCCTATACTAAAAGAAGCGATAATTACGATCCACAAAAAATGATGGAAAAAAATAAAGTTAACAGAGAATTGCAATTTCTAAGAACGGAAAGCAATCTAGCAAAACGGAAACTTCATTCTGATTACATAAAAACCAACTCTTCACACCTGGACTTGGCGTGTGGTCGCGGGGGAGACTTGTTCAAGATAGAAAAAACCAACCCGAAAATATATATTGGAATTGACAGTTCTCCTGGCGCCATCAAAGAAGCTTTAAATAGAAGTCAACAGATCAAGATGAAACATCGAATGTTTTTACTAGATTTAACTAACGAAAGAGACACGGGCTTTTTGAATGCAAAAATAAAAAAATATCAAGTTTCTAGCATTTCAATGATGTTTGCGTTTCATTACATGCTCGAGTCGCAATCCAAATTTGAAACATTTGTTGATTTTTTAAGTAAAATAAACAAAACAAATCATTGTGTCTTTTATGGAATAACTCCAAATTGGAATTATATACATAAACATGCAAAAAACACGTTGTCCTTCTCACCGTGCGAAGGGTGTACAATAAAGGCCTTAAATTTACCTGAGAAAATTGACAAAGATAATTACGCTGGTTTGAAATATAAATTTTACGCAGAAGGGTCCGTAAGTGAAAACGAAGATGGTTTAACGGAATATTTAGTATTTTGGCCAGCCGTAGAACAGAAATTTATTGATTCTGGCTGGTCCTGTGAATTTGTAAAACCGTTAGACATCTTTAATGGATTGTACGTGCAGTTTATGTTCAAGTTTACGGGTAACAAAATATAAAGTAAGAACAAAATGAAAGTTTTTATTAATTGCGAACCGACAATCCCCCCCCATAATTTTGGTGAGTATGATTTGTTTTTAACAAGCGCGATTGTAAATGGAGCCGAACCTCAATTTTTCCAAGATATTTTATGGCACATGCCAGCTCACGATTGGGTTGAAAAAAAAAAAAGAAACGAACACAAGCCTATAAAAGATAGAGAGATAGATATATTATATAGATCTTCAAAATGTGCAAAGAGACGGGATCGTATAGCGGATGAAATTTCAAAACAAGCAAAGGAAAACGGGTTAAGGTTTGTTTCAGCAGGAAATTGTCAAGCAAGTCATAGTGAGCCTTTGTATTCTTCAACAAAAGATTGGGAAACTTGTGATCTGTGTGAGAATAGTAAAATGATTTTAGCACTAGAACGATTTAAAAGCAAAAATATACCATATTTATCAGAAAAACCAGCCCTTGCTTTTGCCACCGGTGCTATTCCGGTTTATCACGGAACCGGGACGCACCTTCTAGAAGACGTCCAGGGCGTAGATCCATCATCATATTTGAACATAAGCAAATTTTCCAACGAGGAAGCAGCAAAACATGTCATAGAATTAGCTAAAAATACTAAAAAAATGCAACAGATGCAACAGACTCAAACATTTTTGTCTCATACGTCCAGACAGGAAAATATAAACAAAGTAAGACAAATTACGTGCCAAGAAAGTTACATAAAAAAAGACAAAATCACCGTTGACATGGGATATCGTAACATAAACAAATCGGCACTTCCGGTTTTGGAAGAACTATTGTGTATCGATAAAAAAAAGGTAAATTATACGTTTAAAAACCCGAGTTCGGATATATTAATCGAAGGGTTCCACCCGGTCAGATCTAACAAAAGAAAGCCTGATTGGTTGTAAATATTATTCAACCCTATTATTCAACATCGAATTGTCCAAAAAACAAAAAATCTCCTTATACACCGTCTCCAGATTCACCTTCCAATATAAAAACTTCTTTTTTAGTTTTGTTTTTTACTTCTCTTTGGTTTATATTAGTGTAAATATTCTGTCGTTGGATTTTTCTTTTAACCTTACCTTGAAACCAGAAGGAACTGATCACTCGGAGAGAAAGAGACAACAGGAGCGGGTAATGTAGATACATAGTAGATAAAAAACTTCGACAAGAACTTCGACAAAGAATTCTAGATTTTTTGACAAGGACGTGGGCAAACATGTTTACACATCCAGTGGCCAAGGTCTTTTCTACATTCTA
>Ga0209709_10004425_pt1 | contig 11331 bp, 10 predicted proteins | sample ArcticOcean_MG_C_2_FD_187435 | JGI IMG/M metagenome (GOLD analysis project Ga0209709, IMG submission 187435) | Marine microbial communities from western Arctic Ocean - ArcticOcean_MG_CB4_136 (SPAdes) (version 2) | ecosystem: Environmental > Aquatic > Marine > Oceanic | place: Arctic Ocean... | reverse complement strand
GAAAATCTATACGTGTTTAGGTTAGAAGAACATGTAAAACGATTTAGAAAATCAGGTCAATTTTATAATATTTCATTAAATTTTACAGATAGTGAAATTACTAATGCAGTAATTGGTATTTGTAAAAAAAATAAGATTAAAAAATCATGTTACATTAGACCATTTTATTTTGTGGGAGATTATGGAATTAGTCTTCATGTAACAGAAAAAGCTCCAACAAATGTTGCAATTTTTACATTTCCATTTGGGGATTTATTTAATAAAAATGGAATTACTGCAGCAATAGTATCTTGGAGAAAATTCTCAGATAATTCTACACCAACACAAGCAAAAATGGGTGGAAATTATCTAAATTCAATTATTGCAACACAAGAAGCAAAAAGAAATGGCGTAGATGAAGCAATTCTACTTGATCAGGATGGAAATGTAAGTGAGGCTCCAGGAGAAAATATATTCATTGTAAAAGATGGTCAATTAATTACACCGTCATTATCATCTTCAGCATTAGAAGGCATAACTAGAGATGCAATACTCAAAATTGGAAAAGATTTAGACATAGATGTGGTTGAACGAAACTTTACGAGAAGCGAATTAATAATTTCAGATGAGATTTTTCTAACAGGTACAGCTGCAGAAATTACACCAGTAATTTCTATGGATTCCAAAAAAATAGGTAATGGAAAACCAGGAGACATTACAAAAAAAATGATGCAAGAATATTCAGACATCGTAATGAATAAAAATATAGATTATGCTCATTGGTTAACAGAGGTCTATTAGATGAAAATTGTACAAATTGGAACAGGTGGATGGGGTAAAAACCATACCAGAATTTTATCAGAATTAGGAGTACTTGTAGCCATATGTGATGCTAATTATGAAAAAAGTAAGGAATATGGAGAAAAATACGCTGTAAATTATTATCAAACATTAGATGAATTATTAAATTCTGAAGAATTTGATGGTGCATTTGTTGTAACACCCACATCAACACATACAGAAATTGCAATGAAATTGTTGGAAGCTAAAAAACATGTTTTTGTAGAAAAGCCAATGACATACAAATCTGAAGACGGTGAAAAACTTGCTAAACTTGCAGAAAAAAATAAAGTTATTCTCACATGCGGGTATATTGAAAGGTTCAATCCTGCAGTGGATGTTGTAAAAAAAATAGTTGGTGAAAAAAAATACGGAGATCTAGTTATGCTTGAATTTCATAGAGAGAATAGAATGCCATTGCATATCAAAGATGTCGGAATTATCTATGATACTTCAGTTCATGACATAGACACTGCAAATTGGTTGTTTAATGATATGCCTCAAGTAGTTTTTGCACGTGCAGGAAAAATTAAACATGAACATGAAGATTTTGCAAGTATTATGTTAGGATATAAAAATAATAAAGTTGCAATTATTTCATCAAATTGGATTACACCAAAAAAAGTTAGAAAATTTAGTGCAGTTTGTACAGAAGCAATTATTTCATCAGATTTTCTTAGTCAAGAAATTATAATTGAAAAAGAAGAGGAGTCTCAAACTATCAAAAATGAAAAACAAGAACCATTAATGTTAGAAATTCAAAATTTCTTAGAGTCCATTATGGATAAAACTAAACAAATTGTTAAATCACAAGAAGCAGTAAATGTTACAAAAATTGCAGAAGCGGCACTTTTATCTAGTCAGAAAGGAACCCCAATTTATCTGGATTTAAAATGAATAAAACAATGATGGAAATACTAGCATGTCCAATAGACAAGAATTATCCTTTAGAGTTATTTGAAATTAAAGAAAAAGATGGCGTGATAATTGAGGGTGCAATATTTTGTTCAAAATGTTCTAGATTTTATCCAATTATGGAGGAAATTCCAATAATGTTACCGGATGATCTTAGAGACAAAAAACATGAAATTGAGTTTTTAAAAAATAATAAAGACAAATTGCCTGAAAAAATTATTACAAAGGCAAATCCATGGCATTTGTAAGATAATGGTTACAAATTTTATTTCTGAAAAAGCAAAAATTGGGAAAAATGTCCAAATCTGGCATTTTTCATATGTAGGAGATAATGTTGAAATTGGAGATAATGTAAAAATTGGATCCCTTGCACATATTGATTATGATGTAAAAATTGGCGATAATACAAAAATTGAAGGACAAGCATACATTCCACCATTATCTAGAATTGGGAAAAATGTATTCATTGGTCCAGCAGCTGTTTTAACAAATGATCCATTTCCAATGTGTAATAAAATGGCAGGAGTTACAATTGAAGATAATGCAATAATTGGTGCACGTGCAGTGATTAAAGCAGGCATTACAATTGGGAAAAATAGTGTTGTTGCAATGGGTGCAATTGTAACAAGAGATGTTGATGAAAATACGGTTGTTGCAGGGTCACCAGCTTTTCTAAGATATAGTAGAGAAGAATATGATAAAAAAAGAAAAAAATGGATAGAGAGTTAAAATTTTAATTCTTTTTTAAAAATCCAATTTTTTAATTTAGATAAAATTAAGATCCAGATTATAACTAATAACAAAGCAATAGTTACTTTAATTCCAGATGCAATTATCCAATGAAAATTACCAAATTGTTGAATAGTGAATGGACCCAACAAAACAACTATTATTCCACCTCCAAGAATTATCAAGGCCCACATTGCAAATAAGAAACCATAAAGTCCAGATTTCAAAAAGAAACACCCATCATAAATGCAGTAATAATAGCTAAAATTCCAGAAAATATTGCAAGTTTAAAAATTGTAAATCCAACTTGTTTTTCAGATAAAGGACCACCTGCAAGAATTAATCTCACTAAAGTTACAGGTGCTGTTTTATCATTAGTTGCTTTTAGTTTAAAATCACCAGTATGTTCTACAGGTTTTCCTTTGATTTGTCTATGTTCTACTATTCGTTTTACGCTTGATAAAAACAAAAAGGAATTGATTATAGCAGGTAATAGTGCAATTGCTGCAATAATTTCCACGCCTCCAACAATTGCAATTGTACCATACATAGCACCAAATGTTAATGCTCCAGAATCTCCAGGAAAAATCTTGCTAGGTATTTTATGGTATTTGTAAAATGCTAATGAAACAAACCCTAAAGGTAAACTAACAATAGCAATTTCATAATTTCCTAAAATAAACAAACAGATAGACAAGGTGAAACTTGCAATGACCATAAATCCACTAGCGACACCATTTAAAACATCAATAGAATTAATTGTATTTCCAGTTATAGGAATCATAAAAATTATTAATCCAAGATACAATAATGGAATTTCTACATTACCAAATAATGGAAATGCAAGGGATGAATCATATGCACCAAGAAAAATAATTGGAAGTGCTGCAATTGCAAGAGTTACAGGTTTAAACCAACCACCCATTACTTTTCTATCATCAACATAACCAATTAGAAATGCTGCAGTAGTTGTAATTATTATTGCAAGAATTTCATTAAGTTGAAAAAATCCATAAAGAACAATCTCTGAAACAATAATTCCCAATATTATAGATATTCCACCAGGTCTTGCAACCATTACACTTTCTTTTTTATTCATATCTTTTACGGTAAAATTATTTTTTACTAAAATTTTGATCAATGGCGGAGTAGTGAAATAAACTACAGAAAATGCAAGTATGCAAGAAATTATTGCAGGAATAATTAATTCAATCAATATCTGACCTTCTTTAATTCAGCTTTTATGTTATTGGCAACGGTTGAACCAATTTTATCAATTTCTCCCAATTTATGGGTAGGAATTTTTTCTAAATCATCTAGATTTTTTATGTTATGTTTAAACAATACACGGGCTCTAACCCTTCCAATTCCTTTTACACGTACCAAATCTAGTAATTCCTCTCTAATCCCATAAACTACTCTTTTTCTTAAATCATTGAATTCTTCAAGTAAATCCGGTCTTTCAATATGCTTAGCAATCTCTCTTAAACAGTAGGATAACCAATTTGCATTTTCTACCATTCTATGCATGTCTCCAGCCTCAATTCCAAGAGTATCAGATAGAGAAAGTTCACTAGATTCAGTAATCCACATTTGTAAAGCCAAAAGACTTCGAGAGCAATCATATTCCGAAATAGGTTCAATTAATTCTGAAGAATGATTTTCAATCATCAGACTAGTTGATTCATAGTCTTTATTTCGAAGTGAAAATTTAGGAAAAAATTCTTCACAATTTATCATTAAATGTAAAAATCCAAAAGTATGTTTTCGTTGATTAGATACATTATCTATTGCATCTCTAAAGTATGTTGCAGTGAGTGGATCAATGTAAAGCATTGAGGTCTTTTTTCCAAATGCAGTTCCAGCATATCGATCACCTTTTTTAATTATTAATTGTTGAGAAGAAAGAAAACGTAAAGAAATGTTAATTGCAAAACTTAGTGTAGCTTTTGAAGATTGTAATCCACCCAATGTTTGTAAAAAGAATTCAAGAAGTTCTTCTTTTTTTATTCCAGGATGTATAACAATTACACTTAGAATATGTGTTCTAAGAGATTTATCCTCAGTAATTTTTGAAACTATAGGTTCTGGTTCACCATGAATATAATATTCAGTTAAATCTTCAGTGTTACCATTTCCAACAATAATAGATTCACCGTAATCATCGTATTGTGGTCTTCCAGCTCTACCACAAAGTTGTTTATATTCTAAAATACTAATTGGTCTATTTGCACCAATTTTTGCATTGTATCTATTGATATTTGAAATTACAACTCGTCTTGCCGGAAGATTGACACCAGCAGCTAAGGTTGGAGTTGAGGATAATAATTTGATATTGCCATTACGAAATTCTTTTTCTACAATTTCTCTACATTTTTGATTTAATCCTGCATGATGAAATGCAACTCCTTTTTTTACAAGAATTGCCAAAGTTTTTACAATTTCTGTGTGTTCATTTTCTGCAAGGATTTTTTTTGATGTTTTTTCTAATACTGTTAATTCTTTTTTTTGTAAGAATTGTGAAATAATATCAGATGCTTTTGTTGCAAGTGATTTTGAACTTACCCTAGTTGCTGCAAAAACTAGAGATTGGCCACCTTCTTGAACACATTGTACGCCTAAATCAATTGGAATTCCCCTCAAACTAGGTTTAACCTCAAATGTTTTACCATCACTCATTGTAACTTGTCCTCCATCACATACTCCTTCAGATAATGGAACTGGCCTCCAATCATTTTTTACTAATTTGCAATCAAGCCATTTTGCAATTTCATCAGAATTAGTTATTGTTGCACTAAGACCAACAATTTGAGGTTTAGTATCTAATAATTTTAAATGAGTTAAAATCATTTCAAGTGTTGGCCCTCTACTTTCATCTCCAATGAGATGAACTTCATCAGATATCACTAGACCAATTTCTTCAACCCATTCAGCACCATGTCTAATTATAGAATCCATTTTTTCATTTGTTAAAATTAATACATTACTATTTTCTAAATTTTTCTCAATATGTTCAAAATCTCCAGTAGAAATACCAATTTTAATTTTTTTACCAATTGAAATTTTTTCTAATTTTTTAAACTCTGTAAATTTTTCAGCAGCTAATGCACGTAATGGACTAAGATAAACTACCTTGCCATTATTTTTTGAAAGGTAACTAAGCATTGCAAGCATTGCAATCAAAGTTTTTCCACTAGCAGTGGGTGCAGAAACTAAAATGCTTTTTCCATCCAATAATCCAAACTTAACACTATCAGCTTGTGGCGGATATAATTTTTCATAACCTTGTGATTTTAAAAAATTAATTGCAGAGTCTGGAAGTTCTAGCGTATCTATTTTCATACTCGATTATAATGACCAGGTTTTGATTCATAAATAGATGCTTCTCTAAGCATTCGTCTAATGTAATTTCTTGCTTCCTCCTCACTAAATTTTTCACTTTTTTCAAGTTCTTGTACAAATGCTCTTTCTTCAACTGGAACTTTATTATCGCCTTCAAGACTTTTTAGTATGTCCATGAATAATTGCATTTTTGAAACCTCACTTCTAGGCCTTCCTTGTAAAACACCAAGATCAACTTTACCAGTATTAACATCAACACCCGCATCTTGAAGCATGCTTTGAATTAGAAATATTGCACGGTTAGCATCTTCCTCTTCAACTTTATCTTTCATGAGTAATCTAGCCCTGGCAGTTGAAAGTCGAATGATTCCTTCCAATTGTCTGGGAGTTACAGTAATCATTTCTTCAGATTCTACATTTCTCATCTGTAAATAATAATCAAGAATTTTTGCTTCAGCTTCTTTTGTTAATTCAGGTGTACCACGTTTTGCATATGAAAGATATTTTGTTAACAAATCAACTTCAATCACAGATTTTTTATCAGTTCCAGAGCTAGTATTTCTTCGAATGATATGTGTTGCAATTTTTGTGTCTTTTTCTTTACTAGGAATATCCCTAACAACAAAAATCAAATCAAATCTTGTTAATAGTGGAATAGGTAAATTTACATTTTCTGTGATATTTTTGAATGGATCGTATTTTCCATACATAGGGTTTGCTGCAGCCAAAATTGATGTCCTAGCATTTAATGTAGCTACAATTCCACCTTTTGCAATACTTGCAGATTGTTGTTCCATAACTTCGTGTAGTGCACTTCTATCTTCAGGTTTCATTTTATCAAATTCATCTATGCTAACTAAACCTTGATCACCAAGTACAACTGCTCCTGCTTCCAACATCATAATTCCAGATTTATCACGAACTACAGCAGCTGTAAGTCCTGCAGCTGTTGAACCTCTACCAGAAGTATACAAACCTCGTGGTGCAATTCTTGCACAAAATTTTAACATTTCACTTTTTGCAGTACCAGGATCTCCAACTAAAAATACATTAATGTCACCTCTGATTTTACTACCATCACCCAAGATTCTTTGATTAGAACCGACAATAAGTAAGAGAATAGCTTCTTTGATTAAGGATTGACCTTGTATGTGTGGAGCAAATGAATCTATCAATCTTTGATAAACATCAGAACTTTGACTAAGAGATTTAATTCGTTTTTCATCTTCTGGAGAAATTTCTTCTCTGCCAATTTTTCTATCAGTTTTAGAACCACGGCCACTTAAAAATTCAATATTATTACCTTCAATTCTTAATCTATACAATCCACTATGACCTCTTTGAACACCGGCAACAGACTCTTGTTCTACTCTGACTACACCTGTAAGAATAATTCTGTCTCCAGGTCTTGAATTGTCAACTAAATCCTGCCTAATTGTGACATCAACATAGTGAGGCAATTGTCCGGGAGGTAAATCTTCAGGAAGTTCTTGTAATCTAAGAATTTGAAAATCAATAAACTTGCTTACTTCAGGTTTTAATTCAAAATCTCTTTGCTTACAACTAGGATTATCACAAATTACAGGTATTTTTGCATCCATTCCTTGTAGTTGAATTATTTTTGTAATATGCTCATCAGGACAACTAAAAACTAATTCTTTTGCAAGTGGTTTTACTTCTGAGGCTCTAACAACCATTCCTGAAACACTGGTGATATTTCCAATTGTTTCAGCATTGATTTGTCTTAAACTTCTCTCTAATGGAAAATTAGCTATTCTTACACGAACTTCTTCCTTAATTTTTTCTGCATAACCGGGAAATCTTGTTTGTAATGCTTCTTTAATTGCTCTTCCAAAAGCATCAAAAATTCTATCAGGGTTTTCAGAAAATATAATTTCTATTTCAGGTTCAGTTACAAGATCATTATAATCAACTACAATGTATTTTGCATTTTTTGGCATCATTGAATCAATTGCATCAACGTATCTGTAATTTCCTTGTTTATCCTTGAATCTAGTTAAAAATTGTTTTACTTTATCTGATAATGCAGAATCAGTAAATGTGCTAGTTTGAGTATTACTCATTTCTAGTTCCTCTTACTTGATTTTCAAATTCTTTACTATTATCATAGATAGTTTTATAGAAAATATTTTCTTCAACTGTTAGTTGTTTGTAAATATCAGAATTTAGTTTAATAGAATCTGCAAGCTTTACAATTTTACCTCTTCTCATTCTGAATAACTCTAACAATATACTTTCAACTTGATCAAAATCATTACGATCAAATTCTTTTATTGATTCTTTTAATTTGATATAAAAATGAGGTTCTAATGTAGATAATTGGTATTCTCCAACCATTTTTTCTTTAGATAATGCTTGTTTTAATTGAGTAATCATATCAGGGGAATCTAGAGTACCCACACCGCTATCATTCAGGATTTTTCCAATCCATTGAGGCATGTTGTTTGTATCACCCTGAATACCTTCAATTTTGATGCCAGCAATATTGTACTTGAAATCCTGATTAACTGTAAGTTTAGCATCCTTTAGCCTATATCCTATAGTATGCACTTTTTCTATTTTTTCAATTTCCATATGAGATCACTTATCAATTTTAGATCCTCAAGTATCGGATCGATCAATTCTGTTAACAATTTAGTGAGATCATTTGATCCTAATTAATCACAGCCTGACTACAGTGTACATTAGAACAGGTTTTGATTTTAACATATAGTATATCACAATAACCAATTCGGATTTATTAGTGGGATTAGAGTTTCGATATTCATATGTCTGCAACAGGAATGTGGGTAGAAAAATATCGACCTAAAGAGGTTTCAGAGATTATAGGTCAAACTGAAATTATTGGGAGTTTAAAGGCATTAATCAAAGATCCAACAGATATGCCTCATTTGATGTTTTCAGGTTCTGCAGGAGTAGGTAAAACAACTACTGCATTATGTATTACAAGACAAATTCTAGGAGATAATATTGAAGGGAATCTTCTAGAGCTAAATGCTTCTGATGAAAGAGGTATAGGTATGGTTAGAGAAAAAGTAAAAAAGTTTTCAGCTTTTGCAGGATTATCAGATGCACCATTTAAAATCATTATTTTGGACGAAGCAGATGAGATGACTTCAGATGCTCAAACAGCACTGAGAAGAATCATAGAAGATACTGCTAAAATTTGTAGATTTATTTTAATTGCAAATAATGTTTCAAAAATTATTGATCCAATTCAAAGCAGATGTGCTACATTCAAGTTTACTACAGTATCAGAAGAAGACATCATAGGTAGATTAGAAGTAATTTCTAAAAAAGAGAAAATAAAGACAGATAAAAAAGGTCTAAAAGCAATTTATGATTATTCAGAAGGCGATTTAAGACATGCAATTAATTTAATGCAAGCAACTGCAAGTCTTGGTGAAATTACTGAAGAAACTGTGAAAGTGTCATCAGGTTTAACTAAAACAAGTGATGTGGATGAAGTTTTAAAAATTGCATTATCAGGTAACATTACAGAATCAAGAGAGAAAATGATTGAATTGATTAAAGTTTATGGAATGTCAGTATCAGATTTTCTCAAATACATTAACTCAGCAGTTTTTAAATCTAAACATGAAAAATTATCAGATATTTTAGAAGTAATAGCAAAGTATGATTATAGGATTTTAGTTGGGGCAAATTCTGAAATTCAATTATCTGCAATGCTTGCAGAACTAGCAAAAATAGAAAAATAAAACGCCGAGAGAGGGATTTGAACCCCCGCGTACTTGCGTACACAGGCTCTCAAGGCCCGCGCTCTACCGGACTAAGCGACCTCGGCAAAAAATGTTTGTAAATACGGATTAAAATCTGTTGATAAATAAATAGAAAAATAAGAAAAAAGAAAAAATCTTTAATCGTGTGCGTGTGGATTATTGCCGCTGGATTTCATAAGTACATATGTTCCGGCTGCTTTTTCGTGCCATTCTTGATTAGCTGATTCAATAAGGATTGCTCCTTCAGGACAAATTTCTTGACATGCCATACAAACCGTACAATCATGTTCTCTGATTGGTTGTGATTTGTCGGTATAATCTAATCTTTCATCCATTTCTGTTAAACCAGTACCTTCAAAGGTTGTATCCATACAGCCTGCTGCAGGAATATCTTGTTCGGTTCTAAACCATTGGAATGTTTGAACTGGACATACACTCATGCATGAACCAGCTGCTACACATGAATCCCAATCGACTGCAACGCTTGTACCATGAATTCCAAGAGGAACTTGTTCTTCCCCTCTTTCTGCATAGGCTGCCTTTACATCTTCGTTTGAGAATGCTGCACCATCTGTTCTTCCGTCACCCCAGATATAATGGAAATTTTCACCATCACCGTGGCTTGTTTTTCCTTTAGGATCTCCGTGTTGACAAAAGTCTTCAGGTATTTGTAGATCTGCCATTAGTTCCGTATATTTAGAATATTATTTAAATCTAGAGAAAATTAGTCAAGACTAAATTAAAAAAGAGAAAATTTGAATATAGAAAATAAGTTATACTTACAAAGATTTAGCTGCGCTCTCATGTTTTTCAACATTAGATTGATCGACTTTGATAGCTTGAGGTGGGCATACAGATACGCATGCCATGCACCAAATACAATCATGTTCTCGGATTGGATCTGCTTTATCAGTTAGATCTTTACGTTCATCTTTAACATCACTACCAGTTCCGGCAAAGGTTTGACCAACAATATCTTTTGCTGCAATATCTTTTTCAGTTCTATACCATTGGAATACTTGTACAGGACAGGCTTCAATACATGCACCATCTGCAACACAGGAATCCCAATCTACTGCAACCATTGTACCACTTACACCAAGAGGAACTTGTTCTTCTCCCCTTGCAGCATATGCTGCTACAACATCTGAATCTGCAAAGACTTCAGCCTGTGAACCATCAGTGTTTGTTTTTTTACCAGGACCCCACATGATATGGAAATTTCCATCATCTAGGTTAATTTTTCCAGTTGGCGTTAAGCCTTCAGGGAAATTTTCTGCTATTGGCATAATGAGATTTCTGAGAGTTATTATTTAAAGCTACATACAATTAGTTGAAACTAACAAATTAACATAAAATTGACATATCAAATAGGCAAGAATAATTTCCTTACGTTCATAACGCTGAACGATCAGTTAGCTGGATATGGATATTGTCAAATATGATGTGTATAGACAGCCAAATATTGGGATTTACATCAATGTTAATGATACAATAGGATTAGTTCCAATGGGATTTGCAGAAACTAAAGCAAATAAACTAGCAGAATATTTGAACATAGAAATTTTTTACACTGCAATTGCCAACACTAGGTTAATTGGAACATTATCAGTAATGAACAATAAAGGAGTGTTGTTGCCATCCACTGCATATCAAGATGAATATGATTATTTAAAAAATGAAACAGATCTAGAGGTAGGAGTTTTAGATACTAAATTTAATGCACTTGGAAACATAATTTGTGCTAATGATAAAGGAGCAATTG
>Ga0209709_10004424_pt1 | contig 11331 bp, 7 predicted proteins | sample ArcticOcean_MG_C_2_FD_187435 | JGI IMG/M metagenome (GOLD analysis project Ga0209709, IMG submission 187435) | Marine microbial communities from western Arctic Ocean - ArcticOcean_MG_CB4_136 (SPAdes) (version 2) | ecosystem: Environmental > Aquatic > Marine > Oceanic | place: Arctic Ocean... | reverse complement strand
GACATGAAGAAGTCGGCACCCAAACCCGTTCCCGAACCCGAACCCGAACTCGAATCCGAGGTTGTGTCTGAAAACGATACTACGTCCGAACCCGATGCTGATGCTTGGCAAGACCCCGGTAAAGAGGAAGAGAAAGAGGAAGAGAAAGAGGAAGAGGACGAGGATGACGAAGATGCTATCGAAGCGGTCTATTGGGATGCGCCAAATGGTACTACATACATGAAGACTGAAGATGGTACGTTGTACGACGTGCTCACTCACACGATTATGGGTGAGTGGGACGACGAGAAGAACGAGGTCCGCCCTCCTGACGACGAGGACGACGAGGAGGACGACGAGGAGTAAGACTACAAAACATAACCGATAAAAAGTAAAAATACCCAAGTGAAAACCCATAAACATTTTTTTTTGGATTATAAATTGAAGTGCTTCTAAGAGTATGATAGCATTTATGAAAGACATATTAATTCTGATGGCACTAATGGCGTTATTGAAAGTATTCCCGGAAGATATAGTGAAACACATAGAGGTGTACTATACAGGACTCGTAGTGAGAGATAGGTTGGAAAAAGGATGGGATGCAGTCCATAATGAAATGTCGTGGCGGTCAAATCACACGTACTTTTGCTGTATCCATTTCTGTAATACTTGTGAATGTAACTGTTATACAGAGTATCCAGGATACCTATTGCGACGTGTAGATGCGAACGAATGGATACCTGGTAGTATACTTAGGTGTGAAAACACTAGACAATACGCGTTATTGTCAGCAGTAATACGCAACGATGACGATGAATATGATGATCTAATTCTAAACGTAGAAGGCGCAAATACAACAACCGAACATCCAAATAATGGTGCATGGTGGATAGATCATACATTGAATGAGGTGGGAAGTATGAATAGTATGTCGCCCATCGTGAATATAGGATACGATGCTTATTAACACCCATTTCTTCTTATAACACCCATTTCCGACTTACCCATATAAATAAAGTAAAATATAATAGAGTAAAAAATACTATATAGTATTTTTTACATTATAATAATGTAAAATAAACATAAAACATCTAGTTTCTAGAGTAGACAATAAAAGTATTTGTATCAAGCTTTGTCAAACATTTTGATGATTTCCATCTTCTGTAATTGACGCTTTTGGCAGTATTGCTCAAGATTCAAACTGTCATCATCAATGTCTTCCATAGTAAACCTGAAAACATCAACGACGTCAGTCTGTCCAATGCGATGGCAACGCGCAATCGCCTGTTCCTCAACTGCGGGGTTCCAATTGGGTGATACAAAATACACCTCCTTGAACTGCTGCAAATTAAGACCCTCGCATCCGGTTTGTATCTGTAGAATGAGAACATCACATGTGTTCTCAAGAATGTCATTGCGTTGATTCTGGGATGTGCGACCGTCAAATGTTCGCACATAAAGACCTTTTTCAGCGAACTTATCGTGCATGATGTCGATTTCACCACGGAAATGACAAAATATTAACTTGCTTCTTCCATTATTGCGAGATAGTACAAACTTTATTACACCATCGATTTTGCTGCTATATTCGGTGGCGTTCATAAATTCATCGTCTTTTTGTAACTCCTCGTCGTCATCCAAATATTTTTGTACTCGGTTCTTTAATAGTTTTGGGTATACGCAAGCCTGGCGTGCTCGGATGAGATATGGGAGCACACGCGTTCCTGAGGTTCCTCCAAGAAGATTAACAGAATTGGAAATCTTAGACCTGGAAATATTAGTAAAGGGCAGCATAGAATGTATTTCCTCGGCAACATTTTTCTCTTGTGAATTATTCCACGGAATAACCATGTCAGGGTCAGTTTCGGGTGTATGAATAACGCAGTCAGGCAATTGAATGCCAACATCACACTTTGTGCGTTTTAGCATATAATCCTTCTTAATTTTTGCATGATTTTCAGGATTTGTCGCGACGTCCTTTTCAATACCCATTATAGAGCAAAGAGAATAAAAATCCTGCATTTTATTTTGTATAGGTGTACCTGTAATGAGCCAGCGAATAGGACAATTCAGCAAAGTGACACCAGCACGTCTTGAGGTTCCAATATTCCTGAGATGATGCGCCTCATCAAATATCACGCGACCCCAATTTATGCCGTATAACAGATTAATTTGGTCATCATCATCCCTCTTTTTATTTTTAGAAATTTTTCCATAAGTGGTAATGACGATATTAACCTTTTCCATCTGTTTTACAGGAGTAAGTGTATTATCATCGTGGAAAAGTATATCTCGTGATGATGCGCCAAGTGTTTTAGACTCGCCAATGGTGTGCCCATGCTTATACTTTTCGTACCTAGCATGTGATGCGGAGTCTTCCCTCTTTGGATTTTTAAGCGGCCATTGGACGAGTGTATCATCGCTTAATTTTGCGGTACGGTTTTTGTAATCATCGTGGAAAACATATCGACTATGTTTTCCAAAACATTTGTCAACTATATTCACCCACTGGTTCAAAAGAGACTTTGGAAGAACAATCAAGGTTTTCTTGGGGTTTGATATCATTGTACCCAGCATAATGTATGTTTTTCCAAGCCCCATCTCGTCTGCGACGAGACCTCCGCGCGGAGGTACATTATTCTCGTTCTTCAAACAAAACTTGACGCCATCAATCTGATGCTGCTTTCGGTCAAGTTCGTTCTTTTCGAGCCATGCTTCAAATGCGCTTGTACGCAATATCAAACGCTTCGGTTTATTTTGCTTTCTGATGGCAAAAACCATAATGTACTGCTTGAACTTGTTAATAAGGATAGGTTGGTCATTCAAAACAAACGCGTACAGAAAAGCATTTCAATTTAAAAACAATGTTTTTATAGAGGATAAAGTATAAATGGGTGCATAAAAAAAAAATTGAAATATTCTATGTACAATAAGGTTATTCATATTAACCATCACACCAACCAACCAACCACCATGACGACTACCACTTCCTCGAACTACACCGAACCGCCGCTGTGGAGTCCGGACGGCATCGAAGCGCTTCTCGTTGACGTCAACATTCCAGGGAACCACCCTCTATTCCCTACGGTGATGGCATCAGCCGCCGCCTTCTGCGGGGGCTCGAGCGGATACTCGAAAGACGACCCATCCTACACGCGAGGGCATGGAATCGATTCCGTGGAACAACTTGTCGCACACAAACCTAATTTGTGCAACAAGTTCATCGTCTACCTTGACCTCCCTCAAGCGAAAAAGCGTCTTATGCGCGTTGCGTTGGACGCTAAGAAATTGCCGGTCAATCAGCAAAACCGCCGTGGTCGGAAGAGCCGTTTTGCTGATGAAACCCAAATCACGGTTCAACATGAAAACCCTCACAAATTAGGGTCCTTGATCCATGCGCGGCATGAACGCTACAAGAGTGCCTCCACACGCAAAGAGTTCATCGCGCTTGGAGGCACGTCGTCAGACTTCAACAATGGCGTCGATGCCATGCGAATTATCATATGCAATGGACTCGACGAGGAATACGAGGACACCGCGTCGATCAGCGAATCTGAGTGCTAGGACTTGGAGACTGATGTGTATGAATAAAAAAAAATTAAACACCAAAAAACCCAAGCAAAAAACCCATAAAAACATTTTTTTTTGATATCCATTCTATGAAACGAACAAATCGCACGTTTTACACCTTTGGAAATTTAAAACGCTGACTTTTTGTATTTGATATCTCTATTATTATATTAAATACAATATTAATATTTGTAACTGAGCCACCAGATTGAAGGCGGATTTTTCTCTATTATCTTACCATTATCATCTTTTAGTAAATACATATCCTTACAAACCAATAACTCACATTGGCCTGTTGAATGTTCGCTTGTACTATTTATAAACGGTTGTTTTGCTGAGAAATTTGTTTGATAACTTTGAAACTTCCAGTATCCCCTTTCGTTTTTACTCTCTTTATTAAAACATCTAAATCCATTTAGCTGTATGTTTGTTAGATCTAGTTTATATGTTTGGTCGTATTTATCGCAATCAATTTGTTCGTCCTCAATACATAATTGTAATAGAGTAATGAAACGATTTTTATCCTCTTGACTCCTTCTCGTTTTAGATGAAATGTCAATTAACTCTTTATAGTATGGATTGTTATCTGGATTGGTATCCATTTGAATTTTAACAGGTATAGATGTATTATTGCTTTTAATGTGTGTTTGCGCTCCTGAATTGTTTTCAGGAAGAATAACATTACTTGTAATTGTATCTGAAGATTGTTCGGCAAATGAATCTATTCTCGCATCATTTTCATGTTCATATGATAATGCATTATTAATGTAAGCTTCTTCTCCAATTAAATATTTTGGTGGTGGCGTCCATTCACTATCATTTTCCTTGAATTTAGTAACCATAAAATTTCCACGTGCGGCGGCTTGATAATCTTCTTCTGCATTAGTCGAAGTTAATCTAATGACACATTTAACCGTTCCATAATGATAGTTAACAAATGAAAGTGATTCGCCAGTTGGTGAATAATTACCAATTATTATCCAGCAACAATTAGTATTAATTCCCGTTCCCTCTAGATATTTCTTTAAATTATATAACTTTGTATTGAACTCACCATCACCCATCTCATTATCAACAATCATTACATCACGACCATTAATGAATAAATGATATTTACTACCCTGATTACCATATATTCCCAATACGATTGGATTATATTCCATCATACACGCATACGTACATAATTCATATGATATTATATTCCTACGAGGTGTGCATATAATATGTAGATTAAACTCAGTTTTAGTGTAATGTTGTTTTTGTAAAATTATATTTAAATTTAATAAGTTTAATCCATTATTTAATGCTGATATTTCTCGGTCATTTACCATAAATTGACAAAATTCTAATTGTCTTCTTCTATCTATATCTTCTATTTCAACATCTGATAAATCGTCGTTATATTTATCAGAATACTTACCATCTACCTTAATAAAATTTTCCCTTGATATTTCAATAATATCATAGTCTTGCCATTCATCCTTTTTTTGTAATTCGTCGATAGATATTTTCTCGTAATCACTAATAGATGAATAATTAGAATCGTCTGATTTTGTATGATCAAACTCTGTAAAATTTACTGCATAGTTATCCAGATTTTCTTTTTTCCATAACGGATTGTTGTTATCAACTATTTCGCCAGGCGAAGCACTAATAGGTTGATATAATAACACGTTTTCCAGAATTATAAAATTTTCAATTATGTTTCTATAAGGAGGAATTCCTTCTTTAGTATTATGTGCTTCATCATGGAATATACGTAAATTTTTACGAAGATTTGGTCGCAGCCCTAAAAATGATTCCGCAATTTCAAGAACATTCTGAATTCTTACCTTATTACTACATATAAATACCAGTTTGAAATTGTTTTCTTTTTTAAGAAATGACCATGCATTTTCCATATTTTTACAATGAGTTGCATTACCATCAAGGTCGTTATTCTTTGACGAAATTAGCATTATTTTATCGTCCAATTTACTCTTTGGATATCTACCACCGAGCTCCTTATATAAACGTATCAACCATTGTGCGTTTGCTTCCAAAGTATTTTTAGTTATACAAATAGATAATGTATTTTTTTCAGAAAATCCTGTAATAAGTTGTCCATTACAAAAACCAGTTTTTAATGCTTGTGCGTGTTTATATAAACCACGAATTTTTAAAATACAATATTCATATATATTGTCTTTCTCTTGTGTTTCATAATTTTTGAAATAATCATCTTTAAGTAAATCTTTAACTGTTGTCTTGAATTTTGAAATATCACTACGTTTTGTAAAATTTAGGTCACGCAACCAAGGATATTTTTTTTTTAAAGATTTATGAGGTTCTGGTATATTCGGATCATTAGTAAAGTCATCATAATCAGTTTTAACTTGTTGATAATAATTACGGGCATCTTTATTAAATTTTCTAATCAAGTTTTCTTTGTACTCGTCATTATTTTCTGTACACATTTTATTATATAGTATTGTCTGTACAGAACTTTATATCAATTTTTATTTTAATGTTTAGTATAGTGGGAATTTTGAGAAAACTCTTTCAAACAATGGTCACAAGTATATTTCGGCATACTAAAAGAGTTAAAAATGCTAAATACATTTTACGTAAAGTCGGCGTTTTAAATTTCCAAAGGTGTAAAACGTCGTACATTGTTACTTTTTCAAATGTTAAACGATATATGAGTGAAAAAAATAAAAATTGAATCTATTGTCTCTCGAGCAAATATTGTAAATAGGTTTATAAGGTTGTTCGTCTCAGACATCAAACACACCCAGCGAAATGTCAACTGCCCAAAGCCCTTATCACGAGAGCGGTCGCATCGACGGTAAAGCGTACGTCGATGATTCAGGGGTTCTCGTGGTCGATATACTGCGGCACGCACTTCGCCCCAGTGGGCAACAAGACAAATATCTCCACTTGTTAGTTCCTTTCACAAGTGCTTGTGCCTCTGTGCGCGCCGAGTACATCTGGCGCATGAACCGCGAGATCGAATACCGCCGCACGCGCGGGGAAACGCCGGCGAGTAGATCCGCGAAGTGGATTTGTGAACACGATTTCTGCGTCTTGTTGACCCTGCCCGCGCCGGGGTGCTCGTACGAACGGTGCGGCCTGAAACACGGCTCGCCGCCGGTGAAAATCCATTTTCCAACTGATCTGTTCCGCGAAATTCCCTGTGTTATCGGTAATGATGACAATGATGAAGAGGAGTACAGCAAAACACATCAACGCTTTGAAATCCCTGACTTATTGACGGTACGCATGTATGCTATGAAATGGGTCGCAAATCTACATGAAATAGGGATCAAGACCTCTGGTATGTCCTATCCGCGTGTGACGATGCCGAAAACAGGATTCGCATGTAGATATGACCTGACCGACGACCTTCCGTACTGGGCGTTCAACATTGAGGAGTTGAACGAACAGACCAAGAATGCCACGCGTCGCGCGACGCGTCACATCGATGAGAAAAACGACATCATCGCGAGGATGGGCGTCGTCGCGACGCGTCACATCGATGAGAAAAACGACATCATCGCGAAACAACAGAAGGAACTCGATGAGAAAAACGACATCATCGCGAAACAACAGAAGGAACTCGATGAGAAAAACGACATCATCGCGAAGCATCAGAAGGAACAGAGCGATAATCATCAGGAGGACCTCGCGAGTAACCGCGCGTACTCGGTCGCGTTGCTCGAAAAATACCAGAAGAAACTGAAGAATGCAGCGATGAAACTTGATGAGAAAAACGACATCATCGCGAAACAACAGAAGCACTCTCGACGAATCCACGATCTCATTGCGAAGCAACAGAAGGAACTCGCTGAGAAAAACGAATTGATTAGCGCAATCAGAAAGCGATTGTGCCCACAACCAGTCGCAGTCACGGAAGAATTATCTGCCGGTGACTCGGACGACGACCCGACATCCAAGAAGCAGGAGCGCAAGGGCGTCACGTTCGAACACGTTCAGACCGAACAAGTCGTCTATGCTACCACTGACGAAGCTGTTGCAGACGACACGACGCCACGCACCCAGGTAACAGATGCGGTCTACACCTGCCACGAATACGACGAATACGACGAACTTGATTACGACCCCGGACTTGCCGATATTATCGCATACATTAATGACGATGATACCCGTTTTAGTTTCGTTCTGCCTGTCGCGAAGACGGTCCCGCACGACCGCGGAGACGTCGTGCGTGCGCACAGCACTAGGACCGGTTTAGAAAGGACTGGTCGACTGGCGGCGGCGCGGGTGGCGGGCCGACGTTCACTCCAGTCGCGATCGCGCCTACGTTCACCCCAGACGCGACTCGCGCGGTTGCAGGCGCAGCGCGCGCTTGTGTCGCTCGCATCGATCGCCGAGTAGTAGAAAAACAACACTCCATATAAACACCAAAAAAACCCAAGTAAAAAACCCATAAAAACATTTTTTTTCCGTGTATACAGAAAAAAAAACGAAGGGGTGACACAAACGCGTCTTATTTCCCACTCGCAAAATTTCCCTCCAACAACCCGAATTATCGGGTTGTACAACAGGCGTCCCCATTGTGTGTGGTGGAGTTGGGCAACCACACTTGACCAGCAAATTATAACAAGGTTCCGAGATTGGCTCGTCTCGTCTCCACATTTGTTCATTACCTAATCAACATCGCTCACGTATAGCGCGAGCGACAAGAACAATATATTGCGTCGTATGTGTCTTGAGTCACGAACGACGATTATTGTTCTCCGACACTCTTTGTTCAGTGTTGAAAAGACTAGTGTAGGAGACTCATCACGTGCGCAGTAGCTTTCTCCCTCCTTTGTAACGACCTTTGGCTTGCCAACCGCCGACCGATACGCAGGTAACACCTATGACAGACCTCTCCCTACTTTTATTCGGTTAGTTTGGTCTGGAACAGCCTTCCTCATCATGGTGCAGGTTCACTCTCATCGCATACATTGGTAGGACCATATATGAGAGAGACACGTAATTTTTGGAACAACACTCAACCACCTGTCACGAGCCAGGTCCGGATGCACAACGAGTGCTCACATCCTGTATCTAGTTGGGATTAGGCCGATACTGACCATTATTAATTTATGCCTGGAATATCACCCCACCCTTGTGGACGTTAATATCCCAGACATAACTGCTAGCTTATTTTATATACATATAAGAGAACCATATTGTTTTGAATGAATTTATAACCATCTACAATATTCAATAACTTTCAATTTATTATTATATTACCCATTTATTGCAAATGTTTTACAATTAAAAACAAACAAAAAAAACAAAATTGGGAAGGGAAGCGCTTTTTTTTTGATTTATTTAGTTTGTTTCGTCGTCGCTGGACGCTGAAGCCCACGCAGATTGACGAGACAACTTTTTGGGGGGTGGAGGAGGAGTAGTAGTAGACACGGACGAGAGCGTACTCTGCTGCACAGGTGTGACCGGAGAGGATGTCTTCACCTTAGACTTCGTCGCTACTTCTGCGACAACCTCCGAAAGAACCTCTTTCACGAAGCGCGTTGCGAACAAGGTTCGTTCTTGTTCAATCTCGCTCTTGAACTCTTCAGTACCGTGGTCGTAACCTTTCTTCACGCCGGCACCGCGAACCGCGGTTCGCGGTGCCGGCTGCTGTGTCTTCTTGTGCTGTTTTCCCATGATTTCGATGCGCGGTCGCGGTGCTACAACACCCTTGGGGCGGGGCTTGCGTGTGCGGCTTGCTGAAATCTTCCAAAACCAAGGATCATCGTAGACAACCTTGATCGTCTCTTCATCAAGGAGAGCTTGGCGTGTGCATGTGGTATTTTCGTCGCTATTCCACCGCTTGAAGTGGATAAACACCCGCTGATGTTCTCCGCCAGACTGCGAATCACGCCATACCATGTCAATACGATCAATCTCTCCCAAATCGAGATGCGAAAACACGTCTTGAATGCGTTCCTCCGTGATGTTCGCGAACACGAAAGGAATGCAAAGCGAAGGCTCGTTAATCGCGATATCATTGATAGAAGTCATGTTAGTTTACTTGTAGACAAGAACTGTTGTTGTTAGTAGTCTATAGTTTTGAAAGCATTTCAATTTTTTATTATATAACCCATTTCTACGTAATGTTAAAAAATGTTAATACAAATAAAATGATAACATAGAAACGGGTTAAAACAAAAAAAATTGAAGTATCGGAACTGGTTGTTAATGAAGACAACTAAACCAACACACCAACACACCATCACACCAGCACAGCAACAACACCAGCAACAGCAACACAAATCATGGCCATGACTCTTCCTGTAGAGATCGTCTCGCGCATCATGAACATGAATTCTGAGATTGTCATGGCAGAACGCATCAGCGGCGGATGGGGGTTGATTCACGATGAGATCAACTGGCGTTCTTCCCACATGCACACCTGCTGTAAGCACTATTGTGATGTCAGCCAGTGCGAGTGTTACACTCGCTTTCCTGGTTTCCTTCTCCGACGTGTTGATGCCGACGTGTGGCTGCCCGGTGAAGGTGAGACGCGCGCTTCAGATGTCTTCAACTTCGTCGTCGACGACGACGACGACGTTGTTATGGACGATGCGGCCGTCCATCCTGACACCGTTGCGCCGCCGACGGCGTACGCACCCACAGATCTCACGGCGTGGGTCGGTCCGATTGAGCGTCTCAACCTCGAGATGCAGGCATTTGATGCCAACGAAGACGGCACAGAGGATTACGCGGGTGCCTGGTGGATCGACATCGAAGGAAACGAGATCGGTACAAACCACTCCCTCATCCCTATCGCATAGAGTGAAGTCTAAACAAAACCCATAAAAAGCAGAAAACCCAAGCAAAAAACCCATAAAAACATTTTTTTTTTGCAACCCATTTACGTTTATAACACCCATTTCCACGTTACCATATATCAGGCTATATTGTACCATATACACGCTACGATAGCGTGTATATGGTATGCGCACGCACCAGAACCGCGTGGCGGTGGACAGAGGTGTAGTTCGCGGACTACGCGCAGAAATGATAACATAGAAATGGTTGAAACAACGATAAATTGAAGCAAACATTCGTCTCTCTCATCAAGTAACCAACACTACACGTAACGTAACCCGAATCACGACAACCATGGACTCTGCCACCGCCGACACCGCGATCGTACCGCCGCTTAAGACTCAAGACGAAAATCCGTCCGGTGATACGGGGGACAATTGTCCGGTCTGTCTTGATGCGATAGGCACCCGTGGCATGGTCCGCACCGCGTGTGGGCATGCGTTTTGCCTCGGCTGTTTTGAGTCGTTTATTGTACGTTCCAATTCATGCCCTTTGTGTCGTACGAACGTGCTGGACAAGAACAGTGTATTAGAAAAGCGTATTAGGGAAATGCCAGGCGGCGAACATAACATGTTCATCACCGAGGCGGCGGCGGTGGCGGCGGCAGCGCTTCGAGTCCGCGAGGCGTACCGAGTCCGCGAGGCGGACCAAGTCCGCGAGGCGGCGGCGGTGGCGGCGGTGGCGGCGGACCGAGTCCGCCGATCGCCGCCGACCGCCGAGGCGCGGGAGAGGAGGGCGGTGGCGATGTCGGCAGGTGGGAGTGGCGCCACGGGGTTGAATCCGCCCGACGCGCACACACACGACACCGGTTTCCTGGAATTCGACCTTCGCTCCAGTGGTGGTCCGACATTGCTACTGTCAGCCGAGCAATCGATCGCGATGAACAACAGCATGGCCATCGGCACCGTCGGTCCCTTTCGTGTCGTGCTCCCCGCCTCCCCTCGTGTTCTTGTA
>Ga0209709_10004422_pt1 | contig 11337 bp, 11 predicted proteins | sample ArcticOcean_MG_C_2_FD_187435 | JGI IMG/M metagenome (GOLD analysis project Ga0209709, IMG submission 187435) | Marine microbial communities from western Arctic Ocean - ArcticOcean_MG_CB4_136 (SPAdes) (version 2) | ecosystem: Environmental > Aquatic > Marine > Oceanic | place: Arctic Ocean... | reverse complement strand
AAGAGCAGACTCGACTTGTGTTGACTCAGCGGCGGCAACAGCAGCAGCTGAAGGCGTTATTGCACAAGGTGTAGCAGCTATTATGGGTGCTGACTGTTCAGGTGTAACTGGTGCTATTGCATCAAATGTTGCTGTACCAAATGGTGTAGTAATGATTTCACCGTCAGCAACGTCGCCAGGACTTACAGCTTTAGATGACAAAGGATTCTTTTTTAGAACGGCTCCTTCTGATGCTAGAGGTGGACAAATATTAGCTAACATTACAAAAGACAGAAGAATTAAGAGTGTTGCTATTACTTATACAAATAATGACTATGGAAAAGGTTTAGCTGATGTTTACGAAGCAGCAGTTAAAGCTCATGGTATTAAAGTAACAATTGTATCAGCTCATGAAGATGGTAAAGCAGATTACTCATCTGAAGTAGCTACTTTAGCGGCAGCTGGTGGTGATGCGGTTGCAGTAATTGGTTACCTAGACCAAGGTGGAAAAGGAATTATTCAAGGTTCTTTAGACTCTGGAGCATTTGATAGATTTATTCTATCTGATGGTATGATCGGCGATGCATTAACTGATGCTTTTGGAAAAGATCTAAATAAATCTTTTGGTTCATTACCTGGCTCTATGAATAAAAAAACAGCAGGTACTTTTACATCTGTTGCTAAAGCAGCCGGCATCGACTCATCCGGACCTTATACAGGTGAATCTTATGATGCAGCAGCTTTAATCGTTCTTGCGATGCAAGCAGGTGGATCAGCTGATAGAGCTTCCATTGCTAAGAATGTAATGGATGTTGCTAATGGTCCTGGAACTAAAATTTATCCAGGTGAACTTAAAAAAGGTTTAGATTTGCTAGCAAGTGGTAAAAAAGTTGACTACGAAGGTGCAACTGGAGTTACTTTTACTGATGTTGGCGAAGCCGAAGGTTCTTTCTTAGAAAAAGAAATCAAAGGTGGAAAATTTAAAAATAAAAAACAAAGATAATTAATATCTTAATTTTAAAACCTTCAGCAGTGAAAATTGCTGGGGGTTTTTTTATCTAAAAATTACTAATAATTCTTATAATTCCAAAAATTGAAATAATTATTAAGAAATAAAATACAACTTTTCTATAAGTTGCTTCCTTGCTTTTAACAAAAAATTTATTACCAATAAAAACCCCTAATGGTAAAATGATTGTTAATGGAATTACTCTGTAAATAGTTGTCATATCAACAATTCCTGAAAAAAAACTTAAAGCAAAAGCATAAATGTCTGTTAAGAAAAATAATGCTGCTAGTGAACCTCTGATTACTGCAGGCTGAATACATGTAACCAATAAAAAGAGTGCCACTGGCATACCACCTAATGTTGTAAGCCCATTCAATGTTCCAGAAATTATTCCTGTAAACATTTTTGTATAACTATTGTCAATTTTTTTGTTTTCATATCCCTTAATTAATAAAAATGAAAAAAATATTACTAGTACACAAATCGTTAGGTGTGTTGTATCTGAAGATAGATATTTTAATAAATATAGACCTATAGGAGAGCCAATAGTTATTCCTATCAATAATTTAAAGACAAAATTCCAATCTATTTTGTTCCATACATATGGAATCATAAAAATACTAATTATTACTTCTAAAGCTAGTATTATTGGAACTATTTCTATTGCAGTAAGTATAAAAGAAAAACCAGAAATACATGTTGCCGAAAAACCAAAGCCATTAAAACCTCTTATTACAGAAGCAATAAATACTACGAATACTACAAAATAAATTTCGAGTAAACTAAGCTCAAGGTATGATAAAAAATCCACTTTTATCTTCTTTCTTTAATATCAGCTCTTAGTGTTGATAGAATAATTAAAACTAAAAAAATTATGCAAATCGAATTCATTGTTTTCCAGCTTGTTAGGGTTAAGAAAACTCCCGCAGATAAACTGGCAGTTGCTTGAATTGAATAAACTATTAAATCATTAAAACCTTGTGCTTTAAATTTTTCATTTTCTCTATATGATAAAACTAACAAGCTTGTTCCTGATATAAATAAAAAGTTCCAACCAAATCCTAAAAAAACTAGTGCAATTAAATAATTGATAAAATTTTGATCAAACAAACTAGTTAAAATTGTTATCAAAAATAAAAAAACTCCAGCATACATTATTTTACTATGTCCAAATTTTCTTATCAAATTACCAGTAACTAACGATGGTAAAAACATAGCTGTAATATGAAGTTGAATTACTAGTCCTGTTTTAGTTAAACTTATCTTTTCCATTACATGCATACTTATTGGTGTGGCAGTCATTAAAAATGTCATCACAGCGTAAGCAAATGCAGAGGCAATTAATGCTTGTAAAAATCTTGGTTGAGAAATTAATTCTAAATAGCTCCGTGAAGTTTCTTTGTTAACATTATTTAGTTTGTGATCATCTTTATAAAATAATAGAAAAATTGTTGATGTAAGTGTTAAAGCAGCAAGCACTATGTATGATCCAGCATATAAATGCTCAGAAATAATTTCTTTTGAAAAATTGGCCGCATTTGGTCCTATGAATGCTGAACCTATTCCTGCTAATAATATTATTGATATAGCTTTAGGTGCCATATCTTTTTTTACTGTTTCAACGGCTGCAAAACGGTACTGATGACTAAAAGCAACTCCAGCACCAAGTAAAAAACATGAAAAATTATATAAAATAAAACTTTCACTAATTATTGAGTAAGCGGCAAGCAGTGATGACAATGAACTTCCAATTGAAGAAAAGATAAAGCCTGCTCTTCGACCAATTATACTCATAATTTTTGCTGCAAAAAATGCAAAAATTGCAACACCTACGATTGATAAAGCCATTGGTAGTGTTGCTAAAGATTTTATTGGGCTAAACTGAGAGCCAATTATGCCACTTAAGAAAACTGTGACTGGTGCTGCAGTAAAAGCAAAGATTTGACTTAAAATCAACAACCATAAATTTTTATTCATTAAAAAAAATATTTGTCACCAATGTACATAGCCCATGCTACTGCAGCACCAAGTATAATATATTTCATAATAATTTTATTTTATTTCTATTTTCTCTGGAAGTATACCTTTAGGGCGATACCTCATAATTAACAATAAACCCATTCCCATCAGTAAATATCTAAAATAAGGAACACTCTCTGTTAAATGTACTTTTAACTCATGTGTCTCTGGAAGACCCACGGTAAACAGGTTAATCAAGAATAGAGATATTGGTGCAGCCTCAATCCATAGAAACCATACCGCAAATCCACCTAAAATAGCGCCAAAATTATTTCCACTACCACCAACAATTACCATTACCCAAATTAAAAAAGTATATCTCATGGGTCTATAACTTCCTGGTGTAAATAAACCATCTTGAGTAACCAACATAGCTCCAGCTATTCCAACAATTGCTGATCCTAAAATAAATATTAGCAAATGTTGTTTAACAACATTTTTACCCATTGCATTCGCTGCTTCCTCATTGTCTCTAATAGCTCTCATCATTCTTCCCCATGGAGAATAAAGTGCTTTTTGAGTAACTATTAATAAAGCTATAACTACAATTAGAAATAGACCTGAATAACAAAGTTTTACAAAAACTGAAGATCCTTCAATGACTAACTGATTAAGTGCAGCTTGCTTGTCTGCAATATTATAAATTAATTCTAATTTACCTGAATTAAATTTTGCAACTAGATTAATAAACCATTCAGTTGTCTGAAGGTTAACTTCATAAGGTACTGGACGGTCTAATCCAATTACATTCTTAACACCTCTTGCTAACCAATCTTCATGTTTGATTATAGCAATAACAATTTCTGAAATAAGTAATGTAGCGATAGCTAGGTAGTCAGCACGTAAACCAAGAGCAACCTTACCTACAATAAATGCTAATCCAGCAGCAAAGAAAGCTCCAACTATCCATGAAAATACTATTGGCAGACCTAAGCCTCCAAGAAATCCTGTTGTTGCTGGGTTTACTGCTTCGATTGCTTCAATACCCGATTCAGAAGTAATTCTTATAATTACAATTCCAGCAATTATAATTCCTGCTATTCCATAAGTTCTTATTTTTGTTTTTTCAAAATTTTTTAAGATAAAGCGAATAAGAAAAACTATTGCAATTATTAACCATAGACACATTAGAATATCAAATCCACCTGCACGCCATGCTTCTGGAACGGGGTCAACCGATATTAAAACTGCAGCTAACCCTCCTAAGGCTGCATAACCCATAAGACCAAAATTAATCAGACCAGCATAGCCCCACTGTACATTTGCTCCCATTGTCATTACCGCAGAAATTAAACACATATTAAAAATTGAAAGAGCAACATTCCATGATTGAAATATTCCAACTAAAATAATTAAACCCATCATTATTGCGTAGGCTAAAATAATATTTAGATTCTTTCTCACAGTACTTTCCCTTTAAATATGCCATTTGGTCTGTAGAGCAAAACAATCACCAGTATAGAAAATGATACAGCAAATTTATAATCAGTTGATAATAATTGGACTAAAGTTTCTGGTGCCATACTTTCTGGTAAAATATACATAAAAAATTTCTTATATGCGTAAGTTATAAATATCTCTGAAAAAGCTATAACGTATCCACCTAAAAATGCTCCAAATGGATTTCCTATACCACCAACAATTGCTGCAGCAAAAATTGGCAACATATTGTTAAAGTAAGTAAAAGGCTTGAAGCTTTTGTCCAGACCATACATTGCACCACCAATTGTTGCCAAAATACCAGCAATAATCCATGTAATGATAACTACTCTTTTAGGGTCAATTCCTGATAATAGAGCCAAATCTTCATTGTCTGAATAAGCACGCATACTTTTTCCTGTTTTAGTTTTATTTAAAAACCAAAATAAAATTGAAACTAATACTAGTGTTATGAATATTGTTAATACTTGGCTGGATTTAATTGCTAAACCTTCATTGAGTCCAGTCATTTCTTTAAACTCACCCGCTTTAATAATAAATTTTTCTCCATCAAAAAACCTTCGATCAGCAGGACCAATTATTATTCTTACAACAGCTTGAGTTACAAACATTACACCAATACTTACCATCGCAAGCTGAACTGGAGGGCTTTTATTAACTCTGTAGTATCTAAATACAAACTTATCTATAAAAAGCATGTAACCAATCATAAAAATTATTGCAAAAGGTATCGCAAGAAGAGCTGTTGGTAAAACTCCTAGGGAAATACCAATTGATTGAAAATACCAGGTAATTAAAATAGTCACCATTGTTCCAAATGCCATCATGTCTCCAGTTGCAAAGTTAGCAAATCTTAAGATCCCATAAATTAAAGTTACGAATATTGCACCTAGCGCTAATTGTGAACCATAAGTTAAAGCTGGAACAAAAATATAATTTAGCAGTAATATAATTGCATTTAGAAAATCCATATTATCCTCCCAAAAAAGAGCTTCTTACTCTTGTGTCATTTAACAATTCTTTGCCAGTACCTGCATATTTATTTTCACCAGTAACTAATACATATCCACGGTCAGAAATATTCAGTGCTTGTTTGGCATTCTGCTCAACCATTAATATAGCAACATTTGTTCTTTTAACTTTAATGATATGGTCAAATAATTCATCCATGACTATTGGTGATACTCCAGCAGTAGGTTCGTCTAACATTAATACTGATGGCTTAATCATTAGAGCCCTTCCAAGAGCAACTTGTTGTCTCTGACCACCAGATAATTCACCAACTAACTGATTTCTTTTTTCTCTTAATATTGGAAAGAGTTCATAAATTTCCTCTATAATATTTTGATAATCCTCATCTCTCAAATAAGCACCCATTTCTAAATTTTCCTCAACTGTCATTCCTGCAAAAACATTTTTTGTTTGAGGTACAAGTGAAATACCCTGTCTAACCCTATCTTGTGGTGAAAGTTTTGAAATATCTTTCCCATCAAGAACAACAGCACCTGATTTTAAATTTATAAGGCCAAGTAATGCTTTCATGGCGGTAGATTTCCCAGCACCATTAGGTCCTAGGATTGATACTATCTCACCTCTATTTACATCAACAGAACAAGAGTTAATAATATCTGGACCAGTACCATACCCACCTGTCATTTTTAAACCTTCAAAAAAAGCCATTAATTTTTATCCTCAATTTTAGATCCTCTTCCCAAATAACTATCAATAACCTTTTCTTCTTTCTTAGCTTCTTCAGCAGTACCTTCAAATAAAACAGATCCTTCTGTCATAACAATCACTGGGTTGCACAACCTGCTTATAAATTCCATATCATGCTCAATCATACAAAATGTGTAACCTTCTTCCTTGTTTAGCTTAAGTATTGCAGTTCCCAGATCTTTAAGTAACGTTCTATTAACACCCGCTCCTACTTCATCAAGTAATACTAATTTTGCATCAACCATCATAGTTCTTCCAAGCTCTAATAGTTTCTTTTGACCGCCAGATAAGTTTCCTGCTAATTCATTTGATAAATGTGTAAGGTTTAAAAAATCTACTACATCCTGAGCTTTTTGTTTTATAGCTAGTTCTTCGGTTCTCACTAAACTTGGTCTTAATAATGCTGTCATTAAATTCTCACCAGATTGATTTGCAGGCACCATCATTAAATTTTCAATTACAGAAAGATTAGTAAATTCATGGGCAATTTGGAAAGTTCTTAAAATTCCTTTTGAAAATAATTCATAAGAAGGAACATTTGTTACATTTTCATCATTAAATAAAACTTTTCCACTTGAAGCCTTCAAGTTTCCTGCAATTAAATTAAATAAAGTAGTTTTTCCAGACCCATTAGGCCCTATAATTCCTGTGATTGATCCTTTTTTTATTTTTAAAGTACAGTTCGATACAGCAGCTAAGCCACCAAAATACTTTGACAAATCATTAATTTCTAGAATATTTTCATTCATTAAAATTTTTTATCTAATCTTTTATGAATACTATTAAGGGTTTTTTCTAATTTTTTATAAAAACTTGATTTGGTTAATTCCCGTATACCTTGTTCATTTAGGCCCTTTGGTGTTTGAGAGTCTTTTACTAAGTGTTTTAAATCTTTTTTAGAATTTGCAAGTGCATCCTCAGAAAGAGCTAAAAATAATCTAGTAATATATTTCTGAGCATCAATTCTTTTGGTACCTTTTTTAACCAACCAATTAGTCATAACTCTTAGCAACTCATAAAATGGAGCCATCATACCAGATATTGCCCAAAAATTAAGTGATGATTTTTCATCTTTAATTTCAATTGTTGTTCCAATCTTATTGAAAAATTCTTTAACTTTTTTGTTTGGTGGACAAATAGGAACAGGTCCTTTTCCTAAAGATATTGGTGGTAATGGTATGGCTCTTATAATTTCTGCTTTAACCTTAATTTCCTTCTTTAACTGGGACAATGTAATTGAGGATATTAAGCTAATAATAGTTTGATTGGATTTAAACTTTAGGTCTTTAATAATTTTTTTACCTACAGTTGGTGTTACAGATAAAAAAATCCAATCACTAGAATTTAATATTTCTTGATTATTTTTTGCTATTTTTATTCGATTAAATTTTTTTTTTAGTTTTTTGGCTGTTTCTTTATTTCTTGGGGATATGATTATACTTTTATAGGTTATATCTGATTTAAAAATTCCTATTATTATTGCAGATGCAATTTTTCCTGTTCCAATAAAACCGATATTCATTATTTTTTAAATTTTTACTAGTTTGAATTTTTAAGCCACAAATAAAAAAACCGGCAACATTTTCATGTTGCCGGTTTTATTTAAATTAGTTTTTAGACTAAAATCTAGATTAGTTGTTTCTACCTAAAGTATAAGAGATCGCAACTTTTCCACTAAGACCCTCTAAATTTGTAGCTTTAATTTCATTAAAACCACCATTAGCAGTTGTACCGGCTGTTTTTGTAACTCCGTTATTAACTGTTATGTTATCTAGTTCAATGTACTGAGCTTCCGCTCTAATTGAAAAACCTGAATCACCAAGAAATCTTTCATATCCTGCGCCAGTTGATGTTCCATCAACATTAACGTTAGCATATTTATTTCCTGATCTTTGAGTTTCTTTAATATCAACATCAGTCGATAATTTACCTGCAGTAACATAAAAACCAGTTAAAATAGGTAAATTGATTTTCAAGTAAGTTGTTTCCAAGTCATTGAAATCAACTGAAACTGTTGACGTTGCAGGTGTAGATGCTGTTCCAGGGCTACCATGATCATTTATATTCTGAGGTGTTGAAATTGCTCCATCAACCATTTCATAACCTACTGATACCCATTTACCAATTCCTAATTCAACGAATTGTGATTGGTAAGAGTCAGCAAAAGCACCACTCTCTTTGTTAGTAGCATCGATAGATGTACCCAGCATGTTGTATTCATCTTGTTGAGCTGTAGCACCAAAAACACTTTGGTTAGCAGCTACTCCACCAGTTAAAGAGAATATCCCTAATGATGGTAATTCTAAAGCTTTAGCAGAGATAGTAGTCAATGCTATGAAAGCTAGTGTTGTTATTATTTTTTTCATAATTTCCTTTACTCTTTTATCGTTAACGTTTTTTATTAATATATATTGAGACATTATGTACAATAATGAAGATGATAAGACAGGAAAATTTACCTGTAATTCAATTTTTTACAATTTATGGTAAATTTGCAACACTATTTACCTTTAAATATAGCGAATTTTTTCGTCATTTTATTTATAACCAATGTTTTCAACCTCAGATTTATAAAATAAAATTGATTTTTTAATTTTTATTGAAAAATTTTCCCCTGATTCTTAAAAGTTCTCTACTTAATTCTTTATTTTCTTTAAATGGTCTTCTGCCATGAAGCCAGAAATAGTTATTTGCGATAATTGATGAGCCTATAGGCAGTTTTGTTATTACTTTGTTTTCACTACCTTCCAAGTTATCAGATAATTTCTGTAAAAAAATTCCTTGAGCCATATTTTGTGGTTCAGGAAATTGGTCTATATATGAAATTTGAGGTCTTTTTTTTTCATCTTCAGAGAATATAGGGTGTAACACCTTATATTCAATATTTTTACTTTTTGGAGACCCCCAAAAAAAATCTTTTTTTCCAATTGGATCTTTATATAATTCATCAAGATGCTCCCAATCATCAAGGTGCAGCATTGCAGTTTCACCTCCCTTAACATGTTTTTCTTCAATTTTAGTCATCAACAGCCAGTCTGTAATTTCTTTCACATAAGTGCCATCCGTATGAAGATCCATATTAGTGTAGGCTTTTCTTAAATAAGAGTCGCTTATATCTTCATGTTTAACATGAAATCTTGCATAATACTTGCCAGCCATTGCATCATGGTTGGGGTTACCCATTAAATAGGCAACAGCTGTAGATAGTTTTACTAAGAACTCACTATTTATTTTGGGAGTTAAATTTTTTGGCCCAATTATAAAACATCCTGTATTTCTTTCTCTTATAATTGAGTTCATTAACTCTCCCAATTTATTATCAGTTAAATCATCCAGGCTCTTAGCTAATGTAAATCGTGTGAATGGTTTATATTCAAGTGCAGTTATATTAAATTTATGAAAAGGAAATATTAATTTTTCTAAAATTTCATCTTTGATTTTAATGTTTATAATTCTTTTAGATTTTTCATGACTTGTTATTTCAAAGCCATCTATTTTTTTCATATCTGATGTTAGTTAAACTTAGTACAAAAATCAATTATTAAAAATTTGAACTTAAAAATGCTAAAAGTAAAGCAGATAAAACTGTAGGATAAACAAAGTTCTTCTTACTAATTAGAAAAATCATTAAACAAATAAAAACAACTATAAATCTAACAGAATAATCAACTTCAGCTAATGCTCCTGCCGGGAATATAACCAATCTTGCAAGTAGTGCTGATAAAGTAGAATAAGCAAGGCAATTAAACCATTTAAAAAATTTTGAATTTTCTTTTATTTTTTTTGATGTTATTACACCAAAGAACCTTGAAATATATGTTGCAAAAGATGTTGCTAAAATTGCTAGTACTATGTTAGTTGCCATTTTAACTCCCCTATAAAGAACGCTAAAGTTCCAGCTGTAAAGCCACCAAACAATATGCACCACTCAGGTGATACAAAGTAAAATAAAATACCAAATATAGAGCCTAATATAACTGCTAAACTCATTTGAATAGTTTTCATCGCACTAACCATTACACATGTAAAATAAACTGGATTTACTATTGCCAATCCTATCATCATGTCTTTGTTTAAATAATCTGCTATAAAAAAACCAAATGCAGTAGCTGATACTGCTACTGACAAATTTGCTACACCCACACCAATCCAAAAATCTAAACGATATTTTCTTTCAACTGATTTATAATTTTCTTTCATTATTAGCCAGGCTGAAACAGCAATAAAATGACAAGCTAAATAATATTTTAATCTTGGTTGACTTTTATGGGTTAGCAATGGAAATAATGATACTGTCATTGGATAAAGCCTTGCATTAACTAGCCATACGGCCAAAAAAATATTTAATAAAGAAGCTCCTACAATTAAAGACTCAGCCATTATTAATGAGCCTGGTAATGCATAAGTTAGGAATGTTGAAAAAATACTTTCTTGAATATTAAGGCCAATATTTTTAAATAAAGCTCCAATAGCTATAAAACTTGCAGCTAACGCAATTGCAGGACTGTTAGCACCCTTGATAGAAATAAAACCTTTTAAAAAATATTTAGTATTAACCATTAACCACCAAGAAATAGTCTACCAACATCTGGGTTTTTTAATAAATCATCTCCCTTGCCAGCAATTGCTGTTTGACCTGATACTAAAACATAACCAATATCTGCAAACTCTAATCCTTTTTTGGCATTTTGTTCTACCAAAATGATTGTTTTCTTTTCTGTTATTTGAAGGTCTCTTAAAATTTCAAAAACCATATCAATATATCTTGGCTCTAATCCAATTGATGGCTCGTCAACAAGTAAGACAGACGGTTTCATAACTAGTGCTCTGGAAATTTCTAACAATCTTCTTTCACCACCTGATAAAACTTTAGCAGGTTGATTTCTTCTATTTCTTAATCTTTCATATTTTTCAAAAATTCTTTCTGCCTCTTGATAAGACTCGTCAGTATTTTCTTTTGCATAACCGCCCATCAATAAATTTTCTTCAACCGTCATATCTGGAAAAACCGAATTATCTTGAAGAATATATGCAATACCACATGATGTAAGTTTTTGAGCTGGAGTTAAATGAGTAATTTCTTTTCCATCAATTTCAATTTGTCCTGAAAAGATATTTGTAAATCCATAAATTGAATGAAGTATTGTAGATTTTCCAGCTCCATTGGGTCC
>Ga0209709_10004421_pt1 | contig 11340 bp, 15 predicted proteins | sample ArcticOcean_MG_C_2_FD_187435 | JGI IMG/M metagenome (GOLD analysis project Ga0209709, IMG submission 187435) | Marine microbial communities from western Arctic Ocean - ArcticOcean_MG_CB4_136 (SPAdes) (version 2) | ecosystem: Environmental > Aquatic > Marine > Oceanic | place: Arctic Ocean... | reverse complement strand
TTTCAATTTTTTTAGCTCTGCCATACATTTCTTTTCTACATCCTTTGGCATTTTTGATTTTAAAATAGATTTATTTAAACTTGATGTTTCATCTTTACCATCTTCAATCTCACCCAATTCTTTTTGAATTGCTTTAAGTTGTTCGTTTAAATAATACTCTCTCTGAGTTTTTTCCATTTGAGTTTTAACCCTGCCTCTAATTCTTTTTTCAACTCCAATAATACTGGTTTCATTTTCCATAATTTTGATTATAGAATTAAGCCTTTTTTTAACATCGATTGTTTCAAATATTTGTTGTTTTTCAGAGATAGTTGCCGTCAAGTGAGAGGCAATATTATCAGCAATATGGGATGCGTCAGTTAGTTTTTTAATGTTGTTCACTTGAAACTTTTTTATTGATTGATGTTAGTTTTTCAAGTCTTCTAACTGCTGTCATAGCTAATGGCATTAAGTCTTCATCTTTTGTAACTACATCGTGATGGAGAGCATATTCACATACAATAAATTTTTCATTGTCTTTAAAATCTAAAATCTTAACTCTCTTACTTCCTTCTACTAAGACTTTTACCGTACCATCAGGTAATTTTAATAATTGTAAAATATTTCCTTCACAACCATACATAAAAACATCTGTTTTTTTAGGGTCATCTACTTCTGAATTTTTTTGTGTAACAAGAATTATTTTTTTGTCATTTTTCATTACCTCGTTCAAAGCTGAGATAGACTTATCTCTACCCACAAATAATGGAATAACCATATTGGGGAATACAACAATATCTCTTAAAGGTAATAATGGTTTTACAATCTTAACATCCATACTATTAATATGGATATTAAATATAATATTGCAATAGCTATTTATCAGTTATTAACGATAAATTAAGCTGCAGATATTTTATCTGTCTTTGTTTTACTGTTATTTTTTGAGTGAACTAAAATGGGTTGCGTCAGGCCTTTAGCCGCACTAGCGTCAACAATCACTTCCTCAATATTGTCTTGGCTTGGTAGATCATACATAGTTTTTAATAAAATATTTTCTAAAATTGACCTAAGCCCTCTTGCACCTGTTTTTTTATTAATCGCTTTTTGTGCTATTTCCTTAATAGCATTATCTTTGAAACTTAATTTGGCACCATCTAATTTAAACAATTCTTGATATTGTTTAATTAAAGAGTTTTTTGGTTCTTGTAATATTTTTACTAAAGACTTTTCATCTAGATCCTCAAGAGTTGCAATCATTGGCAGTCTACCAATAAACTCTGGTATCAATCCATACCTTAATAGATCTTCAGGTTCTAAACTTTTCATCCATTCACCTGTTTTTTTATCGTCAGTTTTTTTAACATTTGCACCGAAGCCAATTGATGTACCTTTGTCTCGCTGAGAAATTATCTTATCAAGACCAGCAAATGCTCCACCACAAATAAATAAGATATTGGTTGTGTCTACTTGCAAAAACTCTTGTTGTGGATGTTTTCTGCCACCTTGAGGTGGGACACTCGCAACAGTTCCTTCCATAATCTTCAATAAAGCTTGTTGCACACCCTCACCCGAAACGTCTCTAGTAATTGATGGGTTTTCAGATTTTCTACTAATCTTGTCTACTTCATCAATATAGACAATTCCTCTTTGTGCTTTTTCAACATTGTAATCAGCTGCTTGTAACAATTTTAGAATAATATTTTCAACATCTTCACCAACATACCCTGCTTCAGTTAGTGTAGTAGCGTCAGCCATAGTAAAAGGCACATCCAAGATTCTAGCTAATGTTTGAGCTAGTAAAGTTTTACCACAACCGGTTGGTCCAACTAGAAGAATGTTTGATTTGGAAAGCTCAACTGTTTTGTTAGTTTTACTTTCATAATTAAGTCTCTTATAGTGATTATGAACAGCTACTGATAAAACTTTTTTAGCATGAGGTTGACCAATAACATAATCATCTAATACAGCACAAATTTCTTTTGGTGGTGGTAATCCATCTTGATGTTTAACAAAAGTATCCTTGCTTTCTTCTTTAATAATATCCATGCAAAGCTCAACACATTCATCACAAATAAACACTGTTGGTCCTGCAATTAATTTTCTAACTTCATGTTGGCTCTTGCCACAAAACGAACAGTAAAGAATATTTTTATTATTTGTTGTCATATATTTATAAACGAATCAATTTAGTTACTCTAATATAGATGATTGCTACTAATCAAGTATACGTTTGGTGGCACTCAAGATGTTGTGCATTAAGATCTATTTTCTACCACTTGATCGATTAAACCAAACTCTTTAGCTACTTCTGGTGTCATGAAATTATCTCTCTCTAGTGCTTTTTTAACTTCGTCAACAGGTTTATCCGTATGCTTTGAGTAAATTTCATTAAGTCTTTTTTTTAAAGCCAATACTTCATTTGCATGTATTTCAATATCTGTTGCCTGTCCTTGAAAACCTGCGGATGGTTGGTGAACCATTATTCTAGAATTAGGTAATGAAAATCTTTTACCCTTTTTTCCAGCAGCTAGTAAAAAAGACCCCATTGACGCAGCTTGACCAATGCAAAGAGTTGAAATATCAGGTTTAACATATTGCATGGTATCATAAATACCAAGACCAGCTGTCACTAGTCCACCCGGGCTATTAATATATAGATTAATTTCTTTTTTAGGATCCTCAGATTCTAAAAATAAAAGTTGAGCTGTTACTAATGATGCTACGTCGTCATTGATAGGTCCAACTAAGAAAATTATTCTTTCTTTTAATAGTCTTGAATAAATATCGTAAGCTCTCTCTCCTTTGTTAGATTGTTCCACAACCATAGGAATTAGAGTATTCATTTGATCAGATAAATATGTAGACATAAGATGATTCTTATATCTTATACAACTTGTGATTACTTTTTGCTAACTTTTTTTGTTGGAGTTTCTTTAGATTTTTTAGTGTTTGGCTTTACTTTTTCTTTTTTAGTAATAGTTTTTTTTTCTTCAGGATGGTCATGATTATGGTTGTGATCGTGTTCTTGATGTTCTTTTAAAATTTTTTCTGCCTCTTCTTTGGTGATTTCTTTCTTATTAGGTTTTGCTTTTGTTTTAATTAAATCAATAATTTTTTCTTCATAAACGGTTCCTCTCAAACTTGCTAGCGCAGAAGGGTTTTTTTGATAAAACTCCATAACCATTTTCTCTTGGCCAGGCATCATACGGAGTTGTTTTTGAACTTCTGTTTGAACTTCTTGCTCGCTAACTTTTATTTTATTTTGTTCACCAAATTCATTCAAAATTAGTCCGACTTTAATCCTTTTTTTTGCTACATCCTCAAAATTTTTTCTACTTTTTTTAGCATCTTCTTCACTCATACCTTGTGCTAATATTTTAATCTCTTCTTCAATTAAGTTACCTGGTATTTCATCAACTTTAAAATTTTCAATTTCTTTTAAAATTTGTTTTTTAGCTAACTTATCTAAGGAATTTTTATATTCTTCATTAATCTGTTTTGAAACTAAAAATTTAAGATCAGTAAGGTCTTTTGCACCTAAATTTTTTGCAAAACTATCATCAATTTTAGTATCTTCAGATTTTTTTACAGCTAAAATTTTACAGACGAAGTTAGCTTTTTTCTTAGCAAATTCTTTTTGTGGATAATTTTCAGGGAGTACGACCTCTACTGACTTTACATCATTCTTTTTTGCTCCAACTAATTGATTATCAAACCCTTTAATAAATAAATCTTTTCCAAGTATCAGTTGTGTATTTTTTCCTTCTCCACCAGTAAAATCTTTTCCATCGATTGTAGCTTTGTAGTCAAATACAACTGAATTGCCCTCAACAGCTTTAACCTCATCAGCAACATCAACAAAGTTATTTTGACTTTTTGCAATTTCTTTAATTCTTTTATCAGTTTCACTCGCTTCAATTTTAACTGAATATGCATCATACTTAATATTTTCAACAGACTTAAGCTCTACTTTTGGAAGTTCTGTTACAGACATTACGTATTCTAAATCTTTATCTTCCCCATAAGTTTTAAGATCAAGTTTTGGTTGTCCAGCAGGTTTAATTTTATTATCCTCTAAGGCTTTAACTGATGTGTCTTTAAGAACTTTATCAAGGACCTCACTAAAAATTGCCTGTCCGAATTGTCTTTTAAGAATTTCTTTGGGAACTTTTCCAGGTCTAAAGCCCTTTAAGTTAACAGTTTTTTTAATTTCCTCATATTTTTCGTCCATATGGCCATTCATAGTTTTTTTATCTATGAAAACTTTAATGTCTTTATTTAAGCCTTTAATATTTTCTACTGTTACTTTCATAATTTTTATAACTTCCTGGTAGGCGAAAAAGGACTCGAACCTTCACATCTTTCAATACTGGTTCCTAAGACCAGCGCGTCTACCAATTCCGCCATTCGCCCACAAATCTTGTGGCTTTATATATTATTGATTGTATTTGTCCAATGACAATAATTATAAAATATATTAATAATCAATTATATTTAAAGAAATTTATAAAAAAATGATTGTTTCGCCTTGTATTAGTATATGTAAAACTGATCCTCAAACAGGTTACTGCTACGGATGTGGTAGAAGCAATGAAGAGAAAAAATTATGGAAATTAGTAGATACCCCAAATCAATGGAAAAATGACAATTTGACCAATATTCAAAAAAGACTTACTGGTTGGCAATTAGAAAGTTTTAAAGATTCATATAAGCATAAAATAATGAATGGCATTTCTCTTTTTAAAAAAAATTTAAATAATGAGTAAATCTACAATAACTATATTAATTTATATATTGGGAATTATTTTTGGTGCCCTTTTTTTAGATGTTTGGGGTGCAGAAACGTCTTTTGTAAAAACTATTTTAATATTTATTTGGACAATTATTTTTTTAATCACACTATTCTATTCTGATAAGCATGAAAAAAAATAGTTTTAACGTTATTTTTTTGATACTTTCAATATTTTTACTAAATTTTCATTCAATAGTTTTTTCAGAAATAATGCTTTTAACTGGATGTAAGAATTTAAATGATGGTTTTATTAAAAATGAATACATCTTAGATTTTAAAAAATCTTTAATGACTAGAAACTATGTTTATGACAACAAGACATATAAAAAACATAAAAGAACAGACTTAAGTATAAAAAAAGAGAACACTTTAGAAAGATTTCTGTATGAGGATAAAAATCTAATCCTTACAGATAAAATTGGCTACCCTCAATTTTACACTCAACTGGTTTTTGAAAAAAATAACCCCTTAATTAATATTAGAACTGTAATTAATGGTGAAGAAGCCACTTCAAAAGTATCAACCTGCAATAAGGTAGAGCTTTTTGAAAAAGAAAGTTAAGATTTTTTATTTATTGGTTTAACTTTATTAAGCTTGTTAGCAAAATTAATCTTTTTTGATCCGAATTTGGTATTGGTAATATTACTTCGGTGTTTAGCAAAAGCTTGTTTTTGAGCTAACTTCATAGCTTTTTTTGATGACATAGGTTTATTCTATATTTTTTTATAATAAAACATAGTTTTAATTATTTAGAGTATTTTTTCTGCCTAAAATATTAAAATCTTTATCAGCTACAATAATTTCTCCTGATGAAGTAGATATGTTTAAAACTTCTGAAATCACAACATAATGTGTCACGAATATTAAATTATTTTTTCCATCCCATTTTTTTATATATTCTTTTAATTCTTTTATTTGGCTATCTTTGTTGTCAGAGAATTTTTGACTGAAAAAAGAATTTAAAAATCTTTTAGTTTCAAATTTACTAAACGCAAGCTCAGCAGATTGCTTACATCTACACCATTCACTGGATAAAACTTTACCAATACTTATATTGTTCTCTGTAAAAAATAGACCTATACGCTTTGATTGTTCAATACCCTCTTTATTTAAGTTACGTTGTGTTGCGCAATTTGATATTTTAAATCCCTCAGGATCACCACCACCAGGCGCATATGCATGCCTTATAAATATTAATTTTCCTTCTTCTTTTAATATGCTTTGAAGATCATTAGCTGAAATAACTTTTAATGATGTATTGAAAGATATAAGTATGAGTAAGATAATTTTAATTAACTTCATTAATGAGCATTAAATTTAAAAAATTAAACAATACAATAATTAAATGCAAAAAATGTCCTAGACTAATAAAATTTAGTAAAAAAATTTCCTTTATTAAAAAAAAAAGAAATATATCAGAGATTTATTGGGGAAAACCAGTAACAGGCTTTGGAGACATAAATGCAAAGTTGATGATTCTTGGTCTTGCACCAGCAGCACATGGAGGAACAAGAACTGGTAGAGCATTTACAGGAGATAAGTCTGGTAATTTTCTATTTAACTGTCTACATAAGTCGGGGATATCCAGTCTATCTACTTCAACACATATCAATGACGGCTTAAAACTTTATAATACCTACATCACCAATATACTAAAATGTGTTCCTCCTGGGGATAAACCTTTAAATGAAGAGTTAAACAATTGTTCAAATTATTTTGATAATGAAATTCAATATTTAAAAAAATTAAAAGTTATTATTAGCTTGGGCAAGATTGCTTTTGATAACTGTATTAAGTTTTATAAAAAAAATTTTATAATCAATGAAAAATTAAAATTCATACATGGTGCTAAATATAAACTACCTGATGGAAAAATATTGATCGCTTGCTACCATCCAAGTCCTCGTAATGTTAACACAAAAGTTATTGATACAAAAAAAATGATAAGTCTACTTAAGTTTGCTAAGAGAATGATCTAAGTCTTAATAGTGTCACAAAAGTAAGGTTTAAAATCTTGAAATAAAGTATTTGGTATTTTCATTAGTTTTCCATCGGTATTAACAAATACTAGATGTACTTTTGCTTCAGCTATAAGATCTTCTCCTCTTGAAATAAATTGATTCATAAAAAAAGATGTTTTCGTAACTGACTTAACAAAAGATCTAACTGTTAACTCATCTTCAAGGCGAGAAGAAATTTTATATTCAATATTACATGATTTAACAATAATTAAGGATCCGAAGTCTTCTTGAAGTTTTTTATTATTAAAACCTAACGTAACTAAGGCTTCTGTTCGAGCTCTTTCAAGAAATTTTAAATAATTGGCATAATATACAACACCACCAGCATCAGTATCCTCATAATAAACTTTAAGTTTGTGAAAAAAATTTTCGTGCATACTTTTATTATAACAAAAAAAAATTATTTAACACTAAACTAAGATATTATATTTTAATGAAAATTTATTTAATTTGGTTAATTGGTGTAATTGCTTGGAATTTTGGTGTGCCTGACGCTACACCTATAGCAGATGTTATTGTTGCTATCTGTTTATCATTTTTGAGTAATGGTCTTAAGAAAATTATTTGATAACTTTTATTCTTCCGAAAAATAAATGTCTTGATAATAAGATATAGCTTTTAACTTTGAGTTATCCGTGTCTGTCATTATTGCAACTCCAGATATATCTGAAACATCAATGCCATGCAGTCTCTTAAAGTCATCTTTAACATTTGCTTTAACTGTCACCCATGTATTAAGGTTATTTTTTGTTGATGATAAAACATAATCAATTGATTTTTTTGTATAGGGGCTAGGCCAATTTTTGTTGACTTCGTTGTTGCTAGAAAATACATAATTTATTGCCCTGTTTGATAAAGCTGTAGACCCAGTTTTTTTTATAACAAATACTCTTGCAGCATAATCATGTCCTTTTTTGCTATTTTCTACTATACCTGACAGGTCTTTTTCCACTTTCCAGGTAATATTAATAAAAGGAGTTTTTGATAAATCAATTAAAATTTCTTTACCTAGTCCTGAACCTTTACCTTCGGCTTCAGCTTTAATAAAATTACCCTTTTCATTTGAGCCAAGAGTCCATGTTGTTTCACCTTTGTATTTTTTTCCAACTTTTAATGTTTTAAATTCCTCTTCTGTAAAATCGAAAATAGTAATTTTTTCAGCTATAACGTTACTTGAAAACAAAAATGAGAAAAATAATATTATAAGAAAATTTTTTTTCATAAAGGGAATGTATAACTAAAGTTTGTTAAAAAACAACATTTGAACATACTTTAAACATTCTATGATCAATATTTCACATTAATAAAAAAGAATGAAATCGATTTCTATATTTGTTCTATTAATTTATTGGTCAATAATTTTGCTTGCACCCGTAATCTCTAAAGAGAATGAAATCGATTTAAAATCCCTGAAAACAACACTTAATAAGTAGATCGACCACCACTAATATCAAAAACTGCTGCTGTTGAGAATGAATTTTCTTCAGATGAAAGCCAACAAATTAGTGATGTAAATTCTTCGATTTCAAGAAATCTACCTCTAGGTACTTTAGACAGCATTCTAGCAACATGTTCTTTTGACATCTGATCTAAAATTCTTGTCTTAGCACCAGCTGGCGTAACAGCATTAACAGCAATATTTTTATCAGCTAATTCTTTGCCTAATGATTTAGTTAACCCAATAGCACCAGCTTTAGCTGAACTATAGGCGCTAGCATTTGCGTTGCCATCTTTTCCTGCAACAGAAGCAACATTTACAATTCTACCATAATCATTTTTAATCATATAAGGAACAACACACTTACAGCAATTAAATGTTCCCATTAAATTAATTTGAACTATCTTGTTCCACTCGTCAACATCATAATCCCATAATGAAGATGTTGAACCAGTAATGCCTGCATTATTAATTAAAATATCAATATTTGAAGATTTTGCTATTTCATCTACAGTTTCTTTAACATTTTTAAAGTTTGACACATCAACAACGTTGTATGAAAGATTTATATTATTTATTGCTATAACTGCTTTTTTTAATTCTTTTTCATCTATATCCCAAATGATAGTTTTTGCACCTGAGTTTAAAAAACGTTTAGCAATGTCAAGACCAAAACCTTGGGCACCACCTGTAATGATTGCTGTTTTACCATTTAAATCAAATTGATGCATAGAATTATTTACTAGCTAGCAAGTAGTAAGTCAATGAAGAGATAAATGCTCCAATAATCCAAGAGAAGGAATGAAAGTTCATAAAACTTTCATTCCAAATTGTGGCTGCTGAAAAAATAAAACCTAAAAATAAAGAATATACTGCTTTAATATGCCAGCCATTGGAATAAAAATATAAACTATTATTATCTAGTGAATAGATATCCTTATTGTCTAAATTACTTTTTTTAATTAAATAATAATCAATAACCATAACTCCAAATAAAGGACCAAAAAACGCACCAAGAGTATCTATAAAAGACAAAATTCCATTTTCACTTAAAAATGTTAACCAAAAAATACCAATGACAAAACCAATAAGAGCAATAATTAATGCTGAACTCTTTAGGTTTATTTTAGTTGGTAAAAAATTTAATAGTGAGTTTTGAGCAGGAATGTAATTTGCAATTAAATTTGTTGATGCTGATGCAAAAATCATAAAAAACAAAACTATTACAGTGATTTGAATATTACCAATTTTTCCAATTATATCTGTAGGATTAGTCAAAATTCTTTCCATATTTTCTAAATTTTTATTTAAAAAGATATCTGAACCAATGATAATGAAGACAGCAAAAAAAGAAAATAGTAATAAATTTAAGATTAAACTTAAATTTCCCTTTTTTAACTCATTTTCATCTTTTACATATCTGCTAAAATCACCATAGTTTAAAATTACAACTGAGAAATATGCAAAAATGATGCCTGCTACCGTAATCAGAGGTGTTATGTTGTTCACATCTAGCACATTACTGAGTGAAAAAATATCACCAAAAGCAGCTGAAACAGTTTTTACATCATAAAGCAGTACAACTAAAAAAAATAATAACATCCCAGAATAAACTGCTACAGCTGAAAATTTTATAATAGATCTGTTAAATTGATGACTTTTACTGAATAGAAAAACTTGTAAAATTAAAGTCAACGTAAAAGCTGTCCAATCGATTACATTTAATCCTAAAAAAAAAACTAAAAATATATCTTGATCAAGGATTGTGCTATCAAGTGAAAAAATAAAAATTCTAATTAAGTAGCTAAATAATTTTGATAAAAAATATGTTTGAATACCAAACATAAAAATTCCAACCAGGCCTCTTAGGAGTGCAATATATTTTGCTCCCTTTACTCCAAGAGAACTTCTTAAAATTACTGGAAAAGGTAGTCCATATTTTTGAGATGGTTTTCCAATTAAATTCGCAAAAAAATAAACAAAAGCTGAGCCCACTAAAGTTCCAAATAAAACAACAAAAAGATTTAATTCATATACTAAGTAAAGCGCCCCTACTAAAGAAAATCCCATTACACTTTGAATATTGTTTCCCCAAAAACAAAATAAGTCTTTCCAGTCCCATTTTTTATCATTAGGATTCACTGAAACTAATTCCCAATTAATTAAACTATCTTTTGATTTATTTTGATTCACTTTTCAGATAATAAACTAATAAACCCTACTGTCCATATAGATAGGCTGGAAGCCATAAAGCAATCTGTGGAAATACAATAATTAAAATCAAGCCAATTACTTGAATGACCATAAATTGCATCATGCCATGATATATATCTTTAAGATCCCATTCGGGAACCACACCTTTTAAAAAATAAGCTGATAAAGCAACTGGAGGTGAGAGCCAAGCGGTTTGGAGATTTACTGCAACAAGTATAGCGAACCAAGTTAAATTAAATCCAAGTGCCTCAACTAGTGGTAATATAATTGGTACTATAATCATAACAATTGGCACCCACTCAAGAGGCCATCCTAAAAGAAAAATCATAGCCATAATCATTGCAAGAATTAAATATCTATTCATCTCTAAACCTAGCAAGAAATCAGTTAGCAACATTGGTGTTCCTAGTCTTGAAAATACAGCTCCAAAAAAGTTTGACGCAGCAACCAAAACCATTATTAAAGCTGAAATTTCTAAAGTTTTAACTAAAGCTTCTTGTAATCTTCCAAATGTTAATTTTCTATAAGCAAGAGCTAGCAATAAAGAGCCCATTGCACCACAACCTGCTGCCTCTGTCGGTGTAGCAAAACCAAACAAAATACTTCCAAGCGAAGCAAATACCAAGGCTGCTGGAGGAACTAATCCAATAAAGAATTCTTTCCAAACAGCTATCATACTAGTTGCTCTTAACTCAACTGGAAGAACTGGTCCTAAGCTTGGATCTATCCAACACCTAATAGTTGTATAAGCGGCATAAAGTGTTGCTAACAATATTCCTGGAATAATTGCAGCTGCAAATAAATCTGTAACTGGTATTTCCATAATAGGTCCCATTACAACAAGCATAATGCTTGGTGGAATTAAAATACCTAAGGTGCCCCCAGCTGTAATT
>Ga0209709_10004420_pt1 | contig 11342 bp, 10 predicted proteins | sample ArcticOcean_MG_C_2_FD_187435 | JGI IMG/M metagenome (GOLD analysis project Ga0209709, IMG submission 187435) | Marine microbial communities from western Arctic Ocean - ArcticOcean_MG_CB4_136 (SPAdes) (version 2) | ecosystem: Environmental > Aquatic > Marine > Oceanic | place: Arctic Ocean... | reverse complement strand
CAAACAAATGGTGAATGGCAAAAGTCTTGCTACCTTAAGTTTAGCTACCAGCCAATCTTGGAAAGATAAAGCAACTGGTGAAAAAAAAGAAAAAACAGAATGGCACCGAGTAGTTGTATTTAACGAAGGGTTAGTCAATGTTGTTCAGCAATATTTGAAAAAAGGAGCACAAGTGTATGTTGAGGGGCAAATAACTACTAGAAAATGGAAAGATGAACAGTCTGGCCAAGATAAATACTCGACTGAAATTGTAATACAGGGTTACAACTCCTCTCTTACAATGCTGGGTGGTGGTACAGGTGGTGGAATTCAGAGCGATAACACACAGGCTCCCGCTACTAGTTTAGAAGATACTCCCCACGCCCCAAATGATATGGATGATGAAATTCCATTCTAGCTTCTATGCAAAAAACAGAAATTCCTAAAGACAAGAACATTAAGTTAATTACGATGCATGATGAGATGAGCTCGTCATACTTATCTTATGCAATGAGTGTAATTGTTAGTAGGGCTTTGCCAGATATTAGAGATGGCTTAAAACCTGTGCACAGAAGAATTTTATTTGCGATGTATAAAGGTGGTTATGATTGGTCTAAACAATTTAGGAAATCAGCAAGAATAGTTGGGGATGTTATTGGTAAATATCACCCACATGGAGATCAATCTGTTTATGATGCTCTTGTAAGAATGGTTCAAGATTTTTCTATGAGCTTACCTTTAGTTCAAGGTCAAGGTAACTTTGGATCAATAGACGGAGACCCTGCTGCTGCTATGAGATATACAGAAACAAGGTTGGCTAAAGTTTCACAATATTTAATTGATGATATTGAAAAAAATACGGTTGAATATAAAAGTAATTATGATGAAACAGAAAAAGAGCCTACAGTATTGCCTGCACAATATCCCAACTTATTAGTTAATGGGGCTGGAGGTATTGCAGTTGGTATGGCCACAAGTATACCACCTCATAACTTAGGTGAGATCATTGATGGAACGTTAGCTTTAATTGAAAATAAAGACATTAAAATTAAAGAACTAATGAAACATATTCCAGGTCCAGATTTTCCAACAGGTGGTGTTATTATTGGAAAGGCTATTATTAAAGATGGTTATAATGTTGGACGTGGTTCCTTTAAAATTAGAGGTGAAATCAGTATTGAATCACAAAAAAATGGAAGAGAAAGATTGGTCATTACTTCAATCCCGTACCAAGTTAATAAATCTGTTTTAAATGAAAGAATTGCTCAGCTTGTAAGAGAAAAAAAAATTGAAGGTATTAAAGATATAAGAGACGAGTCGAACAGAGAGGGTATTAGAGTAGCAATTGACTTAAGAAATGGTGTTGAGCCTGAAACAATAAAAAGACAGCTATATAAAAATACTTCAATAGAGAGTTCTTTTGGTTTTAACACATTAGCTATTGTTAGTGGCAAACCTGTGTTGTGTAATTTAAAAGATTTTTTAACTAATTTTTTAATTTTTCGTGAAGATGTAGTTATCAAAAAAACTAAATTTGATCTAAAAAAAGCAGAAGATAGAGCTCATATTTTGATAGGTTTATCCGTTTCTGTTGAAAATTTAGATAAAATTATAAAAGTTATACGATCATCAAAGACTCCTGAAGACGCAAAAAAATCACTACTAGTTGCAAAATGGAAGATAAATAAATCTTTAAAATTAATCTCATTAGTAGAAACTAAAAAAGGTAAAAGTTTATATTCACTATCAGATCCACAAGTAACAGCAATTCTAGAGTTAAGACTACAGAAATTAACAGCACTTGGAATTAATGAAATTGAAGTTGAAATAAAAAAATTAGCTGACTTAATTATTGGTTACAAAAAAATTATCAACTCTAAAAAAGAATTGCTAAAAGTAATTAGTGAAGAATTAAAAAATATTAAAGAGAAATTCTCAGTACCAAGAAGAACAAAAATCATTGACGCTGTATTAAACTATGACATTGAAGAAACTATTCAAAGAGAAGCTGTTATTATTACTGTTACGCTTCAAGGGTATATTAAAAGAGGAGCTTTAAGTGATGTTAAACAACAAAAACGTGGAGGCAAAGGCAAATCTGGGATTACAACAAGAGGTGAGGACTCTGTAGTTAAAACTTTATCTGTTAATACACATACTTCAGTTCTTTTCTTTTCAACAGAAGGCCTTGTATATAAGATTAAGGTATGGAAAATTCCAGAGGGCTCATCTATCTCTAAGGGAAAATCTTTGTTTAATATTTTACCATTAAAAAATCACCAATCAATTAGTTCAATAATGCCATTCCCTGAGGATGCAGCTGAATGGAAAAATCTACAAATAGTTTTTGCTACAGCAAATGGCAAAGTTCGTAAAAATAGTCTTGAAGACTTTTCATCAATTAATGCTGCTGGTAAAATTGCAATGAAACTAGATTCAAATGATAAAATTGTAGGTGTTGAAATATGTAAAGATGATCAAGATATAATGCTTAGCACCAAAAATGGTAAATGTATAAGATTTGAGTGTAAAAAACTTAGAATATTTAAGGGTAGATCTTCCAAAGGGATAAGAGGTATTGATCTAGCTTCCAATGATGCAATTGTTTCTCTCTCTATAATTCACCAGGGGAAAAATAAGAAAAATATTAAAGATGAAAAATCTGAAATAAAAGAAAGATTTATTTTATCAATTACAGAGAATGGTTATGGGAAAAAAACATCCCATTTGGATTATCGTGTAACAAATAGAGGCGGTAAAGGAATTATTGGTATTATAAATTCTCCAAGAAATGGAAGTATTTGTTCATCTTTTCCAGTTTATGAAGGTGATGATGTAATGATTTCTACAAACAAAGGTAGGGTTATTAGAGTTGCTGTGATCGAAATTAGAAGTGCTGGAAGAAATACACAGGGTGTTAAAATTATCAAGTTATCTGGTGATGAAAAAGTAGTTTCTGCCATAAAAATTGATGATAACTTAGTGTAATGAAAAAAGTTGCTATATACCCAGGAACATTTGATCCAATTACTTTTGGTCATATTGATGTTATTAAAAAAGCTTTAAAGTTATTTGATAAAGTTGTAGTTGCTGCTTCTGATGGTGCTAATAAAGATTATCTTTTTAATCCTGTAGAAAGAATTGAAATAATTAAAAAAGCACTTTTTTCTGATTTAAAATTAGATAAAAAAAAAATTGAAATTATTTCCTTCACTTCCTTAACAACAGATCTTTGTAAAAAATACAAATCCAATATAATTCTAAGAGGTTTAAGAGCGGTTTCTGACTTTGAGTATGAATTCCAATTAGCTGGAATGAATAGGAAGTTGAATAATAATATAGAAACAATTTTTTTGATGTCAGATGTAGAAAACCAAATTATTTCTTCAAGATTTGTAAAAGAAATAGTTAGATTAGGAGGAAACATTAAAAAATTTACTACAAAAAGTACCATTAACTCATTAAAAGATAAATATGAATAAATTTTTAACAAAGTTCTTAATTTTATTTTTTATACTAACCAACCAAACAATAGCAAAGGAAAATATAATGATTTTAAAACTTAAAGATGGTGATGTAAAAATTAAACTTTTTGATGATAAGGCTCCTAATCACGTTAAAAGAATTAAAAAGCTTGCAGAAGAAGGTAAATATGATGGTGTAGTTTTTCATAGGGTAATAGATGGCTTTATGGCTCAAACTGGTGATGTTAAATTTGGTAATTCAGCTAACAATGATTTTGATTTAAAAAAAGCAGGCATGGGCGGATCTGATTTACCAGATCTAAAAGAAGAATTTAGTGATTTACCACACCAAAGAGGAACTTTGTCTATGGCAAGATCACAAGATCCAAATAGTGCTAATAGTCAATTTTTTATATGTTTTAAGGAATCTTCATTTTTAGACAGACAATACACAGTTTTTGGTAAGGTTATTGAAGGCATGGAATTAGTTGATAAAATTAAAAGAGGTAATGAAAACGACAATGGATCAGTTTCTAACCCTGATAAGATTATTAGTTTTAAATAATATCAATTTATTTAATGGCATTAAAAAAATTTGTATTTAATGTCATTGAAAAAGATAAAAACGCTAGAGTTGGTTTAATAGAAACACATAGAGGAAATATTCAAACACCAGCCTTTATGCCTGTTGGTACTCAGGCAACTGTTAAAGCTTGTCTAATTGATGACATTATTAAAACGGGCTCTGAAATTATTTTATCTAATACATATCATTTAATGATAAGACCTGGTGTAGATAGAATTATTTCAGCTGGCGGTCTACATAAATTCATGAATTGTAAGCTTCCAATACTTACAGACTCTGGTGGTTTTCAGGTAATGTCTTTATCTAAATTAAATAAAGTTGATAGAGAAAAAGGTGCGATTTTCAACTCACATGTAGATGGTAAAAAATTTATACTAAGTCCAGAAGAAAGCATACGAATTCAAAAAGGTTTAGACTCAGATATTGTTATGATAATGGATGAGTGTCCTAAAAAAACAACTGATTATGGTGTTATCAATAAATCTATGGAACTGTCTATTTACTGGGCGGAAAGATCAAAGGCTGCTTTTGGTTCTAATCCTCACAAAGCATTATTTGGAATTGTTCAAGGTGGACTATTTAAAGATTTAAGGATTAAATCTATTAATGCACTTACTAAAATTAATTTTGATGGTTATGCAATTGGTGGCTTAGCTGTTGGAGAAACTCAAAGTGAAATGTTTAGTGTGCTAGATGATATTAAGCAAGAAATGCCTAAAGATAAACCAAGGTATCTCATGGGTGTTGGAACGCCTGCCGATATATTAGGAGCAGTAAAAAGAGGAGTGGATATGTTTGATTGTGTTATGCCAACTAGATCGGGCAGAACTGGACTTGCTTTTACGTGGAATGGGAGAATGAATATAAAAAATAATAAATTTAAAAATGACAACACTCCACTTGATATTAGTTGTTCAAATTTAAGTTTAAATAAATATTCAAAAAATTATCTAAATCATCTTTTTAATACTAATGAAATTCTTGGTTCAACTCTCTTAACTCTCCATAACATCAATTTTTATCAAGAATTAATGTCTGCTATTAGAATTAATATCAAAAAAGGTACATTTGATAAATTTCATGATGAATACATTGATAAGTTGTAATTTAAATATTTGCAATTGTTCTTGTTATGGAATAGATAACTAATTTTGGTAATAAAAATTATTTAAGTTTGATATTTTTTCATTATTTAAATTTTTAAGTGTAAAGAAATTTAAAAATTTTAAAGAAGACTTCACCAAAAGTTTTTTTTTAGAATTAAATAAAAAAACATTCATCTAAATTTTAATAATTTCTATGTGGGCCCTTAGCTCAGTTGGTAGAGCAATTCCCTTTTAAGGAATGGGTCGATGGTTCGAGTCCATCAGGGCTCACCAAAAAAATTCTAAATTATTGATATTGGAGGATAATCTAGCATTATCACATTTTCCCATTTGGTTAGATTTTTAATTCTTGTATCTGATGAAGGGTGAGTGCTCATAAATTCTGAAATTTCTTTACCTTTTTTTGATGCTTTCATTCTTTCCCAAAGTCTTTTAGTTTCCCTTATGTCGTATCCTGACAATGAGGAAAAAATCATACCTAAATAATCAGCTTCACTTTCCTGTGTTCTACTAAATGGATTCATTATACCTAATTGAGATAAAAGGCCCACTGTGTCCATTCCTGTAACTCTATTTACTTGAGATAATCTTCCTCCAGTTAATACATCAATCAATTGAGTTCCGGTAGCTAGTAGTACACCTCGGCTAGCTCGTTCTACAGAATGTTTAGCAACAGCGTGCGCAATTTCATGGCCCATTACCGCAGCTAGACCGTTGGTATTTTTAGTGATATCTAAAATGCCAGTGTAGACAGCAATTTTACCACCTGGCATGCACCATGCATTTTTTGCTTTATTTTCTATAAGTATATACTCCCAATCAAAACCAATTGTTGGATCTTCAATATCTGATTTAGAAAAATATTCTGATATAGAATCTTCCATCTTTTTTCCAATGTCTTTGATTTCATTAAGTGTTTTTTTATCATCACTCATTTTTTCTTTATCTTTAATTTTTTCGTATATCTGGGACGCCTGTGCATTAAGTTTAGCTTCAGGGATAATTTTCAACTGGCGTCTATCAGTTATTGGCGCTGTAGAACAAGCATTCATCATGATACCGCAACATCCACAACCAACATAGCCTAAGAATTTTCTTCGATTCATTTTTTTACCTGAGATTTTAGTCTATATTGGGCACTTATTATTGATGAATAACACTTATTTATCATATTTTTAGTTTTGTAAAATTTTGATATTTATATATATAATTATATTTAGTAAATTATGTTTTGTCAAAAATACAGTTATTAATATGTTTAATGATCTTTTACAAAAAAAATTAAAAATTCATTTTTACAATGATAGTAATTGTAATGCGTTTGAGATTTCTAATTTTTTGTCTCCAAAACAATATCAAAGTATACTTGATAATATTCCATCAATTAATAAGCTAAAAGCTTCAATAATAAACCCAGTATTTGATGACAAAACAAATCAACATCAATTGAAGGCATATATATCTATAGTACAAAAGGAGGTTTACAAAGAGCATATGTTAAAAAACCCTGTATTAAATGAACTTATTGAAACTTTTAAGAAACCCGCATTTAATGATTTTTTATTAAAAAAACTATATTTTAGGATTTTAAAATCAAGAATTTTTGATTTAAAAAATTTTTTCAAACTATTAATTAGAAAAAATAACTTTGTTGATGAAAAAAATAATACTTTTTTTCATAAAATTTTCTACAATGATATTATAACAACTGTAGAACATAGTGTTTTGTTTAATGGTGCAGAATCATTTCCGCACACTGATGGAATGAAAAAAATATTAAGTTTAATGTTGTATTTTCCTGATGACACACTTACAGATGCAGAAATAAAATCTTTAGGCACTACTTTTTACAATTCTGATGAATTTAGTTTAACTGGATTTGAAAACAGTAAAGTCGACACACTCGATAAATCTAAATTTTTTAAAAAAAGAAATATAGAAAAAAAAACACTCCCATTTAAAAAATATAATCTTTATGGTTTTGTTAAAAGTCATAAATCTTGGCATTCTGTTGAGCCAATAAATATAAATGATGATTTTATAAGAAAAAGCTTTAATATTAATCTTTTGCTAGTCTAATTTTAAAAATAGGTACCTACTTAACTAATGTCAAATTTTTTAAATATTATTAATAAAAACTCATTCCTTTATAAATTTTTAAAAAAATTTTTACCCACTCGTATTAAGTCTTATATTTTTTTTATTAGAGATTTTTATAAAAATATAAAATTAAAGATACCAAAATTTATTTTATCAAAATGCATTACGAATATTAAAAATCGAGAAGGTAAAAATATTTATACTATGAGAAATCTGGGTGGATCTACAGCTGTTAGGGGCCTAAATATGTTTATGTCAGATCCTGAAGTAACAGAGTGGATTGATAAATTTCCTAAAAACTCATCTCTTTTAGATATAGGCGCTAATGTTGGTGTTTACTCTTTATACGCTGCACATTTAAATCACAATGTTATTGCTCTTGAACCAGAATCGCTTAATTTTGCCTGTTTAAATTTAAATATTAAAGATAACAATTTTGACAATAAAATTACCGCATATCCATTTTGTGCTTATGACAAAGAAATGGTCTCTTATCTTAATTTGAGAGTTATGAAATTTGGTAGTTCAGGAAACACATTTGCTAGAAATATTACTGAAAGCGGTGAAGAATTTAAGCCTATTTATAAACAGGGCTCTGTATCTATGACCATAGATAATTTCTTAACAAATATAAGTACTATAGACATTAATTTTATTAAAATTGATGTTGATGGAAATGAACTTAACGTAATAAATGGTATGACCAAACTTCTAAAAAATCAAACCTTAAGATCTATCCATATTGAATTAAACCCTGATTTTACTGAACACCAGCGTATTTTTGAAATATTAAATGAAGTTGGCTTTCAAAAACCAATTAAACATATTTGGTTTAAAGGACAAGATGTATTTAATTATACATTTAATCGTTAAAAATGATTATAAATATAAAAAATTATGAATTTAAACAATAAGATTTTACTAATATTATTTATGGCAGCAGTCTCGTTTGTTATTTATTCAAGTTATAACTAAGATATGAAAACAGAAAATACTAAAAATACTGAAAAAAAAATTACAAAAAAAAAAATCATTAACCTATGGTTTTTAACTTTTTCTTTAAAGATTAGAAATTATTTTTTTACTGGTGTTGTTGTTTTAGTGCCTATTGGTTTTACTCTCTATCTAAGTAAGTTTCTAATAAATGTTTCTTCCAAAGTTTTACCATCTTATGTTAACCCTAACAACTATTTAGCATTCTCTATTCCAGGTTTAGAGATAATCATAACAATTATATTTATTACTTTTGTTGGTGGGCTATCACTTTCATTTTTGGGAAAAAAATTTCTTAAGCTAATAGACAAACTTTTAAAACAAATACCGTTGTTGGGAACATTTTGGTCTGCAATACAGCAAATGTCTCAATCCTTTAAACAGAATAAACATAAGAAAAAGAGTGTAGTTTTGATAGAATATCCACGCAAAGGTATTTGGGCAGTAGGTTTTGCAACAAAAGAAAATGATGGCGAGATAGCAAATAAAGTTCAAAAAAAACTATTAAATGTTTTTGTACCAACAACTCCTAACCCAACAAGTGGTTTTTTGTTAATGATACCGATTGAAGATATAATTTATCTTGATATGAGTTTTGAGGAAGCTTCAAAATTTATTGTATCAGCGGGAACAACTAATCCATAATTTTAAACTAAATCGTTTATAATATCAGCCTGGTCATACAGTTTTAGTAAAGCTTTATACTTATTAATATTAGAATTTTCTTTTTCAATTAATTTAATTTCTTTTTCAGCTAATAGAAATAAATCTTCATTTTGAACCGGATCAGCAAGCCGAAAGTTTTTTACACCACTTTGTTTAAATCCAAGGAGATCACCAAATCCTCTTAATTTCATATCTTCTTCTGAAATTTCAAAACCATCATTCGAATTTTTTAAAATATTAATTCTTTTTTTAGCATTCACACTTAAATTGGATTTAAACATCAATATGCAACTTGCCTGTTTAGTACCACGACCAACTCTACCTCTTAATTGATGTAATTGTGACAAGCCAAACTTATTAGCATTTTCAATTATTATTACATTTGCATTAGGGAAATCAATACCAACCTCAATTATTGTAGTTGATACTAAAATTGAATATTCCTTGTTTAAAAATTTATTTAATATTTGTTCTTTTTCGTCACTATCAATTTTGCCATGTAGTAGGGCTACTTTGTTAGGAAAAAGCTTTTCTAAAAAGTTATATTTATTAACAGAAGACTGGTGATCTAATTTTTTCGATTCCTCTATTAGAGGGCATACCCAAAAAATTTGATTACCCTCCTTAATTTCCTTCTTAACAAAGTTTAAAACTTCGTCAATCTTACTTTCAAGCTTACTATAAGTTTTAACTTCTTTTCTATTGCTTGGTTTTTCCTTTATTATTGAGACATCCATATCACCATAGAAGGACATAGTTAAGGTTCGGGGGATAGGAGTTGCTGACATTAGAAGGACATCACAGTTGCTACCACCTTTGTCAGATAAGAGTTTTCTTTGTCTTACACCAAATTTATGCTGTTCATCAATTATAATATAACCCAAATTTGCAAAAATTATTTTTTTTTGAAAAATTGCATGGGTACCAAAAACCATCTTTGTCTCATTATCTGTTAAATTTTTAATAATTCTTTTTTTTTCAATATTTTCACTTTTACTAGATAGAAGCTCTATTGAAATGTTTTTAGGAAATAATTTTTTTGCAAGATTATAATGTTGTCTTGCTAAAATTTCTGTAGGTGCCATTAAGGCAACTTGAAAGTTAGAACTAACAACATTTAATGCCGAAATTAATGAAACTATAGTTTTACCACTACCTACATCTCCCTGCAAAAGTCTAAACATTTTACTTTTAGACATTAAATCTTTATTTATATCTATCAAAGATGATTGTTGATCATGTGTAAGCTTAAAGTTTAGTTTTGCAGTGATTTCATTATATGATTTAGCATCAAATTTTTTTGAGGTTTTCTTTATTTTCTTTATTTTTTTTCTCATTTCTGAATTTACTAAAAATGATGCTAATATCTCATCGTAGGCTAGTCTTTTATAAAAATTTGATTTGTAATTATTAATATTTTTTGGATCATGCAACTTAACAATGGAGTTATTCCAACTTTCATTATCAAATTTTTTTAGAATACTCTGGTTATGCCATTCATTTAAAGTGGGTAAATTTTTTAATATTTGTTTAATAATTTTATTATAAATTTTTTCGCTAATACCATCGGTCAATGAATACTTATTATTAATCACTTCTATTAATGAGCTATCTGTTGAAACATATGTTGGATTAGTAATTTGATAACGACCTTTATAAGAGCTAATTTTTCCACTTATACTTACCTGTTCATTTAAAGGTAAGATTTTTCTTACATAACCCTCATAACTATTAAAAAAAATACAATCAATTTTACCTGTTTCATCTTCACAATTTACTTTATTTGGCAAATTCCTTATCCTTGGAAAATTATACTTTGTTGGAAATATTTTTATTGTTTGGACTTCACCAATTTTAAGGTCACAAATATTACTTGTTAAACTTCTATCTGTGTATGACTTTGGTAATCGCCACAGTAAATCAAAAATATTATTGATTTTTTTCTTTTTCAAAATCTCCATGGTTTTTTTACCAACACCACTTAATTTTGTTAAATCTGATAATAAATAATCATAATTATTTATATTTTCCATGTTAAATTTAATATATTAAATTCTAACATGATTAATATAACGAATTTAAAAAAGAAAATTATCTATAGATCAAATTATAGAGGTACAAAAGAAATGGATAAATTGTTAGGCTCGTTTACTGAAAAATATATCAACTTATTAAATGATGAGGAGTTACAATATTTATGCAATTTATTAGATTGTGATGATGAAAATCTCTATAAATATAATCAAGGACAAGAAACAACAGTTATAATTGATTCGAACAATGTTACTAAACTTTTTAAAAATTATGTATATGTGAGCAGTTAATGGCGGAGAGACTGAGATTCGAACTCAGGAAAGAGTTGCCCCTTTGCCGGTTTTCAAGACCGGTGCATTCAACCGCTCTGCCATCTCTCCGTTAGTGAGTGTTTAAGGGAACAATCATAAATTT
>Ga0209709_10004418_pt1 | contig 11345 bp, 15 predicted proteins | sample ArcticOcean_MG_C_2_FD_187435 | JGI IMG/M metagenome (GOLD analysis project Ga0209709, IMG submission 187435) | Marine microbial communities from western Arctic Ocean - ArcticOcean_MG_CB4_136 (SPAdes) (version 2) | ecosystem: Environmental > Aquatic > Marine > Oceanic | place: Arctic Ocean... | reverse complement strand
AACAAATAGCCGGTGATTGGTTAAGAATAGTTACTTGAAAAAGGGTTGATTTTCCGAATCATGAAATAAAAAATTGAAAATAATAACCATCAATCTTTCATATTAAAAAAAAGATGGAAGTATACAGACACAAGTTCTGTAAAACATTTCAGGAACAAATAGAGTATTTCTCTAGACAACATAAATATGATGACTATAAGACATTGAAGGAAAAGTTCAAAGAATGGCTTCAAGAAAAGAAATCATGTATAATGGAAGAGGAAAGAAGAATGAAAAATAACGGATATAGTGGAAATATTGAAGATAAAATTTTCAAATCTTCAAGATATTATTTTATGAAAAAAACAAATGAAAAAAAGGAAACAAAAAAACGGAAAAAGTATACATCAAAAAATAACCAACTTTTGGAAGAAATAAAAATGCACATTTATAGAACAGAAATTACAAAACCATCAGAAGCATTTGATGATTTTGTATCAAAGAAAGAGATATTACTAAATAATATAAAAATAGAACTAATTAATAGTGGAGATTATGATAAAAATGAATCGGAAACTAAAATAAAGAAAATTTATAAAAATAAATTTTATATACATCAAAAATTATGAAATAACACAGCAACGATTATCTATAAAATGATATCTAACAATACCATCTAAATCAACATAAGGGTCGAATTTTTTAAATAGTCACGCGTGATAATTATTAGGTAAAGTAACATAGAGTTTTCTCACTTTTTTTCCAGCAAGTCTTTCAACATCGCCAACATGAGGAGCATAACCCGATTCAAATAACTCCAGGAAAGCCTTAATATAATCCTGTACTCTTCTATCTGGTGCAACTAATTGGAAAAGTTCTTGTTTTCCACAAGCAAACCTTTCAATTAATGCAAAGAAATTTTCCTTAAGTTGATTTTGAAAAAGCTCCTTTTCCCTTAACCATCTTTGTTCATAATGACCATTAATAGAATCCCAAGTAGGTATTGATAATTTTTTATTGTCCTTATCAAGACCGTTTTGATTAACGTCATTATGTCCTCTATATCCTATTCTTTCATCGACTTTAATAGAAACATGTTGTTCGTTATTATTTTGACTTTCAAGTAATGCATTATTTTCCATTATAAACTATATTATCATATTTTTTTTAAATAAAAATAGAACTATTATTTTCTCATTATTTAATAATTATGAATGAAATGATAAAAAATCAGAAAGGAGGGGCATTAATATCAGAAGGAGGGTATGGATGTATATTTTATCCTTCGATAAAAACAAAGGAAAACTATAAATATGTATCAAAAATACAAAAAAACAATTTTGATTCTCGCAATGAAGCATATATAGGAAATATTTTAAATGATGTTCCATCATATTTAAATCATTTCGTACCCGTGATGGACAGTTATGATATAAATGTAAAAAAGATTGACGATGACGATATTGAAAAATGCACAATATTTATGAAATACAAAGATACACCGTTTATAAACATGAAAATAAGATATGTAAACGGTAAAAATTTTTTAGATTATATTGTGAATAATAAATCTTCCAGTTTTAACTTTACAAAATTATTAGTAAATAGTTATAATCATTTATTGAATACGTTAGATATAATGGTAAATTTAAAAATAGTACATTACGATTTAAAAGGTAATAATATAATGTTTGATAGTTCAAATCAATTACCGTTAATATTAGATTTTGGATTATCTATAAAAATGGATGAAATAAAAAAAGAAAACTTAACAAAACATTTTTATACCTATGCACCAGAATATTCGCCATGGGCATTGGAATTACATTATATAAATTTTTTGTTAAAAGTAAACCCAAATCCAACTAATAAAGATTTAGAAGAAATGGTCAGTAGATTTGTAAATTCAGAAACAAATCCTGTAAGTATAGTATTTTCAAGAGAATTTATTGGTAAATTTGAGAAATCATGTTTAAACCAATTAAAAAAATATAACAGAATACCTACTTTGGAAAAAAAGTTAAAGACACTTTATAAATATTATAATACTTGGGATAATTATGCATTATCCGTAATTTATATTACTATTTTTCATTTTATATATCCTTCCTTTAATAAAAATAATTTTATCGAAATAATGGTAAAAATATTATTGCAAAATATCCACCCTAACCCAGAAAAAAGATTAAAAGTGAAAGAAACCGTTAATTTATTTAATGAAAAATTACTAGATTTTGTAAATAATGTAGAAAATTATAGATTTATTAAAAATATAAATTCGGATTTTATAGAAAATAAGTCAAATTTTGAAAGCAAAGCGCAAAAATTTAATAATGCAATAGAAACATTATCAAAAACCATCTCAAAAACAACATAAAATAATTAAAATTATTTTATAATTATTAATTAAAAATTATAAAATAATTACTTTCTGCGTTTTTTATTAGATTTACGATTATTTTTTCTTGATTTACGTCTATTACTCTTTCTTTTTGATTTCTTTGAAGTTTTTTTCTTTTTAATACTTAAAACTCTTTTAACTTTCTTAGTGACTCTTTTAGCAGCCTTTTTTACGGCTTTACCAGACCTTCTATATATCATACCCAAACGGTTGTGTGCAGTACCAACATACTTTTTACCATTGTAGAGAAAAGAAGGAAGTTTCTTCTTCTTTGCCGAAAGCATCAGTTTGAAAAAATTATTGAGAGGGCGTTTTTTACCACTCTTACTCTTTTTCTTTCTACCACCTTGTTTGACAAAATCCGCAGGTGTTTCAACAGATTCATCGGATACGTTGTTTTTAACAGATTCATCGGATCCTTTGTTTTCAAAAGGTTCATTGCCTTCAACATTATCAGTCGTTTCCACATTATCAGCCATTTCTACATTATCAGCCATTTCCACATTATCAGCCATTTCCATATTATATATTAATGATAGATAAATAAATTGATTATAAAATTATTATAAATTTTATATAGTAAAAAGCAACCAAAGATGGATTTAACAAAAAATTTATATTTTGTAAATGATGTAAAATGGGCACTCTTTGAATCATTAAAAAATAAAAACGAAGACAAAACAATATTTTGGTTGGGAGAATATTACGAAAGTGGGTATAAAAAGGAAACGTGGCAAATAATTTACGTAATTTATAGTTGTTATTATGCTAAACATTATCCGAATGTAAAAAAAAATATAGACAAAGAATATGAAAAATGGCTAAATAACCAAGATGTTAAATATATATTAAAAATAGTATTTTATATATTTAAATTAAAAAACAAAGATGATGAGTTTTACAAATTATTCATGTGTAAGATGATTAAAAAAAAATATATAATGAAAAAAACAGATAAAAAAACAATAAAAGAATTGGAATCATGTACAAACACAAGGATTGGTAAAAAGTACAAGGAATTTGTTAAGAATTTGAAGGAAAAACATATACAAAATATCTGGATTAATATTTTATTATTGGATTTTGAAAAATGCTACAATTTAACAAAATGTTATTTTGAAATGTCTAATAAAAAAATAGAAGACATAATTTACAAAGAAGTTAGTTTTCCAAAAGTACAATTATTTCTGGAAATTTATATTAATATCAATGAAATAAAAAGAAGGAAAAAACTTATAATAGTAAAAAAAGAAGCAATTAAAAAATATAATTTATATAACAAAAAATGCAAAAAAACAGTCGATATTTTAAAAGAAAAAAGAGTATTTAAAATCCCAGATAGTATAATACAATTTGATTGTCTCCGAAAAAAGTTTACGAAAGAAGAAATGCAAACAATGTATTTAGATAATTGGTTATATTATTGTAGAAACACACCTTATTGGAAGGAAATTTTTGAAAAATACAAAATAACATTTGATACAAAAAAAGAACCCATTTTTGAAAATGAAAAAATAGAAGATAATTTTTACGAAAAATATTATCTGGATCCAGATGAACAACCTATTTACGTTCAGGAAAAAAGCAATTTTAAACTAAAATAAAAATTGATTGGATTATTTTATATTTTTTCAAATATAAATATAAGATGGTTAAAAATAAGAAAGGTGGTAGTGGTCACAAAAAAATGGCTAGTAAAGATGCAAAACAAAACCAAAACAGAAATAGAAAAGTGAGATTAGCTCATGAAGGTGAAATGTATGCAAAAGTAACAATTATGTATGGTGGTGCGAATTGTGAAGTATTGTGTAACGATAAAGTAACAAGATTAATGATTATTCGGAAAAAATTTACTGGAAGAAGAAGAAGAGATAATAATATTAGAGAAAATACAATTGTTTTGGTTGGTCCAAGAGAATATGAAATAGTTTCAAATAAAAAAAAACCAAAAGTTGACTTACTAGAAGTTTATAATAATGACGAAGTAGATGAACTAGTTATGAAAAAACAATTAAATGATTGTATTATCCCCCAAGATAAATTAAAGGAATCAGAAGACAACAATCCATTTGATATTACATATGATGAGGATGATGAAACAACAAATAAAATTATTGATGAGAAAATCAACAAAGGAATTAAAAACAACAAAGAAGAAACAGAAGAAATAAAAGAAACAGAATTCGATTGGGATGATATCTAATAATCGCGGATATCATCGTCGTCACAACTTTCTTTGTTCTCTATGGTAGTTTTTAAAGACTCTTCAATTGCTCTTTGTATATCTCTTTCCTCTGCTCTTTCATTTATAATGTTCAAAAAAGAAAAAACATTGGTATTACTCATATTTTCTTCGTTAACGGATTCATTGGATATAGTTTCATCCTCCTTTTCAATATAATCCATTTCGTATCTACATACAGGACATTTATGTGATTCCTCTGTTAACCATTGTATTATACTATTTTTTTCAAATATATGGTCACATGGTAACATAGCCACTATTTGTGATTCTTCAAATTCATCTTGACATATTGGGCAAAATGTTTCATTATGTGTACTTTTATTAAATTTTACATACTTTATACAGTTTTTACCATTTTCAGATAATACTTTTATATATTTATTTTTTTGATTCAAAGAACTTTGTAATATATTTTGAAAAGAACCCTGGTTTAATTGTATATTTTGACCAAATAAAGCATTTTCACCAAAATTATCATTGGTTACATTAACACCATAAGAATTTAAAATATTATTTCTGAGATTATTCATTATGTTTTGATATATTTCTTCATAACCATTCATAGATAAATCCATTATATTTATACAAAAAAAAATGTTTAAATTATTTGAAATTAAATCCACTTTTCATAACACAATTTTTATAATATGTTTTACATGGAAATCCATTTGTTGATTTCATATTCCAAAATACAATTTTAGGTACACCATATGCTATTTTCCAACAAGTTTGTAAACCAGCATCATTGAATAAAAGCATAATATTTTCATATAAAGTCGCTAAATTTAAAGAATTATAATTTATATCAATTTGAAAATCAGAAATAATATGTAAGATTAGTTCACCGACAGTCTCTTTCCTAACATTGTTTGTTACAAGACCGTATATAAACAATTCTATTGCATTATATATATTGGAATAACCTATTTTTGAATGAGATTTTAACATATTTATCTTATCACTTACACCACCAATACAATTATCAAAATTAACCCACTTTGAATCAGTATTAAATGATATAACTCTATTCATATAATCACTATGGTTATATTCAGATAAAAGAACGCTTAATGTCATTGCATTATCTAACATTAATTGATTATTGTAAAAAGATATTGACGTATCGCAAAATATTATTGACTTTTTATTTAAAAACTCTTCACACATTGGAGAAAGTGACTTGGTAAACCACATTACTTGTAGTAATTTATAATCTGTATAAGAACCATCACCATTCAACATACAATTGACCAGTTTATAAAAATATACATTGTTATAATTTCTCTTTGACATTTTTTTATCTACAAATTTACAAAAATTATAATAACAAATATCTTCATCTTTAGATGTAACTTTTCTATCTCCTTTCAAAAATTTTTTTCTATATTTTAATAGTGCACAATTTGGAACATTCTCAAAGTTTATTAAACCTAGACTACCCTTTTTCGATAATTTTATTTCTACCGTATCTAAATAATTATTAAACTTTACCAATAACTTTCTTAGTTTTTTTTGACCTTTCATTGCAGATATATTTTTATAATACATTTTTGAGAATTTTTTATTTATCCAACCAAATCTTTTACTCTTATTTCTTGGAAACCATTTTCCAAATAAGGTTAATTTTACATCATTATTTTCTATGTTTTTTTCATAATTTTCTTCATCACGTTTACATATTCCATAACTTATATCCATAATCATATTTATAAATTTATGATTTTTATTTAATGTTTTTCTATAAATATAATCACAAAAATATTTTATATCTTTCATTGAACCACATGGTTCTTCACCAATGACAAAATATTGAAAAATCGTATACGCTAATTTTCTTTCAAAATTCCATAATATATACAAAAGAACAAAAGATAAATTTTGTTCCCCCTTTCCATTTTTAATACATCTTGTAGATTTAATTATTTCCTTTATATGAGTTCTACCATTATTCAAATATTCTTTGTATAATGGTTCGTTTACATTGTTATAAATTTTAGATAAAAATTCAAACCATTTCACCTCTAAAAATATGTAATTTTCCGACCTAACGATTTGAAATTCTATTTCGTTTTTTAAATTATTATAACTAACAGACCAATTATTCTGAATATGACCCTTTTCACCTACACACTTATTGTAATTCAGAATTTGAGTATTCATTTATATTTTAAAGTATTGTATTTTTTTTTGGTATATTTCAATTTTTTATTCCCCTTTTTCTTTTCACTTAAATAAATTTTTTTTGTTTTTCTATTTTTATTTTCATTTTTTACAATAAAAATGAAAATAATTTCATTTAAATCTTTAAAAAAATTTATGGTTTTTCTTATAAATAATGTATCTATCTTATCATGTACTTTGAAATATATATTTTCAATTTTTTCATTTTCATTAATATTATTTTTACTATATTGTTTTACATCTTCCATAAAAAAATTATACGATAATAAACCTAACAAATGATGCGTTTTTCCTTTATGTTTAATCCTTTTTTTTATATTATCTACCAGTATGTTTTTATAAAATATACCATTATCTACTTTAATGATATCATTTACAACATCATACACTTCATTGTTTCTATTTATAAATATTGCCTTTAATTTTACATTATTTATATTTTCCATTTCAAATATTTTATATTTTTCATTTTCAGTTTTAATATAATTTTCTATTTTTTCAATGTTTAAAGATAAAAAATTATCAAAATCATCATCACTTTCACTTTCGGACATTACTATTATAAAGGAAAAATTATTTTTTAACTAAACTCATAAAGTTGGAAATTCGTTTTTATCCAAATCAAAAATCCCCCTTTCCCTTTTTTCTTTTTCAAGCCTTTCCATTTTAGCTATTAGCTCAGGTGGTCTATTATCAGTATATTTTCTATTTCTTTTAAATCTGTTTTCACCTTTGAATCTATCACCTCTATCATCACCTTTGAATCTATTACCTCTATCATCACCTTTGAATCTATTACCTCTATCATCACCCCTAAATCTATTACCTCTGTCATTACCTCTGTCATTACCTCTGTCATCACCTCTGTCATCACCTCTATCATTACCTCTGTCATCACCTCTGTCATCACTCCAACCACCTCTGTCGTCACTCCAACCACCTCTGTCATTACCTCTATCATTACCTCTGTCATCACTCCAACCACTATCACCAAGATTAAACCGACTATTTACACTTTTAAATATATTTTTTTCAATACCTTTTTCAGCTTTGTTTTCATTTTTTTCTTCAGATAAACAATCTTTATCACTCATTTTTTTATCACTCATTTTTTTATCACTCATTTATATAATTTTTAAAATATAATAAATATATAAATTTATTTCAATTTTTTATCTATATATTGTGTTAAAAATGTTACTATACCAAAAAGTACACCTCCCCATAATGTATCTATAATTAATGTTTCAAAATTCCATTTTTCAAAAATAGCTAAATTAGTTGATTCATATACACCATATATACACAATCCCAGAATTACAGCATGAAGTGGCGTTTTTTTTTCATTTAAAACAAAGTAATTTAAAGCTAAAATTAAAAATATGTAACAAATTATTGCTCCCAATAAGTTAAATTTAATTTTTTTACCCTGTATATTTTTAATCAAAGTATTAAAATGGTCTTTCATAAAAGAAAGATAAAAATAATCAACAACTATAAATAAAATGGTAGAGATTATCATTAATTTAACATTCATTATATATATTATTAATATTAAATTGAAATATAAATTATATTGTTTATAAAAACAAAGAACTATGAATACAAAAATTATAATTTACACTTCTCTTATATATTCGGTATTTTCAAAGGATATTGTAAAATCCAATCTGATACAAGAGAATAATTCGGTAGAAATTCAAAGAAATCCATGTAAAAATATCATTGATAATTACCAAATAATCTATGAAGAAAACATGAAAATGAAGGGTAGTTGTTGGGAAAATATATATAATACTTTAAATGATAATTCAAACTATAAATACGATAATATTTGTGTATATGCATTCGAAAAACATATTTGTAACATGATAGTATATAATATTGAAAATTATGAAAATTTACAAAAAAATTGGTGTATTAATGAATATAAAAATGCGGTAAATACATACAAAGAAAAATGTTCACGTGGTTATTTTGGTCAAATCAAGTAAAACAAAAATTATATCACCATTTGTTACAATTTACATTCAGAATTAAAAAAAAGGCTGTCTAATTTGTTAGACCTTTTTTTATTTAATATTTTATTCGAAGAAATTTCTTTGGCACAATGCATCCAGTCATTTCTAACAACACTATACATACTTTTTTTTATATTTTTAATCCCATTCCTGGTCAGAATCACATTCGTCTTCAGTATCTGAACCATCTTCCAATTCTTCCTCTTCCGATTCACTGATTTCAGCTTTTTCGACAGGAACGTCATCTGGAGCAATAAATTCCACATCATTTTGATAGCAAGTTTTTTGCACCATTGATTGGATAACCCTAGCCATATCAAGTGGTAGTTTATTAGTAGCAGTTTCGGTTTTAATGTGAATTTCAAGAGCAGCTTCATAACTTCTATCACATTTTGACTGGTAAAAGTCTTTTTGACTTTCTCTAAAATCATCATTAGTCGAATTACAAATTTTCCCATCATCATAACTTCTATCATATGAGTCACATCCTGAAAATCCAGAGCCAGCCTTAAACTTTTTTTCAGAGTATAATTCAGGTTTTTTAGTAGTTCTTCCAGAGCGAGTTTTTGACATTTTTTTTTATAATTTTTTATAGGTTTTTGTATACAATTATTTCAGGATCATAAATGAAATCAATTTTTTAACCATTTTTTGCAATTTTTTAATTTTTAATACAGCAGAAAAAGCGTTCGGAAAAAATTTGACTCCATACAAATTGGTCTCCCTAACTCTCATAATATTGATTCTTTATACATATGACCCCAAATAACTTTAATTATAAAAAAAAAATATCGATTTGAATTGGAGATTTTTATTTGTTTTTGATTTTTATTTGTTTTTGATTTTATTTGTTTTTTATTTGTTTTTATTTGTTTTTGATTTTTATTTGTTTTTGATTTTTATTTAAATATGATTTTATAGTTTTTTAGACCAAATTATGTTTTTCTTCAAATTTGGCTAATTGTGTATCAAATTTGTTTCTTCGTTCCATCTCTTTTTTAACCTTTTCGTCCCGGATTGTGTGAACACTTTTGCGTTGAATATTTTTGACCTTTTTCGGCTTTAAAGACCTGAGATGCTTTTTGAAAATAGGTTTCAACTTGTTTAAAAGAATTCTTTTTTTTCTGTCATTTTTCTTCTTAATTTTTTCAAATTTAGCCTGTCTTTTAACTTTTTTCATATCTTCATTTTTTTGTTCTTTTTCAGCTTTTTCAATTCCTTTTGATTTTTTAGATAAGCATTTTAAAAATTTCTTTTCAAATTTAATTGAAATTTTTTCAAATTTAGCCTTACTTTTATCCTTTTTATTTGCTTCTTTTTTTAAAATTTTCTCGACTTTCTTAGCTTCTCTTTCGACATTCTTAGCTTCTCTTTCGACTTTCTTAGCTTCTCTTTCGACTTTCTTAGCTTCTCTTTCGACTTTCTTAGCTTCTCTTTCGACTTTCTTAGCTTTTATTGCTTTAGTTTTAATAAACTTAAATTTAGCTTTTGCTGCTTTTTTGATTTCATTTTGAAAAGGTTTTGACATAACGACTATTATTTTTGAAGTAGACATTTTAGTTGAAAAGTTGTTAAAGTTGAAAAGTTATTAATGTTGTTTGTTTTTATAATTCATTTTTTTTGATCATAAAAACAATCAATTTAAAAAAAAAAAAGAATTTAATGATCATTTTTTCAAAATCATTTTAAATTTTTTAAAATTGATTGTTTTTATGATCAAAAAAAAATGAATTATAAAAACGAAATAGCATATTTAACTCACCTACAACATGTCTTTAAATAATCAACAACTCAAAAATATCAATGGAGATAATATGATACTCTATATTCCCCGGGTTCATAAGAAACATTCATCCAGAGACATCCGAATAAAATTCATTAGTCTGGGATTCGGAGAAAACTTAACCATTGACGTTGCTTATAACCCATCTACAGGATTCAACATGGTTTTTGTTTTCTTCGATATGAAACAAGAAATTCCTAATAATTTGAAAATTCTGAAAATATGTCTTTCAAATGGTCAGCATATTCGTGTATTTCCAGTTCAATCATCTAAAGAATTTTGGATGATTCTCCCAAGTAATGCTGACCACGAACTTGAGGAAACAGAACAAATTAAATCATGTGTAAAAGCAACAATTCAACTGGATTATGGAATTGTACCCGCAGACAATCAAACTATGGAGAATGTATACTATAATACGGCACGTGCCTGGACTTCTTGTGCTCCCAAATTAACTAGGAGTCAAAACAGACACTTCTCACCAGAAGAAGAGAAAAATTGTAGGGACACATATGCAGAAATATTGGGAAATGACCTATATTTACAGTCTGAATTTCCATCTTTAAGATAACTTTATAAAACCAAAAAACCAAAAAACGAAAAACCAAAAAAATTGTACAGGGTCAATACCCATTTTTTTCTTTGATGAGGGGAACATCCAAAGATTTATAACGGGTTTATAAATTGAATAATTTTATCATTCTAATAATAAATAACAAAAAAAAAAACAAATGT
>Ga0209709_10004415_pt1 | contig 11347 bp, 11 predicted proteins | sample ArcticOcean_MG_C_2_FD_187435 | JGI IMG/M metagenome (GOLD analysis project Ga0209709, IMG submission 187435) | Marine microbial communities from western Arctic Ocean - ArcticOcean_MG_CB4_136 (SPAdes) (version 2) | ecosystem: Environmental > Aquatic > Marine > Oceanic | place: Arctic Ocean... | reverse complement strand
GTTTAGTAGTTTTAGTTTTAGTTTTAGTTTTTAAACCATGTCCTCCCGTTATATAAGCATATGGAGTTGAAACGGCATTAATAAGTGCCTCTGCGTTTTCAAAAAGAAAAGTCCCAGTGTCAACAAGTGCCTCTGTATCAACTGAACGATTGTTCATATTTACTGCCGTTCTGGTTTCATTGTCTGCTGTTGAATTGACTCTTACTCTTCTTACTCTTCTTGGTGGAGGCGGTGTCGAATTTGCGGGTGGTCGTGGTCTTGGAATACTACTTGAATATCTACGAGGCGCTGAATCAACATATTCATAATTAATTCCTGTCATGGGATGAACTGCATGATTTATTGGATGTACACGTCGATTTCGATTTAATTTGCCAAATATTAAAGCTTTCACGAACCCCGCAATATCTTTAATTTGTCTTACAATAGTAGGTCTATTTCTACTCTGTGGCATCTTTTATTTAAACCACACATTTTTATTTATTTAAGCCGTTTTGTAAGTATGCGGACTTCTTTTTTTGTGATCATTTGCCGTTCAACCATTTTAGACAAGATACTATCCAATTCGTTCTTGATTAAAGCACTTTTATTTCCCAGACCAATTGCGTTGATTAAATTTTTTGAACGAGAAATTAATGATTTATCGGTTATAGAATCTTTTCCTGTTTTTTTAGAAAATTTAACAATTTTTGATTTACGTTTTTTCATTCCTGAGCCACTGGGAGGTGTGGGTGTGGAAAGCCCTAACAAGTTGATAATTTTTTCAATAAGTTCGTTCTGTTTAGATTGTTCTTTTTCATTTTTGGGAAACAGTAAAAATTGAACTGCACTTTTAGAATTATTTTGAACAGGAGGTACAAAGCTTCTTGGATGATTTTTAATTAAGTTAAATATTTTTTTAATAATTAAAATATTGTCAGGACTTGTATCGAAAAACTTACTTAAATCATATTTATCGTTTAAAAATTTCTCAACAAAGACGAATGATATACCACGTACATAATTTGAAAATACGCTTTTGTTACCAATACTTTTTTTAAGCAATTTCATACTTGTTTGATGAATAGGTAAATTATAATATTCATGAATTTTATCACAAACTTCACTATGAAAAGCACCTACAGGTACAAAAGCCTCTGACCGAGAAGCATATAATGTAACATTCGTTTGTATGGAATTTATTAACTCGTCTCTCGCAATAAAATCGGCTTCGACCAGATCATAGAAATAAGAATCTTCTTCCTCATCGTCTGCTTCGTCTTCTGATCCATTTGGTGATGGAACTGGTGATGGTGTTGGTGTAGGAACTGGTGTAGGAATTGGTGTAGGAATTGGTGATGGAATTGGTGATGGAACTGGTGTTGGTGTAGGAGGAGCAGGTGGTAATGGAGGTGGTATGGGTGGAGCATTTGAAACTTGAGTGGTAATTTTATTTAAAAGGGATTTTAATAAAGCATTAAGTTCTGTTGAAAGACTCTTTGTAATTCTTTTATTACCTATTTTGGCTTGATTAATATATTTTGATGATATATAATCAATTTCGTTCTGAATGATAACATCATAAGGATAATTGATGTATTTGTCTTTAATAGCCCTCCAAGATGATAATAATTCATTACCATTAAGTAAAAATTCTTCTAACTCTTTTCTTAATACTTGAATATCGATTGTGACTGGAACTATTTCTTCCACATCAGCGAAACTTGTTTCAGTTCCCAGTGACGCTGATTCGCGTAGTTCTACCTCAGGGAGTGCAATTTTGTTTTGGTTTGCTATTATTTTCTTCTTGCTATTGATATTACGATTTAATATAGCTTTCATTTCCGATACTGATTTTACTTTTTCAGAAAACATTTTATATCTTTATTATAAAGGTAGATATAAAAAATGACAAATAAGATAAAATTAACAAACGAAGATTATAAAAAGATTATAGCAAATGAGCAAGATATTGATAATATTGAAGATGTAGAACGAGTTTTTCATAGAACTTGCCAAGCAGATAATCATCCAAAAAATTCTTTTTTAATGCCAGAGTATCCGTTTAAAATGATGATTATTGGAAAATCAAATTCAGGAAAAACTGTTTTGGCTTTAAATATGCTAATGAAATACCTAACCTATGATACAATAACTATCATTGGAAGCACTGTTCAGTATCAAGCCAAATATAGTATTTTTAAGGACATGAGTGAATTATTTCCTACAAAATTTATGATGAAAGAAAGTGTAGGAAAAGTAAAAATGGAAAAATATAATAAATTGCTTACGAATATAGTAATGGTTGATGATGCACAAGAGGCAATTAATTCTGATGTTGAAAAATTTAATTCCCTTTATACAAAAGGCCGTCATCACAATATTCATCCAATTTTTATTGGTCAAGATTATTTCAAGGCACCAATTCGTGCGAGAAGTAATACTACATTATTTGTATTTTTTAAATTAAATTCGATTAAAAGTATAACTCGTATTTGGAGAGAGGTAGCAAGCGATTTATCTAAAGAGACTTTTCTTAAAATATTTTTAGATGCTACGCAACCAGAAAGTGGTGAGAAACATGGATATCTCGTAATTGATACTGAAGCCGATACAATGGAAATGAAGTACAGGAAAGGATTTAATCGATTGCTTATTATTGATGAAGATTAATCTATTTATTCAGTTTTAGCATCTCCTTCAACCTCTTCCTCTTCCTCTTCATCATCTTCCTTTTCTAATTCATCAAAAATTTGCTCCAATAAGGTGTCTGCTTGCTCAACCGTAATATTATACTTTTTAAGCAATCCAGAAGCCGTAATTTTTTTAGTTTTAATATCCATTTTATTAACAATTGTTGTTGTTGTATTATCCATTTATTAAAAGAACAGAAAATAAAATCAATCATATTATTTTATACTGAAATTCATTTCTTTTTGTTTTAAATTATATGCAATGCGTACAATATCGCTCGCTCTGAGTTTATCTAAATCAGATATTTTTAAAATCATTACTTCTGTGTTTCTCTTCTCTCTTTTTCTATTTGTGTTTAATTTATCTACTAATGCTTTTAAATGCTTACAAGATAACATTTAATAATATATAACAAAAAAAAAAAAAAAAAATATAATTTATGACCTATCTATTCTATACCTATTCGAATACTTATATATTTTATCTAAAATCTCCCTAAAATTTCTACCTCTAACTAACTCTTTTATAACATACAAGGTTAAATTGCCACATATCTTACTATCATCTAATTGAACCGCTATATCATTGTAATATATTTTGTTATCACGTTTAAACTTATTAGTAACCTCTTTTAAAGGGGGGATACCATATGAACCGAAGTGATACACGATATTATTAATCTTAACAACACCTACCCAATGTGAACCAGACAGATTACTGTTATCATAATTTACAATTACAATCATCTTATCGTAAATTTTCAATAGACTTACTTCGTCCTTCATTATAACATTTCCATTAATAAAGGTAGGGTGTGCCTTGACTAATTTATTCATTTCTCTATTTAAATCGGTTGAATATGTTGATGGATAATATGATTCTTTTAAAAATAATTTTTTTATGTTAGTTTCAATCTTCATACTGCCTATTTATATTTATAATAGAAAAAATTTATTTATGTAAAGAAATCTTTCTTACGGGCTGGTCTAATGGCGTTAGTTTTAATACCCATTGGTTTGGAAACAGTTATAACCGCACCTTTATTGTATGAAGGTGCACCTGCTTTAGTAAGTTTCGAACGGTTTTTAGCTCTTTTCGATTTCACCCCATCACCTTTAGTCATTTTAGACCCGATCATATCCATTGATTTGTTTACAGCGGTTTCCATTAGTTTCTTCTTTATGGCATCTTTCGCCATTTTGGCAAGTGGCCCTGAAGCAAGTTTTTTGATGACATCAAATACACCTTTACCTTTTTTTCCTTTTGTTTTTTTGTGACCTTCACCCATATGTTTGATACCAGAACCATAACCTTTGATACCCTTTCCAGACGGAATCAATGAACCGATTACTTTGCCTAAAACAGGCGCAAGCATCCCAATTAACGGGCCAATAAAGCCTCCTTTCTTTTGCTTCTTCCGAAGAAGCATACCTAAATTGCGATTTCTCTGCATTTTTCTCTTTAATATTAGAAAAGATATTAAAAATAATTAATTGTTTTTTTTTAGTTGGAAATAATCCGCGCCGTATTGTTTGAGTGTGAAATTTCAATCTCACGGTCATGAAGAAGAGTTGCAACCATTCTGAAGGTAGAAGTAGTATCAATTGAACCTTTTTTGGTAGAAAATTCGATTTCAATAATAACAGTATTATTAGCATTTTTGAAAATCTGTTCAGTATCGACCGTATTGATTAAATCGATAATATAAACCTGGCTTTTAACCCATTCGTTGAATGAAAGAGGTGAGAGCACCTCAGTGTTATGAAGCTGACCATGATATTTACAATATTTTTGATATGGATCCCAGTACCCCTTATGTGATTTGTATGGCTCATCAGATGCTAATCCTACAGAAATAGAAGTCATATCCAAAGGAATAGAATTATCAATATAGATTCCATTGCATTTAACACGGAGTTTACTGAGGCAAAAGTTGTTTTTTGAGCCAGAATATATACCATAATCTACGAAGCCTAGTGGTGCTGATGTGTCGTTCTGAGCAGTAGATGGTGCGCCTTCAACTGCGTTTATCAGAAGCCATCTTGGCTGGTTGTTAAGACCTTTGGAGCAAATGCGATAAACCTCGTTAGCATTAGGCTGGTCGTTTTTATATTGAGATGATACGAAAGTTTCACGTCCAAGCCAATAGCGCTTAATCACGTTGTTATACATGCTATCGAAGATTTCTGATTGAGTATCATTCTCAACCTTAACGTAAGGGAGAAGCCATTCCATTGAATCGATATTAAATGAAGTAACTGAACCAGTCAGACCAGCGACAAATGAAGGGTTGTGGTAGGCAAACATATCAAGAACGGATGCTTTGGTGATATCAAGAGACTGTTTCACACCCCAAAGAGTCTGGTTCGCTTCCATAAATGGGATTACGTATTTAAGTGGAACAAGAAATTCGATTGAATCTGCTTTCTTATGAGACTGGAACAGAAGAAATTTCTCTGGTTCACAAAGGCCAGTATGCTGTTCTGACTTATGCTGAGGGGCAAAAACACCAGAATTTACAGCGCAAAGACCTTTAGAACAATCGTTATTACATACATCAATAACAGTGTCATTGATTTTATAGCAATAGCCGAAGATGAAACCTGCTGAAGCAGGAATTGACATAGTTTTCCAATAACGTTCTGGGACAGCATCAACTACTAAATCATTAACGTCAGCGATGGATTTTACGAATCCACCTGCTTGAATCATATTTGGATCAGCATCGAACTCATCTTCAGCACCACCAGATGTCCCTTTTGTTTTTATCCCGACTGTTAAATACAAATATGAATCGGACGGGTTAGTAATGATATCGAGATTATGATTGATAAATGATACCTTGTCGAGATCGCGGTAATTCACCTCAGACGGCTTAATGCGGAAATACTCTTGAGATTTAAGGACATGAGGCAGAGGCTCGTCAGTCTTGTTTTGAAGCTGATTCGCATAGTATTTCAGGAATGACTTCTCGTCCATTGTTTTTGCTTTAATTATTAGATGAGATAAAAAAAATCAATTATTTAGATTAAATATTTTGAAAGATTTTTAAAAATCTTGGTTGGTTTAATTGTATTTTCATCATCGCTTTCTACTTCTTCATCCATATCAACTTTTTTTTTTACAATTTTTTTAATTTTAGGCGGAGTCTCAATTACTGGTTTTAAATCTGCAATCTTTTTTTCTTCGATTAGAGCATTTTTAATATCTTGTCGTTTTTGTAAATATAATGGAAGTACCATTTACTATAACATAACATTTTTTTTAATTAACGGTTGCTTTTCTATATTTATCGTTTAATGTTAAAGTGAAACTCATAATTTCTGAAACATTTTCATTTAAACGGTTCCCTGCCTGGTCTTGAATTTCGAATTGCAATCTACCTAATGCTTGGTTCGTAGCCAATACGTTTAAATATATAGGATTCGTTGGATTAAATACCTCTATACTACCTGGTGAAACACTGAATGCGAAAGCAAAAACAGTATCTGAATTATTTGATTGACTATCATAACCACCAGCAATTACATTATTTTTAATTTTTAAATTAATCATTCTTACCCCCATCATAATCTCACCAGTTTGGAACCCGTTGTTTCCAATAACTGAATGATTTATTCTATATAGACGTAATGACCAATAATCATCTCCGTTTACGGTAATTTGGTCATAACTATTACCCAGAATAGACATATCGCACCCCATGAGATAGGCCAGTTTAGTAGATGTTGTATCACCGACTTTAAATAATATATCTAAATCTGAATCGTTTGTCATATCAACTGTAAAGCGTGAAGTGGTGCTGTCTCCACCAATAATTAAAATTCTATTGACATAATCTTTTAAAACATTGTTAACACTGTCCCAGTCTCCAGTATTTTTTGCTATAAAAGTATCAATATTTGTTAATGAATATTGACCATTAGGTAACGTGATCGTATATAAATTGTTGCCACTTGCTCCTGAATCAGATGCTACAACTCTGCTTGAATTCGTAACAGCGGGCAAAGTTCCATTAGTTTTATATATATAAAATTTATTATTTGGATAATATTCAGAAATATTATAAATTGAATTGTAAATTGAAAGAGCTGTTAAAGCAATGGTATCGCCGTCAGCAAATTCGATACCAGGGTCAAAATTAATCTCAAATTTGCCTTTATTTTCACTTTTAGAGTTATCAATATATATTTGATACATCTTTTAATAGATAGATATATTATTTTTAAATATATACTACTTATAAATAAATAATGCCAATATCATTAGGAACCGTTTCTGGGTTTAATGGTCGTTCTGATATTGAAAAATTTGTAAAATTAAATAAAAATAATACATCAACAAACGCCATTGATATAACCGCAATTAATACATCAATTGCTTTATTAAACGCTGTGAAACAAAATAATTTAGAGGGCTGTTTAATTGGATATTTCAAAGGCACCGATACAGGATACTTTGAAATAATAAATCAAAATTTAGGTCGAACGACAGGAAACAATTATGCTATGCTTCAATCAACAAATGGCACTACTTATATAAATGCTTCGTCTGATCAAATAATAACTTTACGTGTGAATAATGTATCCAAAGTAGAAATTCACAACAATCTTTATACTGGAAGTATCCTCCAAAAATATAACTCGGTAGCGTATGGTTCAACACTTACGTGGAATTTCGGTGGAATGGTAATGAAGGTGCTTGGGAATCAATGGATTACTGGTTTAACCACGATCAGTTCAGATTCCAGAATCAAGAAGGAAATAGAAGATTTAGATGATAAATATTGCCTTGATATCATTAATAAAATAGAACCCAAACGATACCGATATATAAATCCTCTTGAAAAGGGAACAGATGAGTTCGTGATAGGTTTCATCGCTCAACAGGTCTATGAACATATTCCTTATGCTGTTAATAAAAATAATATTAATCATTTACCATCACATTATGGTTTATGTGAATCGAGTGGTTCAAATATTAAAACAGAAAAAACACATGCGTTTATAGTGGGAGATAATGTAAAATTCATTGACGAAAAAGATGGAGAATTATTTCACAATATAACGGCTATAATTGATGATTGTAATTTCACTATTGATGCTATTTTAGAAACACAACAATTATTATGTATTGGTAAAAAGGTATATGACTTCAACACGTTGGATAAAAATGCCATATTCACATATAATGTATCAGCAACACAAGAACTTTATAGAATGATTATAAAACAACAAACAATTATAGACAGTTTATTAGCACGAATTGAAGCCATTGAAAGTAATTAGTCACTTAATCATTTAGTCACTTATTTTTACATTTTTTAAATATATACTACTTATAAATAATAATGCCAATATCATTAGGAAACATTTCTAATGGTATTAACGGTAGTTCTGATATTGAAAATTTCGTAAAATTAAATAAAAATAACATAAGCGCAAACGTGATTGACATAAGCGCAATTACTACATCAATTGCTACATTAAATGATGTAAAACAAAATAATATTATATTAGGAGCTAATATTAGCTATGATGCGACAGAATTAACTACAATCAATGTAGATTTATCAACAAAGCAAGATGCTTTTACTTTAGGGACATCTTTATCATTAGATACAGGAAATGCATTAAATGTTGACTTTGACGACGTCGATAATGACACCAAAATAAATTCACTAATAAATGTTGCTTTAAATTTTAGTCTTAGATGTAATTACCCTTTGGAAAAACTGGGGACAACTGAATTTTTGAATTTAAAATACAATTCGTCGCATTTTGAACTAAATACCGCTAACGAATTACAATTAAAAGCATCTCAAAGTGAAATTCGCTTATTTAATTTTACTTTTACAACATTAGAACATAATGGCGCAAGAGTAAACAGAATGATAGGCCCTTTAAACGAAACTTATCCAACATCTATAAAAACAACTTTAGGAAGTATATCAATTGGTAAAGATGATGCATCAGTTCGAGTAGGAGGTTTTAACTTGTATCAAGGATATCAAAAGTGGACAATTAATACGTCTGGTTTATATAATCTGGTAGCAGGCGGTGCTGAATCAGATAATAATTTAAATGGTGAAACCGCGCCTTTACCAGGTAAAGGAATCGTTATAAACACATCAATAAATTTACAGAAAGATGATATTATTATAATTTTAGTTGGTCAATATGGTGGCAGTTATACTGACGAAACATCGCAGGCAGGAGGAGGGGGAACGTTCGTTGTAAAATACAATGGAACAGGTAACATTAATTTAGAAAGTTCATGGACACCAATATTAATTGCAGGCGGAGGAGGATCACGAACTGGTGCAAATACACTTTATAATCGTATAAACGGATGGGATGGGGTTATAAACGCAAGTGGAACTTCTTCAGATGGACAGGTTCCAGGAACACAAAGCAGTTATGTTGGGGCAGGAGGAATAAATGGTGATGGTGGAAATATGGGAACAAATGGGGATAAATCATATTTATATGGGGGTTCAAGTGGTGCTGGATTTTCAGGAAACGGTTTACCGTTTCAAGGCTCAACAGGAACAGGAGGAACGCAAATAGAAAGAACGCCATACTCATTTATAAATAATGGAAAAGGTGGCTTTAATGTGTTACCAACGGGTGGAGGTGGCGGAGGCTTTGGAGGGGGTGGTGGTTCATTCAATGGAGGAGGAGGAGGTGGAGGCTACTGTGGAGGGGGTGGAGGTCCAAGAAATGTAGGATATGCATCAGGAGGAGGAGGTGGGTCGTACGATATAAATGGTTTATTCAATAATGCTACGTTATATAACGTATGGGATGTAAGCACTTTTGGAACTGCTCCATCAACTTTTAACAATGGTTATAATACGGGTAACGGTTATGTGTACATTAGTGCTTTTTTAGAACAAGAATATGCGAATTGGTCTGATAATGAAACACATATATTCAGTAGTTTACCTATTAATGTAAACGGTGCTATAAATTCTACCGTTGGTTATAAAATAAATGATATAAATCTTCAATATTCAGACATAGAAAACACGCCATTTACAATGCTGACTAATGGTGATGTAGGAATCGGAACCAATTCTCCAAGTGCCAAATTCGATATATGGGGAAATATCTGTTTCTATAATCAAAATATTAATAATGATTTTAATCAAGGTGTAGTATGGGGATCAGGCTATCATATAAAAAAAACTGCGGGCGCTTGGTCGGGCAACTATCAACAATTAGAATTAAAATGGGTTACGGGCATTACCTTTAGAACGGGCTATGCTTATGGTAAATCTTTTGTCGGAGTAGATAATGGTATGTCTATTGGTTCAAGCTATTATGCAACTAAACCCCCTAATAATAGTTTATTAGTGCAAGATAAAATTGGTATCAATAAAACTAATCCAACTTATAGACTTGATGTTAATGGCATAAGCCGTATTGATAATTGTTTAATAGGATATTGGCAGGATGCAAATTTTACATCAATAAGGCATCATTCATTATCAAGTGTTAATTCATACGCTTTAATGCAACACTCTGGTGGAAAGACATATTTAAATTGCGCAAGTGGTAAGGAAATTAGTTTTCGTGTAGATAATTCAACCAAAATGACACTTACAAGTGGTGGCTTTCTTGGAATAGGAAAATCGCCAGTAACTGCTCTTGATGTAAATGGTTCTATAAATGCGACAGGTACCATTTATACCACTTACATGAATGTAGGACAATGGGATATTTATGAACAAGGAACAAATGCTGGGTGGATATCAGACGGAGACTTAGTTTTTAATCACTCAGGTGGATCTTATGACCAAGGTTTAATGTGGTTACAATGGGATGATACTGGGGCGGATAGTTTAGATTTTACAGGTTCTCACCGTTCAGTCACAAAAAATAAAGCATTGTATAATAGTAATTACATTGGATATATTGTTAGTTCGACAGGGAATTATAAAGACCTTAACTCAAAATACAAAGGAAATAAACAAAATATTAAAATTAATTCTGCTTTACCATATGTAGAATTAACAAATAACTCATATTGTCCGCGTGTTTATGGTGTGATAAGTGATAAGGAAGATGAAAATAATACAAGAAGAAGTTATGCTGTAGGTGGTTTTAATTCAGGGTATAAAAAAGATAAAGGAGATCATAGATTAGTATTAAATGCGGTTGGTGAAGGTTCTTTATATGTATCAGATTATAACGGCCCTATTTCAAATGGCGATTATGTATGTTCTTCATTGATTCCAGGTATTTGTATGAAACAAGATGATGATATATTACATAATTATACAATCGCAAAGGTCACAATGAATTGTGATTTTAATCCAAAATATGAAGCGTTATTAATATTAAAAGAAGAATTGATTTATACAAGTAATATTAATGTATCCAATGTTACAGTAACATCCAATTTAGAAAATGTATTAGATTCAAATGGTGATTTAATTTATGTTGAACAACGAGATGAAAATTCGAACGTTATTTATGATTATGAATATGAAATGAAATATATTAAACTGGATGGGTCGATAATACAAAAAGATATGTATAATTCTAACGTTGATTATAGAATTGCTTTTGTTGGTTGTATTTATCTTTGCGGTTAATCAGAAGTAATTAGTCACTTACTCACTTATTTATTCATTTTTTAAAGAAATATAAAATTTTATAGAAATATA
>Ga0209709_10004414_pt1 | contig 11347 bp, 12 predicted proteins | sample ArcticOcean_MG_C_2_FD_187435 | JGI IMG/M metagenome (GOLD analysis project Ga0209709, IMG submission 187435) | Marine microbial communities from western Arctic Ocean - ArcticOcean_MG_CB4_136 (SPAdes) (version 2) | ecosystem: Environmental > Aquatic > Marine > Oceanic | place: Arctic Ocean... | reverse complement strand
AATATAGAAAATATGGAAAGAATTTTAACAGACCCAAGAGATATTATTGGAAAAATAAATAATACAGAATTAACTGTATTAGTTTTATTTTTTATAATTTTTTCATCACTGTCTACAAACTTAATTGCCAATTATATTCCAACACAAAATACATTGTTGAACCTTATACCAACGAAACTTAATATAAAAACTTCAGCTATTGTTATTGCTATCTTAGGTTTTATTATTGGTATTTTTTGGTCCCCACTTTTAAGTCAAATTGGAATTTTAGCTTTTATGGATACATTTGTTGCATTTTTTGGACCTTTATTTGGTATTATGGTTGTTGATTATTATTTGGTTAAAAAAACTAATTTAAATAATAAGGATATTTTTTCTTCAGAAAATAATGGTTTATATTTTTATTCTAATGGTTGGCACATCAAAGCCATATATTCTTTGATCTTGGGTTTTATTTTTGCTGCTTCAACAATTTGGAATGAAAGTTTAATGAATTTTCATTCTTTTTCTTGGTTAATTGGTGCTTTTTGCTCTTCATTGACTTACTATTTATTAGTTAGTGAATGATTTTATGCACCAATTTGATTTAAAAAATAGAACTGCAATTATTACTGGTGGTGCACAAGGCTTTGGTCTAGATATTGCTAAACGCTTTTTAAACTCTGGTGCAAAAGCTATTATTTGGGACATTGATGAAGATGAATTAAAAAAAGCTGTTAAATTAGTCAATAATTTAAACCTTTCATACAATGTTGTAGATGTGTCAAATTTTAAAAATGTCAAAGAAACTGTAGGCGAAATAGTAAAATCGACAAACATTGATGTTTTGATTAATAATGCTGGGATCACTGGTTCAACATCGTCATTGTGGGATTATGATGTTGATGAGTGGAATAAAATTGTTCAGATTAACCTGATGGGTACATTTAACTGCTGTAAGTGTGTTGTACCAAATATGATAAAAAATAATTATGGAAGAATAGTTAATGTAGCTTCTGTAGCTGGTAAAGATGGAAATGCTAATGCAAGTGCATATAGTTCGTCAAAAGCAGGAGTCATAGGATTAACAAAGTCACTTGGTAAAGAGTTAGCCGATAAAAATATTGCTGTTAATGCAGTTACACCTGCAGGAGCTAAAACACGAATTTTAGATCAAATGTCAAAAGAGCATGTGGCTAGAATGCTATCAAAAGTACCTAGGGGCAGATTTTTAGAAATAGAAGAATTTACTTCCTTAATTTGTTGGCTTTCATCTGAGGAAAATTCATTTTCAACTGCAGCAATTTTTGATATTAGTGGTGGAAGATCTACTTATTAGTTGTTATTTTATGTTCTGCTCTATCAATTTTATTCTCTTTAGAAATGACGGGTGCTAGTAAAATTATTGACCAATATATTAAAAGAATAAATATAGAAATTGATTTCATCCTTTTCTTATAAAGTCCAATGTTGATCTTAGATTGTTTAAAGTATGTTCAAACATTGTTTTTTTAAAAATATAAGATATATAATCTTTTTATGAACAAGAAATTTCTGACAGTATTATTTATTTCTCTTATATTTTCAAACATTGTGACTGCTGAAAAAATAAATATTTTTGATTTTACTGAGAAAGAATTTAAAACATTGAAAGTAAAAAAGGTTAAAGGCGAAACAACATGGAGTTTAGGTTCTAATGAAAATGGTAATTTTATTAAAGCTGAAGCTGAAGGTAAAGGTTCTGGCTTAGGTAAGGAGGTTAAAATTGATTTATCAAAAACTCCTTTTATTAATATTACCTGGAAAATTGAAAAAGATTTGTCAGGCATAGTAGAAAACAGTAAAAAGGGGCATGACTATGCAGCTAGAGTATTTGTCATAAAGAAAACTGGATCTACTCCCTTATCTAATAGGGCAATAAACTATGTATTTTCTAGTAATAATAATGTGGGGAAGAATTGGCCTAGCCCATATACAAAAAAATCTATTGATTACGTATTATCTTCAACAAAAGATAACTTGAATACCTGGGTAACAGTCAAAGCTAATGTTAAAGAGGATTTTATGAAACTACATGGAATAGAAGTTTTAGAAATCTCTGGTGTTGCGATAATGACAGATACAGATAACACAAAATTAAAAGCTATATCATATTATCAAGATATTTATTTTTCAGCTGAATAAAGAATTATTTAAGGATTTTCTTAAGTCCAATACTTAAAAATGATAAAAGTATAGCAACCAATACATCTGCTATTGGTGCTGCAGTTGGTACTGCAAAATTCCAAATGATCACACCCATCAACCAAATTATATAAATTTTCATTAAAATTATTATATCTTAGTATACTGTTAAATTGTCTTTTTTTTGTTATTATATAACTATGCATGAAAACTTTTTTCACAAACTAAAAGTTTATTATGAGGATACTGATGCTGGTGGTATTGTATATTATGCAAATTATTTAAAGTTTCTTGAAAGAGCACGAACTGAGGCTTTAGTTTCATTGGGATTTAATAATAAAAAAATCAAAGAAGACTTTGGATCTCTAATTATAGTTAAATCATGTAATATAGAATACAAAATTTCTGCTGTACTTGAAGATGAGTTAAGTATTAGATCTTTTATTAAATCAATTACAAAAACATCTTTTTATATGAATCAATTAATTTCAAGAGGAGAAGATCTAATAGCTGAAGCAAAAGTACATTTAGTTTTTGTTAACAGTAAAGGCAAACCTATGAGAATACCGAGTACCTTGTTTCAAGATTTTAAACCTTACTTTTGTGATAGTATTAAAGTTTAGAGTACTTTTTAGCTACCTTAAGTAGACTCATCATTTTGTGCCTATTTATGATTTTTGTATTAACATTTCGTGGACTTGGATGATAACTGGGAATTAAAATTTTACCGTCAGGTAAGAGATATTTTACACCATGTTTAAATATCAATTTTTCATTAATTATAAAACTATTTTTATAAAACTTTACACAATTATCAAATGCAATTTTGCCCAATGTTATTATAACTTTTAATTTTTTTAAATTTTGAATTTCATTATTAAAGTAATTTGAACAGTTATTTAGTTCTATATTTAAAGGCTTGTCATCTGGTGGAACACATTTTAAAATATTAGTGATATAGGTACTATTAAGTTTTAATCCATCATTTTTATTAGTTGATGTTGGTAAATTAGAGATACCTACTTTATTTAAACAGTAAAATAGAAAGTCACCAGACTTGTCACCTGTAAATGCTCTACCGGTCCTTGTGCCACCATGTGCTGCTGGAGCAAGACCAATAATCATTAATTTTGCATTAATATCTCCAAAGCCTGTAACTGGTTTCCCCCAATAAATTTCTGTTATGTTTTGTTTTCTTTTTACAGTTGAAATTTTTTTACTGAATTTAATTAACCTAGGACATTTTTTGCATTTAATTATTGAATTATGTAGTTTTTTAAATTTAATGTTCATTAATGAAGTTAATTAAAATTACTATATTCTTACTTATATCTTTCAATACATTATTAACAGCTAATTCAAATGATGATTTGCGCAACATATTGAGTGAAGGTGGAAAATTAATATTTATAAGACATGCATATGCTCCAGGTGGGGGAGATCCAGATAATTTTGACATATTGAATTGTTCTTCCCAGAGAAATTTGAATAAAGAAGGTGTTGAACAAGCAAAAATTATCGGTAAGTTTTTCTTAAAAAATAATTTAGAAGACAATATAGTTCTATCTAGTGAATGGTGTAGATGCAAACAAACTGCAAAAAATGCCTTTAAAAATTATGAAATAAAAAATTTTTTAAATTCATTTTTTAGTCAAAAATTTGCGCACAATAAATCCAATCAAATTAATGAACTAAAAGACTACATTCAAAAATGGGATGGTAAAAAAAATTTAATATTTATAACACATCATGTTGTAATTTTAGAAGTTTTGAATTTATCAGTTTCGTCAGGTGAAATTATCGTAACAGATAAAAATTTTAATATCCTTGGAAGACAAATAACACACAACAATTAAAACTATATTTTTTTAAATAAAAATATAAAGTAGATATATGTCTTCAAAAAAAGCAATGAAATTAGCTCAAAAAAAAGCTTATGCAAAACATCGCAGTAATATAACAAATAGTAGGTTTGGATCAAAAAAGTTAAACTTTGTTGCTAAGACGAATAAGACCAATATAACAAATAAAAAATCTTAACTTTCATTATCAAAAATTTCTACCTTACTGCAAGAAGTTATTTTTGAAATAGTTTCTGCTCTATTAAGTAAAGTTTTAATATTAATCATAGGGTTATTTTTTTCAAAAATTAGTTGAGTGTAAAACTAGTGGTATCCAACCTTATCTGTAAAAACTAAATTGTTATCCTCATATATAAATCTTTTTAAAATATTTTCTTTCTTTATACTTAAATCTGTTGCTATATGTTTTACAATCACAAACATAATTTCTAGTCATTAAAGATTTTTTAAAATCCAAGATGTATTCATGTTTAATGAAACCATGATTTAAATTTTTATGTTTTTCAACATAAAGAAGCACAACTAGTAAAATTGTAGTTCAAACAATTCCTATAATGTTTTTAGCAACTATCTCTGCACTCCACAGATTTAGAACTAAAGCACTAAAGATTATTCAAAATATACAAACTTAGTATAGCTATTGAAGATTTAATCATTATTTAAATTTTTTTTAAAAAGAGAAATACCATTTTTTAATTTATATTTATAGGAATCTTTAAAACTTTCTAATTGCCAACCAGTCAGTCTTTTTTGAATATTAGTCAAATTATTTTTTTTCCATTGGTTAGAGGTATCCCCTAATTTCCATAATTTTTTTTCTTCATTGTTTCTACCACATCCATAACAATAGCCTGTCTGAGGGTCAGTTTTGCATATGCTTATACAGGGTGAAATAATCATTTTTTAAATTATTAGTAAATATAATTGATTATTAATATATTTTATAATTATTGTCATTGGACAAATACAATCAATAATATATAAAACTCCAAGATTTGTGGGCGAATGGCGGAATTGGTAGACGCGCTGGTCTTAGGAACCAGTATTGAAAGATGTGAAGGTTCGAGTCCTTTTTCGCCTACCAAGAAGTTATAAAATTATGAAAGTAATAGTAGAAAATAAAAAAGGTCTCAATAAAGACATTAAAGTTTTCATAGATAAAAAAACTATGAATGCTCACATGGATGAAAAGTATGAAGAGATTAAAAATACTGTTAATTTAAAAGGTTTTAGACCAGGAAAAGTTCCTAAAGAAGTTTTAAAAAGACAATTTGGAAAAGCAATTTTTAGTGAAGTCCTTGATAAAGTCCTCAAAGACACATCTGTTAAAGCTTTAGATGACAATAAAATTAAACCAGCGGGCCAACCAAAACTGGATCTTAAAACTTACGGTGAAGATAAAGATTTAGAATATATAATGTCAGTTACAGAACTTCCTAAAGTTGAACTAAAGTCTGTTGAAAATATTAAATTTGATGAATATTTAGTTAAAATTGATCCAAATGAAACTGATAAAAGAATAAAAGAGATCGCAAAAAGTCAGAACAACTATAAAGACGTAGCAGATGATGTTAAAGCGGTAGATCAAAACTTAGTTGTTTTTGATTATAATGCCACAATAGATGGAAAAGACTTTACCGGTAGTGAAGGCAAAAATACTCAATTAATCCTAGGAAAAGATTTATTCATTAAAGGATTTGATAAACAATTAGTAGGGGTTAAAAAAAATGATGAAAAAATAATAGATGCAGTTTTACCTGAAAATTATCCACAAAAAAAATTTGCAAATAAAAAAGCTAAATTTAGCTGTAAAATTTTAAGTGTAAGAAAATCAGCAGATGTAAAAATTGATGATGATTTTGCAAAAAATATAGGAGCCAAGGACCTTAATGATTTAAAAACATTAGTATCAAAACAAATTAATGATGAGTATAAAAATTCTCTAGATAAAATAACAAAGACACAAATATTAAAAGAAATTGAAAATTTTAAAGTAGATGAGATTCCTGAAAACTTAGTAGAAGAAGAAGTCAAAATTTTATCGCAAGGAATGACTGATGATGATACTAAAAAAAATAAAAAAAAATTTGAAGATATTGCAAAAAAAAGAATTAAAGTTGGGTTAATTTTAAACGAATTTGGTGAAGAAAATAAGATAAAAGTCACAGAACAGGAAGTTCAAGCCGAAGTTCAAAAACAACTTAGAATGATGCCTGGACAAGAAAAAATGGTAATGGAATTTTATCAAAAAAATCCACAAGCTTTGGCGAGTTTAAAAGGAACAGTTTACGAAGAAAAAATTATTGATTTAATTAAAACAAAAGCAAAACTAAATAAAAAAGAATTAACCAAAGATGAGGCTGAAAAGATTATAAAAGAACATCAAAAACAAGAACACAATCATGACCACGAAAATCCTAAAGAAAAGAAAGTTGAAGCTAAAACAAAAGCAACAAGTATTAAAAAATCAACTATACCAACAACTAAAGTAAAAAAAGTTAGCAAAAAGTAATCACAAGTTGTATAAGTAAATAGAATCAGCTTATGACAATAAAATTTTCTGAACACATGAATAACTTAGTCCCTATGGTTGTTGAACAATCTAATAAAGGTGAAAGAGCTTATGATATTTATTCAAGACTTTTAAAAGAAAGAATAATTTTTTTAGTAGGCCCAATTAATGACAATGTTGCTTCTTTGGTTACAGCCCAGCTTTTATTTTTAGAATCAGAAGATCCAAAAAAAGAAATTTATCTTTACATAAATAGCCCAGGTGGACTTGTTACTGCTGGCTTAGGTATTTACGATACGATGCAATATATTAAACCTGACATTTCTACCCTGTGCATTGGGCAGGCTGCATCAATGGGATCTTTTTTACTTGCAGCTGGAAAAAAAGGTAAAAGATTTTCTTTACCAAACTCTAGAATAATGGTTCACCAACCTTCTGCTGGCTTCCAAGGTCAAGCAACAGATATTGAAATACATGCTAATGAAGTCTTAGCATTAAAAAAAAGACTTAATGAAATTTATTCAAAACATACTGAAAAATCAACTGATGATATAAAAAAATCTCTTGAAAGAGATAACTTTATGACTCCAGATGTTGCTAAAGAATTTGGTTTAATTGATGAAGTAGTAGAAAAAAGATCATAACATACAACATCTTGATCACTCTTAAAGGTATGCTTGATTATTATGACTCTTATATATTAAAGTAAATAAATTGATTCGTTTATAAAATTATGACAACAAATAATAAAAATATTCTTTATTGTTCTTTCTGTGGCAAAAGCCAACACGAAGTAAGAAAGTTAATAGCAGGTCCAACAGTTTTTATTTGTGATGAGTGTGTTGAGCTTTGCATGGACATTATTAAAGAAGAAAGTAAAGATACTTTTGTTAAACACCAAGATGGATTACCTTCTCCAAAAGAAATTTGTGCGGTATTAGATGATTATGTAATAGCACAAGAACATGCAAAAAAAGTTTTATCTGTTGCTGTTCACAATCACTATAAAAGATTAAATTATGAAAATAAAACTAGCAAAACTGTAGAGTTATCTAAATCAAATATTTTATTAGTTGGACCCACAGGTTGTGGAAAAACTTTATTAGCTCAAACTTTAGCTAGAATTCTTGATGTCCCATTTACAATGGCAGATGCTACAACGTTAACTGAAGCAGGTTATGTTGGAGAAGATGTTGAAAACATTATTTTAAAATTATTACAAGCAGCAGATTATAATGTTGAAAAAGCCCAAAGAGGAATTGTATATATTGATGAAGTAGATAAAATTAGTAGAAAATCTGAAAATCCATCTATTACAAGAGATGTTTCTGGTGAAGGAGTTCAACAGGCATTGTTAAAAATTATGGAAGGAACGGTGGCTAGCGTTCCTCCTCAAGGTGGAAGAAAACATCCTCAGCAAGAATTTTTACAAGTAGATACAACTAACATTTTATTTATTTGTGGAGGAGCATTTGCTGGACTAGATAAAATTATTTCTCAAAGAGATAAAGGGACATCCATAGGTTTTGGAGCAAATGTTAAAAATACAGAAGATAAAAAAACAGGTGAATGGATGAAAAGTTTAGAACCAGAAGATTTATTAAAATATGGCTTAATTCCAGAATTTATTGGTAGATTACCAATGATTGCAACATTAGAAGATCTTGATGAAAAATCTTTAATTAAAATATTAGAAGAACCAAAAAACTCATTGATAAAACAATATCAAGAATTATTTAAATTGGATGGTGCTAAATTAAACTTTAAAGATAATGCGATTAAAGAGATAGCTCTTAAAGCAATTAATAAAAAAACAGGAGCAAGAGGTCTTAGATCAATTTTAGAAAATATTTTATTAAAAACAATGTATGACTTACCGAGTCAAGAAAACGTTGAAGAAGTAATTGTTGATACTAATGCGGCTAAAGGTCTAACACAACCTATTATAGTTCATTCAAAAAATAATAGTAAAACTAAGGCAGATAAAACGTCTGTAGCTTAATTTTAACGTTAATAACTAATAAATAGCTATTGCAATATTATATTTAATATCCATATTTAAATAATGGATATTAAAATTGAACTACCGTTATTACCTTTAAGAGATATTGTTGTGTTTCCAAACATGGTTATCCCGTTATTTGTCGGAAGAGATAAATCTATTGCAGCTCTGGATGCGGTAATGAAAAAAGATAAAAAAATTATTGTAGTTACACAAAAAAATTCTGAAATTGATGATCCTAAAAAAACTGATGTTTTCAAGTATGGTTGTGAAGGCAATATTCTTCAGTTATTGAAGTTGCCAGACGGAACTGTAAAAGTATTAATAGAGGGTAGCAAAAGAGTTAAGATATTGGATTTCAAGGATAATGATAAATTTATTATCTGCGAGTATGCCCATCAACTGGATGCCGCTACTAAAGATGAAGATTTAATACCACTGGCGATGACAGCAGTTAGGAGATTGGAAAAATTAACATCTATAAATAAAAAGATTTCAAGCGAAACAATTAATAATATTAAAAAATTGAATGATGCATCTCATATAGCAGACAATATCACCTCTCACTTATCGGCAACTATCATAGAAAAACAACAAATTTTTGAAACAATTGACGTAAAAAAAAGACTTAATGCAATAATTAAAATTATGGAAAATGAAACTAGCATTATTGGAGTTGAAAAAAGAATTAGAGGTAGGGTCAAAACTCAAATGGAGAAAACTCAAAGAGAGTATTATTTAAATGAACAACTTAAAGCTATACAAAAAGAGCTAGGTGAAATTGAAGATGGTAAAGATGAAACTTCAAGTTTAAATAAATCCATTTTAAAAGCAAAAATGCCAAAAGATGTAGAAAAAAAATGCATGTCAGAACTTAAAAAATTAAAAAATATGAGTCCAATGTCTGCTGAAGCAACTGTTGTTAGAAACTATCTCGATTGGATGATTGATTTACCTTGGTTTAAAAAAAGTGAAGTTGATATTGACTTAAAAAAAGCATTAGAAATTTTAGATGCTGATCACTTTGGTTTAGAAAAAGTTAAAGAAAGAATTATAGAGTTTTTAGCTGTGCAAAAAAGAATGAATAAAATTAAAGGTCCAATTTTATGCTTAGTTGGCCCTCCAGGTGTGGGAAAAACTTCATTAGGTAAATCAATCGCAAGATCTACAAACAGAGAATTTGTGAGAGTTTCAGTTGGTGGTATGCGCGATGAGGCTGAAATTAGAGGTCACAGAAGAACTTATATTGGTTCTTTACCTGGAAAAATTATTCAAATGATGAAGAAAGCAGGAACTAAAAATCCTTTAATTCTACTAGATGAAATTGATAAAATTGGAAACGATTATAGAGGTGATCCATCGTCAGCATTACTTGAAGCTTTAGATCCAGAACAAAATTCAACATTTAATGATCATTATTTAGAAGTTGATTACGACTTATCAGACGTAATGTTTGTAACAACAGCTAATACTTTAAATATTTTACCTCCATTATTAGACAGAATGGAAGTAATTAGATTAGCAGGTTATACTGAAGATGAAAAAATTAATATTGCAAACAAATATCTTTTACCAAAACAAATTAAAGATAACGGAGTTAAAGAGAACGAGATGACGTTATCTGAAGATATTATTAAAGAAATTATTAGAAGCTACACAAAAGAATCAGGTGTAAGAAACTTAGAAAGAGAAATTTCAAAAGTTACAAGGAAAGTTGTAAAAAAAGTTGTAGCTGGTGAAGAGAAAGAAGTTAAAGTTGATCTAAATAATTTATCTGATTATCTTGGAATTAAGAAATTTAAATTTGGAGAGTTAGAAAGTGAAGACAAAATTGGAGTTGTCACAGGTTTAGCTTGGACTGAATATGGTGGTGAAATTCTCAAAATAGAAACAGTTATCATGTCTGGAAAAGGGAGAATGCAAATAACAGGTAAACTTGGAGAAGTGATGCAAGAGTCTATTAAAGCTGCGAAATCATTTATCAGATCTAAAAGTTTAGAATATGGAATTATTCCCCCACTATTTGAAAAAAAAGATTTTCATATCCACGTGCCAGAAGGTGCCACACCTAAAGATGGTCCATCTGCAGGAATTGGAATGGTAACTTCAATAGTTTCTGCGATTACAAACAACCCTGTAAGAAGAGATGTTGCTATGACGGGTGAAGTCACTTTAACAGGTCAAGTCTTACCAATAGGTGGTTTGAAAGAAAAGTTATTAGCAGCTCATAGAGCTGGTATTAAGCAAGTTATAATTCCCAAAGACAATGAAAAAGATTTAGTTGATATGCCTAAAAAAATTACTGATGATATCAAAATCACTCCAGTTGAACATGCTGATGAAGTATTAAAAATAGCTTTAACTAAAGAATTAAAAAGAGTTGAGTGGGTTGAGGTCGAAAAAATTTCTAAATCTGACGATAAATCTCAAGCTAGCATTCAATAACTATTTTTTAAAGACCTTGCTGGTAAAGTTCATTCCTCTTGTCCTTTTACCACGGTTATCTAGAGTTAAAAAATCATATAACTCTTTGAGTTGTTAGTTGTGTATTTTTAGTGATGGTGCGATGATGTTTCCTTTTTATTATTCTTAATATATACTTTCTATTTTTCTTGTCTTTTCACTTACTGTTAATTAGGAAATTTAAAAAGAGACAAATATCCAGCAGATATGGATGATTGAATTTATCTTCCAAAAGCCATGTGTGCAATAGGTATAGAGTTTGTTCATGTATTGATCTATTGATGTCTTCCTTTTAAGTTTGCATTATTAAATTAGTTGTTATAAATAACGGGTAATTTGGTTTTG
>Ga0209709_10004413_pt1 | contig 11352 bp, 11 predicted proteins | sample ArcticOcean_MG_C_2_FD_187435 | JGI IMG/M metagenome (GOLD analysis project Ga0209709, IMG submission 187435) | Marine microbial communities from western Arctic Ocean - ArcticOcean_MG_CB4_136 (SPAdes) (version 2) | ecosystem: Environmental > Aquatic > Marine > Oceanic | place: Arctic Ocean... | reverse complement strand
TTAAGTGCAGATATGCACGCGTCCGTAACCCCAACATGTGTATTAACACCCATATTTTGTATCATATCGTAAAGTTGAAGATCTTCTGGATCAGTCAATTCATCCGCAAAAGTATGTACCTTTAGAATTCCACCATAGGTACCGAAATAATAAAGCTTGACGTTCTTCATCCAGGTCGGCCTTTGAATAAGAACAGCTGCCTCAATTTCAGTAACAATTAAACATGGGTCGAGAGCAGGGTCTCTTGGCAAGATTGCGCATGCTACCCAGGGCACGTCATATAGAAAATCGCTCTCAAAGTCACTAAGGTAATAAACATTATTTGATGAAACTGCGACGAGAGCATCCAAATTTTCGCGGTCCATGATGTCGTATGCTCGAGCCTTGTTTAACAACATATTAATTCACCTAAACGATGCTGTGGACAGATAATCTCCAACACGAATCTCCCAATCATCGACATCTCGATAGATGCCTGTATACATATCTCCTAGATAAACCATCCAGAGAGCCCCATTTTGGGTACAAACTGGGCCATGCCTTATTCCTGGAGGTCTGCCAATGTAATAATCCTTATTAAGTACTAAGTCTTCTTTTATATCTTCTTTTCTATGATCATATGTATAACCAATGTAAGCATCTCCACTGATCAGGTATAAACATTCATTATGCGGGTGATGCTCTGTCCCTGGGTCAACATAGCCGGGCGACAAAGACGTAAGTGCGACTACTTCTCCCGTATTTCCGTCTTTTCTAAGCGCCTTAGTTAGCACGCCCGGCGGCCTATCTTCCTGACCAGTGTCAGGATTGATCCATGTCGTTTTTTTTACTATATCTTTCATGGGGTCTAACCATGGCATTCGCCATGTATCAGTAATGGGTACATGCTCATCTCCATGCGGATCAAGTTCTCCTTGTGCCTGAGGAAAAAATTCAAATTTTCTGTCTGAGAAAATCAATAGCCGCGATCCATTCTTCGTAGAGACTTCCTTGAAATCCATTCCCGCGGGAATATAGGTGTATGATCCGACTGTCATTAACTCTCCACCAAGATACAGTTCCCCCGCCAGAACGTAAATGTCGAGCGACGCTGCATTGTACCCACGCACTGATTGGAATCCCTGTGGTAGATTCATGACAAAATGCTGACCACCTGTTTTTTCTTCATGACTACATTCCCATGCTGAAGCACCTGGAAATCCCAGACAATACTCTTCTGTCGGTTCATTTTCCATTACATTTAGACTGTCCACTCTCTTCATTGCCATATCGATCACCTTAATTTTGTTAAGAATAAAAAAGTTACAATAGAGATTACTTCTCTAGACTTTTCAGATAGTCAACTACAGCCATGCTACATTCTTCGGGTCGTGTTATCATACAATAGGTACTACCAGCACCCTCGATAGTAAAGATCTCAACATCGTCTTTGAGATGCAAAAAATCTGCTAAAAGCCCTTCATAACTGGCAGATTCTAAGTTACTATCTGAATTTAGGGCACTATCGTTGCCCATAAGCAACATTGTTGGGCACGAAATATTTTTAATGTCAGATGTTAAATCTAAATTTGAATAAGCGGCTATCACATTTTCTAGCGTAGTTGGATTCAAATTTTCAACATATCTAATCTTGGCCCATTGCTCGTACTTTATTCCGTCAGCAGAATAAAGTAGGTCTGGCGGAAGTACTACACCTGCGAACATACGTGACAATTGATCTACGCCAAATACTGATGCGACATGATAAGAAGCTGTAAATATATTCTTCCATGTCTGGTCAGCGCGTATCCACGGATAGGTTATGAGCGCATTAACGCGTTCTGGATATTTAGACGCAAACCTTACTCCGATAGACGTACCAGTGGATGTGCACCAAATACTTGTTTTATCTATACCCGCATCATCCATGATAGAGGCTAAATCATCGACCCATCCCTCAACACTATAAGGTTCCGTCATACTCCAATCCGACTTTCCAACACCACGATAGTGCCAATGAAGTAATTTATGGTGCGGTACTAAATATTGATTACAGAATTCGAATTGATCATCAACTAAAGCAAAGCCCCCTATCATGGTAATAGCTGAGCCTTTATCACCGCTTACCTCATACCATAGATTAGAACCATTTCGTCTAGTAGTTGACATGTTATATATTATCCTAAGTAATTGTAAACGGACTTGATACCTTGTAGTGAAAAACTCATAGGTAACCAATATCCACCCATGACACATGTAGGATTGAGATCAGTCAACGCTTCATTATCTGCTTCAAAAAAACGCAGATTTGCATCACCTGAAAAAATTTCGCCAAACTCAGTGTTGTTCATCACCATTTGTGTAAGGTCGTGTATCAGCGGTCTACCCGTCCTTGGGAAGGAGCAGTCAGGAATGTGTCGTTCACAAGTTAGTGGTAGGCTGGACAAATAAAAGTCCATATCCTCCATAAGAACAATTTCTTTGGGAGTAAAAGACAGATCGATTAGTTTCTCACCATTTCGTGAGACCATTTTTCGTATCCTTGTGCCGACGCTCGGCTCCCTGGCCAGTCTTGATAACATATTATGTGTCCCGCTTTGCTCTAGAACTGCAAGCTTGGAACATGCACCTAAAAACCAACTTAGTACAATGAGCCAATCTTTATCGGCCCACTGATAAGCCGAGTACATTGTCTCGACTCCATTTAGCTTACAAGGAATTCCAATTACAGCCACATTGTAGGAAGATCGATATGGACTAATTGAGGTAGGGTCAGTATCATCTGGATAACACCTTAGGTTTGGGCTCCAAAAAAATGCTTCACCTTGTTTTTCAGACGGCTCTAGGGGTGCGGGAAGGAGAGCATTTAAAGTAGTCTCATCCGCCCTAAAATGAATTAACAGGAGATCCCCTGCAAATTTCCATGGGAGTGCGGGGACCAGTGAGGTACTTCCTTGAGGAGAAAAAGGTCTTGAAAACCCTCTAGTCATTTGATTCACCCACGCAACCAATCCCCCCATGGCATATATGAAGGCTGGTGAGGCCCTTTGTTGCTTTTAAGATAATTTTTAATATGTTTGTCTACCCAATCCTCATTGTGATACTGAAAATCGATTTCCTTTTCACCTCGACAAAACCATAACGCACCTGAAAGTGTGGCTTGTGGACCATGAGGTCTAGTTGGTGGTCTAAAAATATAGCTCCCACCGCACACTTGACCAGTTGTCCCCATCAAATAATCACCTTGAATAAGTAAGAGTTCTTCCCAGGTTTCATGAGCTTCTAAGCGGGGATCGATCCAGCCGGGGTCGTGTCTTGTCATCAAAGTGTATGCAGATGTTTTAGGGTCTTGTCTAATGAATTTAACGAAAAGACCTGAGACGACTTCATTAATATTTCGTCCCTTGTATGGCGGGGATTCATGCCATAGAATTTGGTTTGTATCAACAATTGTGAGCTCTAATTTATCCTTTGCTTTGGATATATCGTCTATTATCCAATCAGCAGCGCCATTTGCCATCCACAAAATTGTTGCGCCTTTAGGGGAGGAAATACTTGTAATCTTAGTTCGTGGCTGAATAAGGGCATAAAAACCAGGTGATAGCAATTTCCCATTTATTTCTAGGTTCCCCGACAACACTAAGATTTCAATCTCAGACGAAAACAAAAAATCATATGGGAAACACCAGTTCGGAGAAGCTTTAACAAGTAATGTCGACCCATATGCTGGGTTCCCGCTAAGTACTTTAGTCCTTAAACCTGGATTAAAAGATCCGAAATCATGGCCTTGAGGATCAATCCCGTTTATTTGTAGGAACTCAACATGCCCTCTGTTCACGCCATGGCTAGAGTCGCTGCTAGTTTTCATATACCTCCTGTAACAGCCCTATAGTCATTTCTGCATTGGGAAAACCAAATTCTAAGCCCATAAGTAGTAAGATTTCTTCTATTTCAAGCTTAGATATATTGTGCGCATGGGCCATCTTAAGAAAAAATTGAACCTCCGATCGACCATGTGAAGTAAATGCAGAAATACAGCAAAGTATTTTTGTTTTGAGATCGACTGTTTTCATTTCCCATATAGGGACCATGACTTCCATCAATTTTCTTTGAAAACTAACAGGACGATTATCAACGATCCAAGTGTGAATTTCTGCTCCCTGTTCATCTCCCCAAAGCTCAAAGCAAATATTTTTATATCTCTCTTCCAGGTCGTTCATTTATATAGACCTCTTATGTCAGAAACTATTTTTCAGCAATTGTCATCCACCATGGATAAGATCCAAAAAAATAACTTTCATCAGTACCCCATCCCGTCAATTCATTCGGTAATACAGTGTCCTTAGCGTTCAGAAACCCCCCCCGCTTAAACATCTCAACTCTGTCTTCCTTAAAAAATCCTGGAATAAACGGATCAGACATACGACGTCCAGTTGAATCCAAGAGAAACGCAGATAACTTACTATATTCCGACTCAAGATCCCTAAAAGGCGGCGATTCCATTACGGCAAAAACGCCTCCGGGCCTCAATAATCTATACGCCTCCTTAACAACTCGGTCTCTCGCTTTACCCGGCAATTCGTGAAAAAGCCATATCGCAACGATTAAATCGAAACTCTCATCAGCAAAACCAGTGTCCTCCGCCAATGCTTGCTGAAACGTTACTTTTTTTCCTCTTTCTTCTGCTAACTGGTGGCCGTATTTAATCATTGATGCTGCATAGTCAATCCCAACAACATTCGCATTGGGATAAAGGTCGCAATAGGGAAAGGTACTTTTTCCAATCCCACACCCCATATCCAGAATATCTTTATAGGACTTTTGCGGCACACCATTAGCGAGCTGCCATCCCATTTCATCGTTGTCGTCTCGATGAACCAGAAAAGGTCCAATCATCCAATGATATAAAAATCCTGCGAACTCTGCCTGATAGTTACCCGGCTGAGTGTGTATGTTAATGTTTTTATAGTAAGACGGAGTAATTACATGATCATTGAGTATCAAACTACCAAGAGCAGAAGCCTGGTTATAATTTTCAAGCCAGGCAACCACATCCTCTCTTCTTTTTGCCAGAATATCTAAGACCGTCTGAAACATGAGAGCGTGATTGTTAAATTCAAAAAATGCCCCGAATTTATATATAGCGGTATCATTCATAAGCTCACCGATACTGTCAATCGCCGATTTTTCCACACAGAGATTTAGCTCGCTATCTAAGAAGAGCTCAGTCATTGCCTTGCCAATGCCAGTCGAGTTGTACTTCATCAGACCAGATACAAAGTCAAATTTCGCTTGTTCATCGATTGATTTAGTCAGCTGCATCTTTTTATTCTTATTCTTTTTCTATTGAAATAAATCCTGAGTCGTTATACTTTGTATTATAAATATATCATTAGTAAACTTAGAAATAAAGCTTATAGGCCTTAGGTTTTAATAAAACAAGCTAACCCTATGTTATACATACTATTTATATAGCCTGCGTGACTGAAAAAAATTATTTAGTCTCAATCATTGGAGATAACTAATGGCAAAGAGGCATATCGAGAATAGTAATTCCTATAATGTGACTTGGCGTGAATGGGAGCTGCCATTACTGGGTAGGCATATTGGCCGGCGCCTACTTACTGATGACCCAGAGAACGGGGCATTTACAGCCGTAGTCGAGCTGCCAGCCCAGTTGGATAGCAAGAATGTGATTGCCTGTACTAGTGAGTTTCAAATTTTTATTTTGACTGGGCAGCTGGAATTGGACAATATCGTTATGCAAGCAGGCGCATATTGTTACTACCCGCCGAATTCTCCGCATGGCAGATGGAGAACCACCAACCGAACTAGTTTTTTGATGATATGCGAGGAGGAACCAATTTTTTTCGTCCCACAGTCAATTGATCCTTTAAAAGAGTCAGTTAGATACATCGATAGTTGGAACTTAGAATGGAAAAACCCCTTGAATGTTTCGGATCCTAGTAATCTTTACAGACAGGGGCTAATGGTAAAAATCTTACGACAGCATCCCATAACCGGGGCTAGCACTCACTTGGCTGGCCTTTTGCCGGGTTGGTTTGCCGAGGGACTCGAGGTGCACCCTATATATGAGGAAAATTTTTGTCTAAGTGGTGATGTCAACATAGCTATCGTCGATGGTGCACCAGGTTATACGATGACTAAAGGGACTTATTTGTGCAGACCCCCACAAATTCCACATGGCCCAATTAGTTCAAAAAACGGCAATGTAAATCTTTGTTATACCCCCGGAAAACTTGGAATTGACTATCAAGAATGTGACGATGATGAACGGTTGATTTTTGATCATTTGAGAAACTATCCATGGAACTAACAAAACCAAAGGAGTTATAGATGGTAAGAAAATCATTATTAGGCGATCCAATGCTAGATAAGATCTTTAAGGTATTAATCCAAGTAGCAGGAGAGCTATATGTCACTAAAACACGATTGAAAATGATTGAAATGTCTATGAATAAAAATGGCCAAATCGTAAGAGATGATTTAGACAATCATCAATTATCAAGCAATGAACTTGAAGCGATTGAGAAAGAAAGGGACAGGTTCATTGAGACCATTTTATCCCCAATTGTTGAGGGTAACTGACGCCTAATGAGCGATTCTGAACAGCATCGTTATTCCATTAGGGTACTGCTGATCTGCCTATTTGGTTGGACGATAGCCAACATGGATCAATCATTTTTTGGCTACGCAATACCAGCGATTATGGCTGAATTTGATGTTGATCTAGTATTCATAGGACTCATATTAACTGTCGCGTTTTTGGTTTCAGTTTTAACGGTAGTAGCTTCTGGACTATTGGCGGATAAGTATGGTAGAAAAGCATTATTTGCAATCTGTTTGTCAGCCTCTGCCGCGCTGGTAGGCCTACATAGTATAGCCCCTAATATTGAATCGTTAGCAGTGTTGCGTTGCGCGGCTTTTGCAATAAGTACAGGTCTTGTTCCCATCACAAATGCTCTTATTGTGGAGACTGCACCAGCTCGTTACAGGGGCATCTACAGTGGTATTTTGCAATGCGGATATCCCTTAGGCTGGTTTTTGGCGTCATTAATAGCATTGCCACTAATGACAGATTTTGGCTGGAGGTCCATTTTTTTGCCTGCTTTTTTAGTGATTCCTTTGGCTATTCTACTAGCTCGAAAATTACCAGAAAGTAAAAAATTTGAGGCCAATAAAAAATCAGATGGGTCTAGTAAAATCGGCTTTTCTGATAGACTTAAAATCATTTTCTCTCCTCCATACAGACTTAGAGCACTCCTAGGGTTGCTTGCCTTTATCTGCTATGGGGGCGCATATGCAGGCACGGCATTTTATTTCCCAACATTTTTTCAACAAGTACGAGGCTACACTATTGCAGATGCAACCACGTTAGTCGGGATGTCATACGGAATTGGTGTCTTAGGCTACCTTGGTGCCTCCTTCGTGGGCGAATTTATAACGACAAGAAGGAACACTGTTGTAATCTGGACTTGGGTCGGCTCGATTGCTCTCACACTGCTCATTTGGCATGACAAGGGATATGTTTTTGACGTAATTCTGTTTTCTGTTATGGCAATGTTTTTCTATGGAACCTCTGCTGTTTTAACAACGTTTGTTTCTGAATTATTTCCGACTTACATAAGAGCAACAGCCGTTGGCGCAGTAGCCGGGATGGGAATTAACATTGGCTTTGCTTTATATCCTCTTTTAGTGGCAATTCTAGTGGAGAATCATGGTTGGCAACTTACTTTTACAGTCACTATAGTACCTTCATTATTTATAGCGGGTTTGGTAACTTTGTTTCAACCAAACCTTCCGTCAGGCACAGAAATTAAATAATGACAGACATTTTTTCGGGCAAGAGATAAAAGTTGACAGCGAGATTTAAACAGCTAACAATCTCCAATCATAGTTTTTTTATTACGTCCGACCGGCATTCAGATATCTGCACAGACTCGGCGATAACTATGAGGTGACAGAAAATCGACAACGGTGGCTTTGCGTCCATAGCCCTTTTACAACAAAAGGAAGTGCCATAATTATTAGTGCTTTAATTGATTGCCTTTAAACGACCCAGTCAAAAACTATTTCTATAAAAACTGATGCCCACAATAGGAAGCCCTTAAATATTTAACGCGCCTCTAAAAAACTTGGAAACTTCCCCTCTTTTCTTTTTTAATCCCATAACTATAAGTGGCTAGATGATCACAAGATCACCTAGCCACTGCACACTCGCTTTATATCTAACTAAGCCGTCGGCATCAGAAACCAGTTGACACGGTAATACCGTAAAACAAGGGATCATACATGTAAACTAATCCACCTGTACCGTTAGCTACTTCAGCTTGATCTGTTATGTTTTTCCCCCATAATTTTGCTGACCACTTTACACCTGGGGGAGCATACGTGAGGCTTAAGTCATATTTGTCATATTTGTCGGTTTTGGCAAACTCAGGGTTTGCAGTAAGATTATGCGTTTCGGATGCTCCATATCCCTGAAAATCGATAACTATCGACTCAGACAGCGCATATCTTAACCCTAAACTCCATGTTAACTCGGGCGCGCCTTTGACATCCAATCCATAGGCACAATTCTTCCAAATATTAGGAGTTTCATCAAATCCACCCGCCCCTGGGCAACTAGCTTGTCTAGCCGCAGCGTCAGATCCTAGGAAGGCTTGAGCTTGCCCGGCGGTTAGGCTTGAATACTCAGCATCTAAAGAAGTTATAAAACCATAGTATGACAAATTTTCAGTCACGTTACCTGATATCTCAAATTCTACCCCACGAAACTTTGATTCATCGGCATTAGATCTCCCAAACGCGCCCTCTCTAGATACACCTGTCTGAAAACCCTCCAGGACAGAGTCGAATACAGTTACGTTAATCCTGTGATTTCCGAATGTCGATCTTACTCCAAGCTCAGTGGTTTCCATTTCCTCTTGATCTACTGGCGCTAGGTTGTCCGATGACCAACCAGCACTTCTGGACCCTGTAGAGTGTGAGAAATAAAACATAACATCGTCATTGACTTTATAGTCAACACCAAACTTGTGGTCAAAGTGATTGTTATCGCTCTCATGAGCGCCAAGAGAACCCGCACATGCAGGGCCGACTCCAAATCCGCATGTGTATGGGCTAGTTCCGGCGACGTTTAGTGTATTACGATCAGTAACTAATAAGTTTTTATCTTCGCTCATGCTTCGCAGCCCAGTTGTGACTGTAAGCTTTTCGTTTAACATCCATTTGGCATTTACAAACGCTGCAGTTTGGTCCGATTTTTGGTCAAAGGTTGCTCCGTAGAGACCATAACCGTAATAGTCATACTCAAAATCAAATTGCTCTTCCATCCAATACAATCCGGCGGTCAAGTTTACATTTCCAAACTTACGATGGGCCGATAGTTCAAATGAATCCTGCTCCTGATCAACCAACTGAGTATAACGAGCCCCTATATACCCATCCAAAAAATTCTCTATCGTTCGTCGTCCATAGAGTAAGCTCATGTCCCAATCGCCAATGGGACCGCTGACTGATAAGGTAATGCCATCAGAGTCAGTTACATCAATATATTCCATCGAGCTCGTTGGTGCGGTGCTATAAGTACCGCGAACAGTAGCGGGCGTTGGATCGGAATCATCTTTGGTAGTGTCATAAGAAAATATTAGATTCCAATCATTTCCCAGCTCCTGATCATACGCGAGGCGAAATGCCAAAACATCCTTACTCCCCTGTTTCCCAAAGACTCCCGCATCAACGTAACCATCACTTTCTTCTAACAGCCCTGCGACGCTAATTCCTCCCGAGTCAGATAAAGCAAAGTCAGCATAACCTTTTAATTTTCGATATCCCTCATTGCCAACAGTAAAAGAGGCTTTGGCTCCAGCATCACCTCGTTGACGAGAATTGATCTTGATGGCTCCTGCAATGGTGTTTCGACCATATAACGTTCCTTGCGGACCTCGTAATACCTCTACGCTTCCTGCATCAACAAGCTCAATCAAAGAACCGTATGGCCGTCCCACAAATACCCCATCGATATAAAGCCCCGTCGTCGGATCCGTTAAACGGCTTTCGTCATCACCAAATCCGCGAATATATACGTTAGATGCGCCTGCTGTTCCGGTATTTTTCCTGTAAACCATACCCGGCACAGCTTTAGCAAGATCCATAGTGCTATTAATCTGATATGCATCGAGCTGTTCTGCAGATAATGCCGTCACTGCCATTGGTACCTCTTGTAAGTTAGCTTCGAACCTCTCCGCCGTTACGATAACTTCCTCGAGTTGCTGAGCAAACGTTGTCCAACTCAATACACTTGTAACACCTAACACACATAGCTTTAGCGGGACTGATCTTATATTTTGCATGTTCATATCTCCGTCATTTTAGTTTTGTGTTTTTTAACGAGCTAATCATTATTCTGTCGTTAGTTTGGATAAATTTAAAGTGCGCCATAGAACACAGCTAATCTTCTCAATCATATGAATCAGCTTTCTATGATTATTTTAAAAACGACCTATTATTATATATTTATACCATTAATACAATAATCGCTATATATTTCTTAAAAAAGCATCAGATCTAACCTTTACCTCCATTTTTATTATGGAAAGTTTGCGTTACATTGTTTAAATAATATCTAGCACGTTAATAACTAGGGGGTAGTCACTGGAAATATATTAGGGATGGAAGCAATCTTGATACCGATAGGAATTTTATTTGCTATTTTAATTTTTGCTTACAAAATGGATAAACACAAATATAGCGCAATTATTTATGTTGCAAAAAACATCGATTATTTATCTAAAACTGAAGAAATTTTTCAAGCTCTAAATTACGAATAAAACCGATTGGTTATAGGCGAAACGGAGTAGTAAGCTTGTTTGTTGGTGTTGGTTTATTTCTTTTTAGTGCTGCTTTTATAGGGACCGATGATCCAGCGGGACATTTCTTCAAAGGTGCTCGTCTTTTAGCTGCTGCTATCGGCATTGGTTCAACAATAGCCATATACCTTTATCTCAATGATAGTGCTGAAATCATCGGAGCATATAAAACATTTGAAGAGTAAATTTAGTAGGTAATCACCATAAAACTCTTTTAAATAATCTTGACGAACTAAGAAAATCTGTAGGTTTAACTCAAGAAGAACTGTCAGAGAGTGCGGGAGTTTCAAGCAAAAGCAGCAACGCAATCGAAAATGGCATTTATGTAACCTCTACAGTCCTTGCATTGAAAATTGCTAAAAACTTGAACTGCTCTGTTGAAGAACTATTGAGGCTACCGTTAACTTAAGACTTTTAATAGTGGCAAGAGCTTGTCGTATTCTTGCTTTTATTGCTCGCGAACCCCCATTTCCTGGTGACT
>Ga0209709_10004412_pt1 | contig 11354 bp, 8 predicted proteins | sample ArcticOcean_MG_C_2_FD_187435 | JGI IMG/M metagenome (GOLD analysis project Ga0209709, IMG submission 187435) | Marine microbial communities from western Arctic Ocean - ArcticOcean_MG_CB4_136 (SPAdes) (version 2) | ecosystem: Environmental > Aquatic > Marine > Oceanic | place: Arctic Ocean... | reverse complement strand
GTTTGGTTAGCTGCTAAAGGTGGTGGGATTGGAAGTTACTGGGGTAACCTTAGATCTATTGGAGAAAAAATTGGTAAAGTTGGAAAAACATCAGGAATAATTCCATTTATTAAAGTCATGGACTCACTGACGATGGCAATTAGCCAAGGTTCATTAAGAAGAGGATCGGCTGCTTGTTATCTTCCAATTGATCATCCTGAAATTGAAGAGTTTATTGAAATGAGAAGACCAACAGGTGGAGATCCAAATAGAAAAGCATTAAACCTTCATCACGGTATTTTAGTTTCAGATGCATTTATGAGAGCTGTTGAAACTGATGAACAGTGGGCACTAAAAAGTCCTGCTGATGGAACTGTGCAACAAACTATCTCTGCAAGAAATTTATGGATTAGATTATTAACTGCAAGAATTGAAACAGGTGAACCTTATATTATCTATATTGATACAGTTAATAGACAAATTCCACAACACCATAAGTTAGCAAACCTAACTGTTAAAACTTCTAATCTTTGTAGTGAAATAACTTTACCTACAGGAATAGATAAAAATGGAAGAGATAGAACTGCTGTTTGTTGTTTATCATCTTTAAACTTAGAAAAATATGATGAGTGGAAAGACGATAAGGTTATGATTAATGATGTTATGAGATTTTTAGATAACGTATTAACGGACTTTATTGAAAGAGCTCCTGAACAATTTGATGATGCAAAATATTCTGCCGAAAAAGAAAGAAGTGTTGGTCTAGGTGTTATGGGTTTCCATTCTTATTTACAGCAACACAGTATTCCACTTGAATCTGTTATGAGTAAAGCTTGGAATAAAAAAATATTTAAACATATTCAAGAGCATGTAGATCAAGCTTCAAAAGATTTGGCAGATGAAAGAGGAGCCTGTCCAGATGCTGCTGATTATGGTTTTAATGAAAGATTTTCTAACAAGACAGCTATCGCACCTACAGCTTCTATTTCTATTATCTGTGGTGGAGCTTCACCAGGGGTAGAGCCAGTTGCAGCCAACAGCTACACTCACAAAACTCTTTCAGGATCTTTCAATGTCAGAAATAGGTATGTAGTTGAGTTGTTAGAAAAACATGGAAAAAATACTGAAGAAGTATGGTCTGGAATTACAACAAACCAAGGTTCTGTTTCTCATTTAGATTTTTTAACTGATTTAGAAAAAGATGTTTTTAAAACGGCATTTGAGTTAGATCAAAAATGGATTATAGAATTAAGTGGAGATAGAACGCCTTTTATATCTCAAGCTCAATCAATTAACCTTTTTGTACCGGCAGATATTCACAAAAGAGAACTACATAAAATTCATTTTGATGCTTGGAAAAAAGGTTTAAAGAGCCTTTATTACTGTAGATCAAAATCAATTCAACGTGCGGAGAATGTTAATGATACTAAAGCAACAGATGTTACCGCAAATGTTTATAAGTCAAAACCACAAACAACTAAACAACCAGAATACGAGGAGTGCCTATCATGTCAGTAGAAAAAATGGATACTAAAATTATTCAACCAGAAAAAAATAAAATAGTTCAACCACAAAAAATGGGACTACTAGTTGAAAACCCAGTTTACAAACCATTTAGATATCCATGGTGTTATGATGCATGGTTAACACAACAAAGAATTCACTGGCTACCAGAAGAAGTGCCACTTGGAGATGATGTTAGGGATTGGCAAAAAAATTTAACACAGTCTGAAAAAAACTTACTAACTCAAATTTTTAGATTTTTTACTCAAGCTGACGTTGAGGTTCAAAATTGTTACTTAAGACATTATACAACTGTATTTAAACCAACAGAAGTTTTGATGATGATGACTGCTTTTGCTTCGATGGAAACAGTTCACATAGCTGCTTACTCTCATTTGCTTGATACTATTGGAATGCCTGAGTCAGAATATTCTGCATTCATGAAATATAAAGAGATGAAAGATAAATATGACTACATGCAAAATTTTGACATGAGTTCAAAAAAAGATATTGCATTAACAGTAGCAGTATTTAGTGCGTTCACTGAAGGCTTACAATTGTTTGCAAGTTTTGCAATCTTACTTAACTTTCCAAGACACAATAAGATGAAGGGTATGGGACAGATTGTTACTTGGTCAGTAAGAGATGAAACTCTTCACTGTAATTCTATGATCAGATTGTTTAAAGAGTTCATTCATGAAAATCCAGAAATCTGGAATCCTGAATTAAAAAAAGAACTTTACAAAGCATGTAGAACAATCATTGAACATGAAGATGCTTTTATCGATTTAGCATTTGAAATGGGTCCAATGGAAGGTCTTACAGCCGAAGATGTAAAACTTTACATAAGATTTATTGCCAACAGAAGACTTTCACAATTAGGATTAGACCCAATTTATAAAGTGGATAAAAACCCACTTACTTGGTTAGATTCTATGTTGAATGCCGTTGAGCACATGAACTTCTTTGAAGGACGATCAACTGAATATTCTAAAGCATCTACTCAAGGAACTTGGACAGAAGCATTCAGTTAATATCTTGAAATATAAAAAATACTTTAGAAAGACTAGTCTCAAGCAAGAGAATATTGGTGAACAATTTCTTGATGAAATTGCTTCAAAAAAACCAAAGAGTTTTCTTGAAATAGGTGTTTTTCATGGAGTTACCGCAAGAAATGTATGTGAGCTTCTTTATAGTATTCACAGATCAGATTTTAAATATATAGGCTTAGATTTATTTGGAGAAACTGTTCAAAATACAGATGAAATTATTCCAAATACAAAGTTTAATAATCCATTAAAAAAAATCTATTTTGAATATATTCTTCGTAAAGACCCATATTCTATCGAAGCTGTATCTGATCTTTTAAAAAAATTTGAAAGAAATATTCATCTAATTAAAGGAAATTCAAATAGATTATTAAAAAAAATTGATATGTCTAAAATTGACTATGTTTTTTTAGATGGTGGTCATGCTTATGAAACTGTTAAGAATGACTTACACTATTCAAAAGCAGTTTTAGATAACAACGGGACCATCCTTTGTGATGATTACAATCTTAGTTATGCACCAGGAGTTAAAAAAGCAATAGACGAATTTATTAGTGATAATAACTATAAATCTGAAATTATTTTTGAAAGATTTGCAAAAATAGAAAAAAATTAATATTTATCTTTGGTTTAACTGTATAACTTTTCTATGCTTATTACCTTTATAGCTAGCAAGAGGTCTGATTAACTTATTAGCAGCATGCTGTTCCATAATATGTGCTGACCAACCGGTAATTCTAGAAATTACAAATATTGGAGTAAAGAAATCTGTATCAAAACCCATTAAGTGGTAAGTAGGCCCAGTTGGATAGTCTACATTTGGGTAAATATTTTTTTCTTTGATCATTACTTTTTCAACAATGTCATATATTTTTTGAAAAGTTTTATCTTTTTTAATAATTGCTACTCTTTTAAAATATTCTCTCATAGTAGGAACTCTTGAATCTCCACTTTTATAAACTCTGTGGCCAAATCCCATTACTACATCTTTATTTTTTAAAGCATTATTGATCCATTTTAATGCATTTTCAGGTTTTTTGATTTTTTTCATCATATACATCACTTCTTCATTCGCTCCACCATGAAGCGGTCCTTTTAAACTTGCAATGGCACCAGTGATTGCTCCATGTATATCAGATAAACTACTTGTAATAGTTCTAGCAGTAAAAGTTGAAACATTGAAACTATGCTCTGCGTATAAGATTAAAGAAACATCAAAAGCTTTGACAATTTCTTTATTTGGAACTTTTCCAAAACACATATGAAAAAAGTTTTCAGAAAAGGTAAGTTTTTTCTTTGGCGTTATAATTTTTTTTCCTTTTCTAAGTCTATAAAACGCTGCTAAGGCAGTGGGTGTTTTTGCAAGAATTCTAATTGCTTTTCTTAAATTTGATTTTGGGGAGTTATCTTTAGTTTCTTTATCTTCGAGACCCATAACACTGACAGCAGTTCTTGCAACGTCCATAGGATGAGATTTTTTTGGAATTTGTTTTAAAATATTGATTAAATTTTTTGATAAAGTTATTTCTTTAGATAGTACTTTCTTAAATTCTTTTAGTTGTTTTTTATTAGGTAATTCTTTATTTAGAATTAGGTAGGCAACTTCTTCAAAATCACATCTTGCACATAAATCTTGGGCTGCATAACCCCTATAAGTTAGAGAATTAATTTCAGGCATAACTTTTGAAATTTCAGTTTCATCAACAACTATACCTAGTAAACCTTTTTTAATATCATCACTCATTATTCGTGTCCTTCCGTGCTAAAGTTATAAATCTTTTCATCTAACGAGTTATATTTTTCATACTCCACTAACTCATATAATCTTTTTCTTGTCTGCATTTTATCAATAATATTGTTCTGATGTCCATTTACAAAAATGTCCTTAAGGCCATCTTCTACATTCTTCATTGCTAATCTTTGTGTCGTTACTGGATAAATTACAATGTTGTAACCAAAATTTTCCAATTCTTTGTAATTAAAAAGTTTAGATTTTCCAAATTCAGTCATATTGGCTAATAAATAACATGACAGCTCTTTTCTAACTTTTTCAAAGTCTTTTTCATCATGAAGAGCTTCTGGAAAAATAATTTCAGCACCAGCATCTATATATGCTTTACATCTATCAATCATCTTGTCTATTCCCTCAACACCCTTGGCATCTGATCTAGCTATAATTTTAAAATTTTCATCTTGTTTAGCCGCAACACATTCTTTGATTTTTTTAACCATTGCTTCAGTTGAAATTAATTCTTTATTATCAAGGTGTCCACATCTTTTACGTTCGACTTGATCTTCTAAGTGGACTGCCGATATTCCAAACTCTTCAAAAGTTTTAATAGTTTCTTCGCAAGATTTAAAACCAGTATCTATATCAACAATTGTAGGTAAGCTTGTAACTCTTGAAATTAAATAAGATCTAGTGCTCACATCTTGCAATGTAGTTAAACCTATATCTGGAAACCCTAAGTCATTAGCCATAACGCCACCAGAAACATAGACGGCATCATAACCAATTTCTTCAATAAGCTTTGCAGTTAATGGATTATAAGCGCCTGGTACTCTCAAAATTTTATTTGATTGTAGTTTGCTGACAAAGTCAGCTCTTTTTTGGCTTGGCTCTTTATCTACAAAATGCACTAAAAAATTCCTTGTTTTTTATTTTTTTTTATTTGACTTCTTTTGACTTGAATATTTAATTTATTTAATTCACCAGCTTTCAAATTTTTAAGGTTTTGAACAACTTTTAAGAAACGTATACTTTCTTTTTTGTCTAAAATACTATCTGTTAAAGTTAAAAATTTATTTATATAGTTTTCTCTTTTAAAAGGACGCGCTCCATATGGATGAGCATCAGCTCTATCAAGTTGTTCTATAATTTTTTTACCATTATTTAATGTAACAACTACTTTAGCTCCAAATGATTTATTTTTTGGATTAGGGTCATGATATTTTTTGGTCCATGCTTTATCCTCATGAGTTATAATTGATTTCCATATTTTAATAGTACTTTTTTTGTTAGCTCTTTGTTTTGTATAAGATTTAACATGGTGCCAATTCGCATCCTCTAGAGCAACAGCAAAAATATACATGATAGAATGATCTAAAGTTTCTCTACTTGCATTCGGATCCATTTTTTGGGGGTCATTTGCACCTGTTCCAATTACATTATGAGTATGATGACTTGTAAATAAATCAATTTTTTTAATTTGATTAAGATTGGATATTTTTTTATTTAATTTTTTAGCAATATCAATCAAGGCTTGAGCTTGGTACTCAGCAGAATATTCTTTTGTATAAGTTTCTAGAATAGCTTTTTTACTTTCACCTTTTTTAGGTAAGGGAATATTGTATAAAGCTTTTTTACCATCCAAGATTCTAGAGATAACACTGTCTTCCCCTTCATAAATAGGACTTGGTGCATCTTCACCTCTCATTGATCTATCAACTGCCTCAATGGCAAGTTTGCCAGCATGAGCAGGGGCGAAAGCTTTCCAGCTTGAAATTTCACCTTTTCGAGACTGTCTAGTTGATATAGTTGTATGTAAAGCTTGCTGAACAGATTGATATATTGTTTCAGTATTTAATCTTAGCATTGTACCTAAGCCAGCAGCAACACTAGGTCCCAAGTGAGCAATGTGGTCTATTCTATGTTCATGAAGACAAATGCCCTTTACTAAATTTACTTGAACTTCATATGCTGTAATAATTCCTCTTAAAAGATCCAAACCACTTTTTTTAGTTTGTTGAGCAACACTTAATAATGGTGGTATATTATCTCCTGGGTGACTGTAGTCTGCTGCTAAAAAAGTGTCATGAAAATCAAGCTCTCTAACTGCAGTTCCATTGGACCAAGCAGCCCACTCACAATCAAATTTTAGCTTTGGATCAATACCAAATAGTGTGGCACCATTTTTCCTAGGATGTTTCAAAGCCATTTCCCTTGATGAGATAACTGCTTTTCTATTTAAAGAAGCAATTGCCACAGAAGCATTATCAATTATTCTATTAATAACCATTTCAATTGAATTCTTATCTAATTTTGCATTATCCGAAGCTATCTCAGCAATCTTCCAAGCTAATTGATTTTTTTTTGGTAAATGAATTTTAGATGGGTAAACTTTAACTTTATGTGAAATCAGAACTTCTCCTTATTTTTATATGGGTATTAATAATAAGAAAAAAAACTAAATCAATCTTTTAAGTAGGTAGAAATGATTTTTTCAACACCAATAAAGTCTTTTATAAGATGATTGTGGTAAATTTCATTACTATTTTTTTCTGTATAGCCATTTTCTAGCAAAATTACTGGAATTGAAGCAGCTTTAGCTGCATTTGCATCAGCCTCACTATCACCAAACATTAAGGTTTTCTTTATATCGCCGTCTAGGATTTCAATAATATTAGTCAAATGTCTAGGGTCAGGTTTGCAAAAATCAAAAGTATCAATTCCCGCAACATATTCAAAATAATCGTAAATTCCAATTTTCTTTAAAAGGTCAATAGCTAAATGTTCTTGTTTATTAGTACACACGGCCATAGATATATTTTTTTCTTTGCACCATTTTAAAAATTCTACAACTCCATCTATGAGGGTACTTTGATTAATGATATTTTTTCCATAATACTCAACAAAGTCTTTAGACATTTTATCTTTAATTTTTTGATCAGTGACACTGTGATATTCCTTTTTTGCTTGCCCCCAAATAGATCTTCCAATCATTGCACCCGCACCATGTGATACCAGATTTCGAATATCTTTAGTAGATTTGGTTGGATAACCATACTTTTTCATTACATAGTTATGTGCATTCATTAAATCAGGAGCTGTATCAACCAAGGTACCGTCTAAATCAAACAAGAATGTATATTTTTTAGTCATTAATAAAGTATTTTTAAGAAATAATTTGTGAATTAAAGTATCTTAATTCTTACTATAAAGATTTTTAAGTATGAAACAAATTAATTCACATAAAATTCAAATAAAACTGAGAAATAAGTTTGTTAAACTTGGAGTTAAAATGATAGGCCCAGAAACAATCTTTTTTTCAGACGATACCAAAATTGGCAAAAATGTAACCATCAATCCTTATGTTGTTATTGGTGCTAAAGTTAAAATTGGAAATAATGTAATAATAAATTCTTTTTCACATTTAGAAAAGTGTAAAATTGAAAATAAAGTTGATATTGGACCTTATGCAAGAATCAGACCAGGCACAATTTTAAAAGAAGGGTCCAGAGTTGGCAATTTTGTTGAAGTTAAAAAAAGTACAATTGGTAAGAAATCAAAAGTAAATCATCTATCTTATATTGGTGACAGTGAAATAGGAGAGAGTGTTAACATTGGAGCTGGAACAATTACCTGTAACTATGATGGTGTCAAAAAAAATAAAACAAAAATAAAAAATAATGTTTTTATAGGTTCTAATTCATCTTTGGTTGCACCAATAACTATAAATGAAGATAGTATCATTGGAGCTGGATCTGTAATAACAAATAATGTTAAAAAAAAATCTTTGGCCTTAAGTAGAGGAGCGCAAGTTGAAATACAAAATTATAAAAAAAAAAAATAAATAAAAATGTGTGGAATTATAGGCATCACTAGTAACAAACCAGTTTCTTCAGCAATTATAAATTCACTAAGAAAGTTAGAATATAGAGGTTATGATTCTGCAGGTATAGCAACGTTATCAAACGGTTTTATAAATGAAATTAAATCAGAAGGTAGGGTAGATAATTTAGAAAAAAACTTAGCAATCAAAAACATGATGGGTGCTGTAGGCATAGGCCATGTTAGATGGGCTACGCATGGGGCTCCAAATGCTATTAATGCACACCCACATTCCTCAGAAAATGTTTCGGTTGTTCATAATGGAATTATTGAAAACTCTGCTGTTTTGAAAAAATATTTAATTAATAAAGGCCATGTGTTTAAATCCCAGACAGACACAGAAGTTATAGTTCACTTAATTACAGAATACTTAAAAGAAAATAACCTCAAAGAATCTCTAATAAAAGTACTTAAACAACTTCATGGAAGTTTTGCCTTAGGTATAATATTTAAAGATCAACCAGATTTAATTGTAGGCGCTAGAAGAGGGTCTCCACTTGCAGTAGGTTATGGTCCGAATGAAAATTACCTTGGTTCAGACTCTTATGCATTAAAATCAATGACAAATAAAATTTCATATTTAAATGATGGCGAGTTTTGTATTATAAAGAAAGATCATGTTGAATTTTTTGATGAAAAAGGACTAAAGGTTAATAAAAAAGTTTTAAAACTTTCTTCTAACGAACAAGAATATGATAAAGGTGATTTTAAACACTTTATGGCAAAAGAGATAGAAGAGCAGCCAACAACCTTAAAGCACTGCATAAATGAGTATATCGATAGTATTAACAACGATATAAATATTCATAACTTTCCTTGGAATATTAAAGAAATTTCTTCAGTAATGTTAATAGGATGTGGAACTGCATATCACTCATGCTTAATGGCAAAATATTGGTTTGAAGAAAATACAACATTAGATGTTTCAATTGATATTGCTTCAGAATTTAGGTACAGAAAAAATAGGTTTAAAAAAGATAATTTGTATATCTTTGTTTCTCAATCTGGTGAAACTGCAGACACTTATGCAGCCTTAGATTTATGTAATAAGAATAAGATGAAAACATGTAGTATTGTTAATGTTATTGAGAGTTCAATAGCTAGGGATGCTAATTTTGTTTTACCAATTCACTGTGGGCCTGAAATTGGTGTGGCTTCAACAAAGGCTTTTTTAGGACAAATGCTTGTTCTGTATATTTTAACATTAAAGCTTTCAATTTTAAGAAAAGATTTGGATAAAGATATATGTATAAACAAAATTAAAGAATTAAGGATATTACCAAAACTTGTTCAAGAAACTTTATTAACTGAAAATAAAATTCAAGCTGTTTCAAGTACATTTACTGATGCAAAAGGATCAATGTTTTTAGGAAGAGGTTTTTCTTATCCCATAGCTTTAGAAGGAGCTCTTAAGTTAAAAGAATTAGCTTATGTTCACGCAGAAGGGTATCCAGCGGGTGAAATGAAACATGGTCCATTAGCCTTAATTGAAGATGGAATGCCAGTTGTAGTTTTGGCTCCAAGAGATAATTATTATCCAAAAACAATTTCAAACATGCAGGAAGTTATAGCCAGAGGTGCAAAAGTTTTATTAATCACCAATAAAAGTAAAAATGATGTGGATGTGGTGTCAGAAAATATTTGGGAAACTATTGAAGTTGAGAATGCTAATAATGACTTACTTCCATTTTTATTAACAATTCCTTTACAAAAATTAGCTTACTATTCAGCTCTTAAAAAAGGCTATGATATTGATAAACCTAGAAACTTAGCTAAATCTGTTACTGTTGAATAGTTAGATAATATTTTTTATCTAACTATTAAATATATTTCAATTAAGCACAAGATATAGGTTGTATTCAATCTTGAGTAGAAATTTAATAATAAAACCCATAGCTCTTAAGATTAAATTTTGTTTAAATACATTATGGCTATTAAAAAGAAAAAAACAGCCAAAAAGTCTAAACGTAAAGCCAAAAAAAAAACTAAGATTAATTTGGTTAAGCGATCATCTAAAAAAAATAAGATTATTAAAAAAGTCAAAAAGAAAAAAGGTGTGACCAAAAAGAAGTTACGTAAGCAATTAAAAAAAAATAAGCTTAAGAATAATAATAAGATAGAGAGGATAAAAATGAGCACAGAAACAGTAAAAGGTGGACGATCTCCGTTACTAGATACGTCTCACTTAAAAGTAAAATTTCCATTTAAAGAACAATATGGAAATTTTATAGGAGGAAAATTTGTTAAACCAAAATCAGGAAAATATTTTGATAACGTAAGCCCAATTAACAATGAAGTTATATGTTCTATACCAAGATCAGATGCAAAAGATGTTGATGCTGCATTAGATGCTGCTCATGCTGCTTTTCCTACTTGGGGAGTTACATCTATAACTGAAAGATCAAACATTCTGTTAAAAATAGCTGATGTTATTGAAAAAAATCTAGAACTATTAGCTACTGCTGAATGTCTAGATAATGGAAAGCCAATCAGAGAATGTATGGCAGCTGACTTACCATTAGTTGTTGATCACTGGAGATATTTTGCTGGAGCAATAAGAGCAGAAGAAGGTTCTGTTTCAGAGATAAGTAACAGTGAGTATTCTTATCATATACCTGAGCCACTTGGTGTAGTTGCGCAGATTATACCTTGGAACTTCCCATTATTAATGGCAACATGGAAACTTGCACCAGCATTAGCTGCAGGAAATTGTGTAGTTTTAAAGCCAGCTGAACAAACACCAGCTTCTATCTTACTTTTGATGGAATTAATTGGAGATTTATTACCTCCAGGTGTTCTTAATGTTGTAAGTGGTTTTGGATTGGAAGCAGGAAAACCTTTAGCATCATCTAAAAGAATTAGAAAGATTGCTTTTACGGGTGAGACAACCACTGGGCGTTTGATTATGCAGTATGCTGCACAAAACTTAATTCCAATAACTTTAGAATTAGGTGGAAAATCTCCAAATGTTTTCTTTGAAGATGTCATGGATCAAGATGATGACTTCTTTGATAAATGTCTCGAGGGTTTTACAATGTTTGCTCTTAATCAAGGAGAAGTTTGTACTTGTCCTAGTAGAGCACTGATTCAAGAATCTATCTATGATAAATTTATGGAAAGAGCAATTGCTAGAACAAAAGCTGTAACACAAGATAACCCTTTAAAAATGGAAACCATGATTGGTGCTCAAGTATCATTAGAGCAAATGGAAA
>Ga0209709_10004411_pt1 | contig 11355 bp, 1 predicted proteins | sample ArcticOcean_MG_C_2_FD_187435 | JGI IMG/M metagenome (GOLD analysis project Ga0209709, IMG submission 187435) | Marine microbial communities from western Arctic Ocean - ArcticOcean_MG_CB4_136 (SPAdes) (version 2) | ecosystem: Environmental > Aquatic > Marine > Oceanic | place: Arctic Ocean... | reverse complement strand
GTACAGCAGATGCTTACACGCAAGACCTAACCCTCTTCGGATATGCTGGTGAATACACCTCCGTAGCAGTCCTAGATTACGAACCATCAGCTGTATACATGGCTCAAGACGTCCATGCACAGTCGATGACAATCAACTATGATGCATTAACACTTGAACCTACAAGTGTGTTCTGGGTATCCAGTAATGGACACTGGGCAAAACTAGATTCAACAATTTCTTTTGCTGGAGATGACGGTACAATCGCAATCGATTTGGGCGAGGATGGACAAGTTCTGCCGCAAGGTACTATTGCTCTAATGGGCGGAGAACTATTGATAATTGATGCGCCATCGGGTAATCCAGCTGATCTATTAGTAGAAGCTACTGCCGGTGGCCAAATCACTGCAACATGGTCCTATGCTGGAACAACAGTTCCTGGATTCGACTGGCTATTGCTAACGATTTGTGATTCAAACGATGTCTGTGATGTTACAAAGGAAAACACCACTCTAGTCGCTCACTCTCTAAGTGGACAGACCGATACTACACATGGGCTAACTTACACATACACACTAGCGGTTTGTAACGGCGGTGGATGTAACCCAACCCTAGCAGGTCCTGAATCTGCTACTGCAGACAAGATGGTCGATGGTGACGCAGTTGCTGGCGAAATGTCAGTATTCGCGGATGAAAATTCATGGATAGTCTCTTGGGTTGTTGATGGCACAGACTCATCTGATGTAACAGGCTGGAAAGTTTGCTGGGATGGCGAATCTTGGGCGACCTCTGGTGGAATGCCAACTACCTGTGTGGATGCAGGCGATTGGGAAGACGGACTTTTTTCTCGTGAGTCGGTGGAAATTAATCACCCTGGTGGAAGTGGAATGAAGCAGTACTACTTCACAGCAGTACCATATGATGACAAAGGCAACATGGACAACGCAGAACCAGGAACCGATATCATGCTAGAACATGCAACACAAGTAGATCCTTGTGTATTGGATCCAAACGGCGCAGATTGTTCAGACATCTCAAAAGATGATACTAGTGCCGGAGAAGTTCCGACTTGGACATGGGGCGTAATCATCGGTCTAGTGGTAATAGCATTCGTTGTCGGTGCATTCATCCTCTCCCGTGGTGGAGAAGGTAAAGACGACAAAGACTGGGATTACTGATCCTTAGTTGCTTAAGTTTGACAGCAATACGGTGCTTGACACCGAGGCTGCCATGGAGAGCGGTTCGCCGCTCTCCATGGCTCCCCCCTTTTTCTTTTTCTTTGGATAACAGACTGGAACTAATTCGGTCTCATTCTTTAATTCTAACATCTTACAAAAAATCAAGACTTTTCACACAGGTAACCTAGAGCCTTTGGCAATCTGTCTGCTTACTTTCATAATAACACCTAAATTTCACAAGGAGTATATTCCAAGTTCCAAATTAGTGTTATTATTTGTAATTAAATAACTGATTATTTTTCTAATTTACTATCGAACTCTGATTCTCTAGCTGGTACAGATATTAAACTCGAGCCCTTAGTAGTCCTATTATGTTCTGGTTGGTGATTATTTTTGACAAGATTCATTGGAGGCGTGGCTCGAAGGGCCCATATCTTATTTCCAGGGTGTACTCTAAAAAAATCAACTACAAACCACCTGATTTACCTGATGCTGTAAAAGCGCATGTACCCCAATCCTCATAAAGGATACAAGGGCTGAAGTACTCTGCATATAAGTCCGTAAGGAGATGATGACGTGATGTTGGGAAACAAGAATAAAAACAAAAAGACCGTAATGGGAGGCGTAGGAATAGCACTATTGCTCTGTATATTGATGGCTCTGTCACCAATGGCAGGCCTAGTACAGAACGACGCCCCAGAGGAAGTAGTAGAGTTCGCAATAGCGGATGAAACAAGCGAAGACGAATTCGCACTTCCAGAGGTCTATGAGCCTGTAAATTATGAATATGATGAATCCTCTGAATTAGAGGGTATGAGATCAATGAACCAGAAGGCGTTCCTCACCGAAGATGGGAACACCGCTCTGCTCACCTCAGCCGAGCCACTACACTACATGAGTAGTATTGGTTCCTGGGAAGAGATTGACCTTAACATCAAGGCAACCGCTAACGGTTGGGAAGTAAAGGAAAACATCTACGAAGTTTCCTTTGCATCTGAATCTGCTAACGGTGTCGCAGTGATGGTCCACCCTAACGTGGACCCGATCATAACGGGCATCAACCCGACGGTTATGACCCTTGACGAATCCGGTACAATGCCGGTTCCTTACATGGTCGAAACGTCACAAGATGGTGTATCTGTTGGTGGTAACGTTCTGCGTTACTCCCTAGGGGAAGGATTCGACTTGGATTATTCAGTCGAAGAAACCCAGCTAAAGCAGAACCTTGTGATTCGTGACCAGCCAGTCCTAGATGCTGAAGCAGCATGGTTCGGTTTGTCCGAGCAAATGCGCCTTCCCGCTGGATATGGCCTCTACCTAGGCGATGACCTCCTAAGTGAGGAAATCACACAAACCCAGGAAGAACTAACTATTCGCAATATCGAAACCGGTGAACTTCTGGCAACTATACCTGTGCCAATTGTTATGGAAGCGGATTCTACCGAACCATACCATGCAACTTACTTCATACAGGTCTTTGGCGATACAGTCGTATTATCCACTGTTGTCGACACTGATTGGTTGATGGACGAAGACCGCCAATTCCCATTGGCTCTCGACCCTTCGATCAAGGTAACAAGCGGAAGCGGTGGATATTGTTACATCTACTACGGTAACTGTTACAATTCCACATATCACCGCCTTTACCGCTACTATGGTTCTCTCTATTACCTACCTTGGAGCAAGTACACCTTTACTAGTGCTAACGCACTACCAACTGGTGCAACTGTAGACAAGGTCGAGTGGAAGCAGTACATGAGTTACAGTTACTCCCAGTCTTCTAACGCAGTTAGTGCAGTAGTAATGGAATCTTGTGGAACGGCTAATCGATATACTTACTCAGTTCCAACAGCATCTTGTTCCGGAGCATTAACCTCTGTCAGCTCTGGATATTATACCAGCACATCGAGAAAAATGATCAGTTCCATTTGGAATTCTGCAGTAGCAGGAACCTACGCAACTGGTACTGGCTGGAAGACTGCAAGTCTTTGTAACAGCGCAACAACATGTGCTGCATCTGGAAGCCACACCTACATCACAAATGCTCTTAGCAATGGTGGCAGTGTCGGTATGTCTGCAAGATATACCACAAGCACTTACCACAGTTCTTACGCATATGCAAGTGGCAACACAAACAGTTACCTCCAGGTAGTCTATTCTGGTGGAAGCGATACAACAGCACCAACTGATAACTTTGTACCATATTCTGGAATCACATCATACAAGGAAGGGGCAAGAACCTTCTTCACTACAATTACTGATATGTCCAGTATCGATACAACAACTTCCGGTGCACCTCACCTACACTATGCAATCGACAACGGCACATACACTGCAGTCAAGGCAACAACTCTTGGAACATGTGGGACAACAGACACCGATTGTAAATTCCGTGCAACCACAAGTTCAATTTCAACTGGTGAGTATGTCACATATTACTGGGCATACCAAGATCTAGCTTCAACACCTAACATGGTAACAAACCCGGCGGGAGGAACTGGCAGTCCGAGTACTGCAACAGCCCCAACAACTCCATTTTGGTTCTTCGTTGAGGATGTAGTTAATGCTGGAAATGCAAAGAAGATGACAATTACCACTACTGATGTTCGTGCATACACGACAACCAGTACTGCTAATACCTTCGATCGCCAGATGACTTACTATGACGACTCAGACGAATACGTCTTCGAGTTCGATACATCTGAATGTGGAACAGGAAGCAGTTCTTGTTTCTACACAAGCAGTTACTACTTCTACCAACAGTGGAAGATGATGTGGACAACAGCCCCGTCAGGCGGATACAATGGTCTAGGTGGAACTACATCTGGTACTATCGAAATGCATCAGACTGATGGCGGTTACCTAACTCTAACTGCCGATGATGGACCTGGAATGAACCTGATTTACCTATACGACAGCACGTCTAACGACTGGGCTATGGTAGGTCTAGGTACAGAAACAGGAATCGATGAAATGATGACTTCTGGAGTCACTGCTAACAAGAGGACTACCTACGGTTACACCGCAGCGCATCTTGTTGACATACCAGCAGACTTTACTGGTACATTCGGTAAGTTCGATTTCAACGCTACTTACAGCAGTTCCAAAGCAAACTGGATGTGTGTCGGTACTAACGGCTGGTACTACTTCTTCCGTTCGACTAGTTCGAACCCGACCTGTACCTCTGGATACTACTACATCTACAGTTCATCCTACCGCTGGTCTGGATTCGCTATGGGCTCCGGATACTACGGACCTCAAGCAGCCTCTGGTTCTGTCATCTACAAGGTCGCAAAAGTTGCACCTGAGCCAGATACCTTTGCACCAGAAGTAGATCACGGTGGTATGCGTGACTCTCACTCAGTAGACCGAACATTCACGTTCGGAATATCTGATGCAGGAGAGCCGCCATCCGGCGTAAATACAACAAATACTGCTGGCGTAGGGCCAACAATGTACTATCGTATCACAGATGCAGATGGTACAGTTGGAACTTGGACTAGCAAGATACTATCGCCACTAGACAAGTCGCGCACTCAATGTGTGATAGCGGCTTGTGACTGGTCTACATCCTTGGAAGACCTTGACCGTTCTTCTACTGTAGAGTATTACGTCACTGTTACAGATTTGAGTACTGCAACTACTGGGACAAACACCAATACAACAACAACAACGTCCTTTGAAGTTGGAGACCCAAACAAGGTATTCATTGTAGAATGGCATGACCTTGGTTATACAAGTTCGTACCAATGTACCTTCCAGGTATTAATGTACGATGTAACCAACGAAATTGAATTCCAGTACGATTCTAATTGTCAGGCAACTTACGATTACGCAACCGTTGGTTATCAAGACCAAACCAGAACTAAGGGTGCTACTCTAAGAGCATCAACTGGTTACCTCAATGGCCAAAACCCGCACACTGATAACTACCGTATCGGAACAGATAGTTCGGGGCATGGTTCGGAAACATTCGACCTAGGCCTAACCGAACTTCCTTCCTATGATACTGTAATTACAGGTTCTAGCAATGGAAACCCATCTGGCTACTACTGTACTTCTTCCTACTACTGGAACAACTACAAAGCTGGATGTAACGCTAACGTCGACCTACCTGATGGCTTCACCTTCGACTACTTCGGAACCGAATACAATGGTTCCGATTCGAAGAACCGTGTGCACATTGCACGAATGGGTAACATGTACCTCGATGACGATGGAGTAACAACTCCAGAGCGCTCAATGGCTGGCTGGTACTCAAACATGCCAGATATGCCATACAGCAGCAACTCAATGAGTAAGCCTGGTAACATCGCACCTTGGTGGGGTTACTACTCTAGTTACTATTGCTATGACAATTCAGCGGTAGACTGTTCAGTACGAACTCGTGTAATACCATTCGAAGGAAAAGGAACCGATGTAAGCACTGACATTACTGTACCAACAACTTGGTCTTTGGTCGATTCACCGATTAGAGTCAATCCAAGTTCGGCTACAGGATACCTGTCCTTTGGTGACGATCTCACCATCGAGCCGGGTGTAGTTATTCAGGTTGCTAGCGGTAAGGGTCTATCTTTCGATGGAGCTTGCAGTACTTTCACAGCAGAAGGTAACGCTACCCACCCGATTATCTTCGAGGGCCAATTAGGCGGAACTTGGAAAGGTCTAGCATTCACTGGTGCATGTAGCACTGGAACTGATGACCGTCATGAGATGTCTTACGTGGACTTCGCTAACACAACCGATGCAGCGATTGCAGCAGGTAGCCGTCACGGCGCCTCTCCTTCCAGCGCGGCAAACGTTGGTAACTTCACAATGGACCACGTAACCTTCACCTCTGTAGGTTCAGCATTCGAACACGGCTCTGGGCAAGGCACTGTCCTTACCATGACCGATTTCGAAGTTAATGATGCAAGCAATTCTTGTTTCAACTTCGCTGAAGATTCAGAAGTAATACTAAGAGACGGTGAAATGAACGACTGTAACTCCGGTGGCAATGCTGCTGAAGGTGCTGTTCTGAATGTTGCTGGAAGCACTGGTGGTTCTCTAATCATGGAGAATCTCGACATCAGTAATTCCCTAGTAAATCTGGTCAACGTAGATTTGGCGACAGTTTGGATTAGTAACGTAACTGCAACTTCGACCTCTTCACAGAGCGGAATTGCACTTACTGCAGCCGGTGATGGAACTGGCTCTAGCCTGTACATCTACAATCTAGACGCACCAGGCTACGCATCTGCATCAGTAAATTCACTCGATTCTATCTTGATGGAAGATGTGGATTTAGGTAGTGCAGATATCGCTATGGCCCCAGGTGGCACGTCCTACACATTAGCAGGACCATCTGGAACCAGTGCGGCAATCGATACACTTACTTCAGGCGACTTGACAATGACCCGTATGGCTCCATCAATGGTTGATCTTACAATTGGGGCATTGACCATTATGGGCAATGCACCAGGTAGCGATCCGATTCTGGGTGATAATTGGGATACAGAAGGCATCTCGGTTTCTGGCTGTGGCTACCATGTAGCAGCAGATGCAGTAACTACAGATGCAATCTCTGCTTCCTGTTCTAACTCGGCATCGCCAAACACCTTGGTATTATCTGATGTTGATGCGACCTACACAGGTTCACTGAACGCAATCTATGCACGTAACTCTGCAATCACCATCGGTGACGGCAGCATTACAATGCCAACAGCATATGATTACATGTCCAAGGCTTCGACCAACGGACGAATCATACTAGTAGATGTTGACCAAGATGGTACAGGTTGTGAAGATGTCACCGATTGTGATGTTACATCCAGTAGCACAGGTACAATCTACTTCGGTGGATATGCAACTGTTAAGACATTCAAGTTGCTTGCTGATGGTGTAACAAAGCAATGGAAAGCAGACCACTTTGTACAAGCTACACTTGTAGACGCAGGCTCCGCATTGTTCACAATAGGCAAACACAAGACCGACGCCAATGGAGAAACCAGTGTTTGGGTAATATCTGAAAACGATGCAGGAGATTCGTTCACAGATCACAACCTTGCAGCATGGGGTCCAGCTGGTCAGAACGAAACTCTGACAACTAACCCATGGTATCCTGGAAGCTTCGGTGTTGGCGACTCGATTGAGTTACGCCTAGAACCGGCTCCTGTAGACCTAAATGGAACCAACATGGACTGTGCATTCCTTAGGACTCACACAGAGGCAGCATTCGGATATGACGGTACAGTTGCATCTGGTGGAACAAATACATTCACCTGGGCTGGAAAGGTAACTATGACTGATAGTTTGAACATCGATGACTGTAACATTATAATGCAAAACGTATTTGCAGTCGTGTCCGATGCTACAAACAGTCCTACACTGACAATTTCATCAGGTGGATCTCTAATGATACAATCCGATCTAGATACTGGAACACTAAAGGCGTGGCAGAGCAACTATCCTCTTGACTTGGATATAGACGGAGGAGAACTTATCCTAGATGGCGGAGTAATCCGTGATGTAAAGGGTGGAATCAATTTGGATTCCGGTTCACTAACAGCTTACAACTCTGCAGTCATTTATGGTGGTGCAAATGCACTATCAACTGTAGCAACGGTATATGTTAACGGCGGAACACTAGATTGGGATGATTCAATGATTATGAACTCTGGACAGACCGGAATTGGTCTAATGTTCGAGGAAATAGGTGGAGCGGTAGATAATATCGTTGTCAAGAATGCAGCAGTGGGAATTTATTCCTTCAATGCAATACCTGTAATCAATGGATTTACACTAACCGACAACGATGTCGGACTAGATGTTTACGGTGGAATGACACTACCAACCATTTACCGTAGTACTATCCTCTCTGGACAAAGTACTGGATGGACAACCTACGCTATCGACATGTCACCATACTTGTCTGGTGGAGAAGATTACCTTCAGGTCGGATTTAATTCCGTCTACGGTGGAGGAAATGCTCACCCAACCTACAACTATGCATCTTCGAAGTACTACATGGTCTACGACCGTATGAACATCGAAATGACTGACAATTCAGGTAACGTTTGGAATGTCACAGATACTGGTTCTGAAGGATATTATGACGGTTCAAACGGCGGTACTTCCGCTCAAGTCGGTATACCATCGTACGACTGTCAAACCTATGGATACAGTTACGCAGAATGGTATGGTTACAGTTACAACCAGCCATCTGGCTTTGACTGGGTCGATAACCCTGACAACCCTACAAGCATCTACTATCCAATGCACTATTGGGGATACTACACGCCTTCCTACCAGTGGGGCGGTGTATACACACCTCCTGAAGGACTTAGTGGATACTACAATGTCTGTATAGACTACGCTTACACCTACTACAACAGTCCAGGTGCTGAATCGCGTCTAACCATGCCGATAGTAGATGTATCTGCAAGCAATATTTCTAAAGTGACCATGTACATTGACGTACTGCACAACCGTGCAGACAACTATCAGGACCGCTTGGAACTTCTTGCACGAGTTAGCGATGACCCCTCAGACTTAGGAAACTTCGTTAGAGAATCCGGAACTCCATCATTCAGCACTGGCGCTATTACTGGTGCTTACAATGGTGTGGAAGTTGGAGGCTCTTATGCAGCAGCCGATTTCGATGACATTACAGTTACAAGTCCAACTAATGCTGGTCTTGAAATTACTGGATCTGCCTCGTCAACAATGGATGGCTTGACAGTTACTGGAGGAAACTACGGAGCTCTAATTGGTGCAGCAGCATCTGGTTCTATGGCCCTCTCTAACGTTGACATCTCTGGAACTACCTTAGCTGGCGTATATTACGTCAAAGACATAGCTGGAGACTTAGACGGAACTATCGAAAGCAATACCGGAGCAGGTATTAAGTTCGGTCAAGCAACCACAAAGGATCTGAGTTGGACTGGAATGACACTATCGACAAACGCAATTGGAATTGCTGCTGGCGGTTCAGGGAAATTAACCTTGACCGACAGCGCATTCACTAATACTGAAGATTTCGTGATTAGTGGTTCATCAACAATCGACTTCGTTGAAGGAACTGTTGATACAGCAAGTATTGATGTTACAGGCAGTGGTATTTTCAACCGTATGCGTCAGTTAGATATTCAAGTATCAGCTAGCACAAACGCAGTTGTTGGTGCTAACATCGTTCTGAAGAATGGCGATGGTAAAATCACAGGTACTGGTGTAACAGATTCCTTAGGAGATGCAGTAGATTTGCTATTCGCAACTGAAACTGTAGAGAATTCGGGATTGACTATACTAAACCTTGCTGGATATCAAGCAGTAACTGTTGCACAGATTGGCGCTTACCAATATACCAATCCCAGTGACAACGACGGTGATTTCAGATATGCATTTGATTCACTTGTATTGACAGATACTTCTGGTAACAGCCATTCAATGGACTTAGTTAATTCAGTAGATTCTCGTGTATGTTACAGTTTCAGTTCAACAGCTTACGAGTACGTAAAGAACTGTTCTGGACTAGGTACCTCGACTACAAGAACATTCAGTTCTGGATTAGTTGAATATGGATACTATGGAGCAACCCCCAGAGCCATGGATAATGAAGTTATTATGGTCGACACCGGAATTTGGTACTTAGACGGTAATACCGACAATTCGTTTAATGAATCAACACTTTTGGTCACAGGTTCGTACAAGAACTTTGACGCCATGGTAATTTGGTCTACAAGTCCTTATGGTGCAAATCTATGGTCTTACAATTCCACATGGATGGCAATGGCAGACGATGAGGGTGATGCTCAAGGATTCAAGATTGGATACAATGGATGGAACGATATCGTCCCAAGTATTGAGGAGTCTACACTTATTGGACTATCAAGTATTGTAACAACACTTGGTATCCCAAATCAGGGCAAGAAAGCTGACATGTTTAACATCGTGAATAATACAATTACTCACTTTAGATCAACAGGTCCTCAGAGTTCAATCAACTACGCAGATATGTGTCTTAATGCAGGTGGATACAATACTACTATCACCGGCAATACAATGACTGGCTGTGGTGTTGGTGTCTTCCTTACACGAACTGGTTTCAGTTATTATTACCAGCAATCAGCGTGGGGTGCAGATGATGCTATTATCGAGAATAATACATTCATCAACACAGAATCGCTCGGAATCTGGTTTTCTTCTGGTTCGTACACTGATGATGTACAAATCAAGAACAACGTCTTTACTGGTTCAGCAGAGACTACTTACGGTATTTATGCCCAGGACAGAACCAGTACAGGAATGTTAATTGAAGGAAACACAATTTCCAACGTAAAGAACCCGATCTACATGCGTGGTTCTTTGGATTGGACCATTACTGACAACGACATTACTGGACTTGGCCAATCTTCCTTATCTGGAATTCTAGTCAAGGACGGATATGGTGTAATCGATGGAAACACACTTGTCGATTCCGATGGTGGTATCCTAGTTGATGGTGTCCGATACGGATACACTGCTAATGTGACCAACAACGATATTTCTCAGACCCCTGGCCGAGTTGCACCTGCAGCTGTCGGTATCTGGGCTGAAGATTGTGGTTCATCAGTAATCAACACTGGTGGTAACTCCATCAGTGTAATGGAAAATGCAATCGTAACTGATGGCTGTGACCTAGTTGACTCTGGTTCTACACTTTCAGCAATTGGTGGAAGCGGTGGATCAGTTTGGACTGTACAAATCAGTGAAAATGCATACACACCTGCTACTGTAAATGCTAACGAAGGCGACACAATTCGCTGGAGATCAAACAACTATTCAACCGATGTGAACAATCCTTACCACAATGTGGTATCGAATGATACAGATGTCGGTGGAATGCCACTTTGGTCCTCTCCTTCAGTCATGAACTTGGGTTCAACATGGACCAAGACCTTCAACACTGCTGGAACTTACGAGTACCACTGCAGTAACCACCCAACTACAATGTACGGATCTATTGATGTTACCGCTGGTAGCGGTGCTGGATTCACATCGGTTGGTGTTAATGTTGCAGGTTCCAACGATGCAATAACTCTGGATGGAACATCGGTCTCTGGATTCACTGCTGCACTAGAGCAGTATGGTGGAGAACTAACCCTTGAGGGTGGAGCTCTACTATCCGGTGGCGCATATGGTGTCTACATAGAAGATACAGACGTTGTAGTCGATGGTGCAG
>Ga0209709_10004410_pt1 | contig 11355 bp, 12 predicted proteins | sample ArcticOcean_MG_C_2_FD_187435 | JGI IMG/M metagenome (GOLD analysis project Ga0209709, IMG submission 187435) | Marine microbial communities from western Arctic Ocean - ArcticOcean_MG_CB4_136 (SPAdes) (version 2) | ecosystem: Environmental > Aquatic > Marine > Oceanic | place: Arctic Ocean... | reverse complement strand
ATAAAATAAAGAAGAAGGATAAATAATGATATCAGCAAATTTATCAGCAATTTTTTATTTGATTTCAGGTGTATTATTTATTTTAGCTTTAAGAGGATTATCTTCTCCTGAAACATCTAGACAAGGTAATTTCTTTGGTATTTTAGGAATGGTAATTGCAGTAACTGTTACATTTTTATCTATAGGAAGTTTTGCAAGTGGTTTTGTCTATGTTTTAATATTTCTTTTAATTGGTGGGCTAATTGGTGCATTTATAGCATATAAAATACCAATGACTGCTATGCCAGAACTTGTAGCTGGCTTTCATAGTCTTGTAGGCCTTGCAGCAGTATTTGTTGCGATATCAGCTTTTTTAAACCCAGAAGCTTTTAACCTTGGATCTCCTGGAGATATTAAGATTGGAAGTCTAATAGAAATGTCAATTGGTGCAGCAGTCGGTGCTATTACATTTTCTGGTTCAATAATTGCTTTTTTAAAACTTCAAGGAATAATGTCTGGTTCACCAATAACATTTAAAGGCCAACACCCACTTAATGCCTTAATATTAATTTCTATAGTAATTGTAACTTATCTTTTGTGCTCAACTCAATCTTCAAACTTATTTTGGATTTTATTAGCTATTTCATTTTTAATTGGTTTTTTATTAATAATTCCAATTGGAGGTGCAGATATGCCAGTTGTTATATCAATGCTAAATTCTTATTCTGGCTGGGCAGCTGCAGGAATTGGTTTTACATTAGAAAATACTGCATTAATAATTACAGGAGCTTTAGTTGGTTCTTCAGGTGCAATATTATCTTATATAATGTGCAAAGGTATGAACCGTTCTTTCTTTAATGTAATTTTAGGAGGATTTGGAGCAACAGATCAATCTTCATCTATTGGAAGCAAAGCACAAAAACCTGTTAAAAGTGGTAACGCAGAAGATGCAGCATTTTTAATGAAGAATGCATCATCTGTTATAATTGTACCAGGTTATGGTATGGCAGTAGCTCAAGCACAGCACGCCCTTAGAGAGATGGTGGATACACTTAAAAAAAATGATATTAAAGTTTCTTATGCTATCCATCCTGTCGCTGGAAGAATGCCGGGACATATGAATGTTTTGTTAGCTGAGGCAAATGTACCTTATGATGAAGTTTTTGAATTAGAGGAGATAAATAATGATTTTGCAAATGCAGATGTTGCATTTGTAATAGGTGCAAACGATGTAACAAATCCAGCTGCAAAAAATGATCCTCAAAGTCCAATTTATGGAATGCCTGTTTTGGATGTAGAAAAATGTAAGTCTGTACTGTTTGTAAAAAGAAGCTTATCTCCTGGATATGCTGGAATTGATAATGATTTATTTTATAAGGAAAATACTTTAATGTTATTTGCAGATGCAAAAAAAATGACTGAGGACATAACTAAAAATTTTTAAAACTAATGACAACAAAAATTTTTTGTGACATAGCAGAACTAAATTTAATCAAAAAATTTAATAAGAAAAAAATTGTTAAAGGTTTCACAACAAACCCAAGCTTAATGAGAAAAGCAGGGGCAAAAGACTACAAAACCTATTCTAAGAAAATATTAAAAATCTGTAAAAATAAACCTGTCTCATTAGAAGTATTTGCTGATGAATATAAAGAAATAAAAAACCAAGCACTTCAAATAAATACTTGGGCAAAGAATGTTTATGTCAAAGTACCCGTTGCTAATTCCAAAGGTGTTTTTATGGGAAAAATTATTAAGGAACTTAACAATCTAAATATTAAACTTAATATCACAGCAGTATATAGTTTTAAACAAACAGAAAAAATTCTTAAATTAATTAACAAGAAAACCAAAGTTATAATTTCAATATTTGCAGGTAGAGCAGGCGATACTGGTAAAGATCCTGTCCCAGAATTTAAAAAAAGTATTGCTATGGCAAAAAAATTTAAAAATGTTGAGATACTTTGGGCCAGTGTTAGAGAACCTTATAATTATATACAGGCAAAACAATTGGGCTGTCACATAATTACCATTCCACCAGCAACTATTGAAAAAATAGAAAATTTTGGAAAAACGTTTGACGAATTAACAAAAGAAACAGTTAAAGCTTTCTTAGTTGATAGTGAAAAATCTAAATTTAAAATTTAATTATTATAAAGTTTAAATTTTTTTGGAATATAGTACAAACATCTAGCATTCTGTTTTTTAGTATAAATATTTTTCGTAACTTTCCCTGCATATAATCTTTTAAGGTCATTAATCAAAATTTTTGATAATTTTTTCCCCCTGAGAAGGTATGAGTAAACATCATAATTTTTATTTAAAAATTTATAAATAGTTTCAAAATTTCTTGGATTATATTCAATTAGTAAAACAGGAGCTTTTTTTTGTATTGTTTTTTTTAATCCAAATATTACATTTTCCTCATATCCCTCAACATCAATTTTGATAAATTGTGGATCTATATTGAGTTTTAAGTTGTCATAAATTTTTAGTTTACACTTTTGTTTTATTTCAGAAAATTCATTTATATATTCAGGAAACTGTAATTTAATTTGGTTTTTCTGTGAAGATTTACTAAAACTTGATAAAGCCAAATAAGCTCTTCCTCTTCTAATTGGAGTATAGAGAGTTTTAGTTTCATTTTTATACGATAAGCCAAAGTTATATATATAAGTATTTTTATATTTTTTTTTAATTCTCTTAAGATTGGAATAAAGGTGTTTATTTGGCTCAAATATAAAAATCTTATTTTTTTTAAAACCTAATTTTCTAAAACTTACAGTTGATTGACCATAGTTTCCTCCAATATCTAAAAAATCACCTTTGAATTCTGGTGGAAAAACATTTTTCATTCCAAAATAATCTTGTTCGTGTGGAAATAAAAACTCTAGGTGGTGAATATTTTTAAATATTATCCAATTAAGAACAGGGCTTTTTTCGATTTTTCTTTTTATAAAATATTTTAAGAGATCAAACATAAATTATTATGGATTGGTTGCGGGGGACGGATTTGAACCGCCGACCTTCAGGTTATGAGCCTGACGAGCTACCAGACTGCTCCACCCCGCGGTATACTTAAATTCTATTCTTAAGCTTGTTGAGTTTTTTAACTCTTTTTATATTTTCTTGTAGAATTCTTTTTTTCTTTTCAGAGGGCTTTTCATAAACACTCTTTAGTTTTACAACTTTAAAGAACCCATCACGCTGTAGTTTTCTTTTAAGAACCCTAAGAGCTTGCTCAATATTGTTATCTTTAACTTCTATTTTCATAAATACTTTCAAAAAAGTGAGTAATTATCACTATAAAATTTTGATGTCTATTAAATTTATTCATTATTTGAAACTTCTCTTGATTCTTTTGCTTTCTCTTTTTCTTTCTTCTCTCTTTTTATTCTTCTTTCAGCTTTCTCAATAGCTTCTATTAGATCTTTTTGAGAAAAAAGGCCCAATGCAACTGGATCTTTAGGGTTTAGATTGTTATAATTCCAATAACTTTTATTTTTAATTGAAGTTACTGAATTTTTAGTTACCCCAACTAACTTTGCTATTTGTGAATCTTTTAATAATGAATGGTGTTTAATTAACCATAATGCAGAATCTGGCTTATCTTGTCTTTTAGATAAAGGGATATATTTCTTTATTTTTTTATCTTCAGTTGATATTTCAATATCAGTGTTTTTAATTTGCAATTCTTTGTTTTCATTTTTCGATGAAAGTTCAATTTCTTCTCTAGTAAGTTGGCCTGATATAATTGGATTGTAAGCCATTATTCCTTTAGCAACTTCACCATCAGCAATACCTTGAACTTCAACTTCATGTAAATTACAAAATTTAGCAATTTGTTTGAACGTAAGTGTTGTATTTTCTACTAGCCAAACAGCAGTTGCCATAGGCATTAATGGTACGTTTGACATTTAATCCTTTTTTTCTGATCTAAAGTTTTGGAATTTTTTATTGAACTTACTAACACGACCTTTATCCATTAATTTTTGCTTTCCACCCGTCCAAGCAGCATGAGATTTTGGGTCAATTTCTAGTTTTAAAACCTCTCCTTCTTTTCCCCAAGTTGATCTTGTTTCAAATTGAGTTCCATCAGTCATTTCTACTTTAATTGTGTGGTAGTTTGGGTGTATGTCTTTTTTCATATCGAGACTTATAGCAAAAGAATTTTATAAAACAATTAAAAGTTCTTTAATTTTTCAAGCATTTTCTCATTAATTGCCATGCTCGAGGCTCTTATTTGGATATTTTTATTATGAGAAAGGTCTATTTCATTAATCATTCCACCAGCCTCTTTTATGATTATTATACCTGCTGCTATATCCCATAAATTAAGGTCATTTTGAAAATAACCATCATATCTTCCAGCTGCAACATAAGCAACATCAAGTGCTGCGCTTCCAGATCTTCTTAAAGGTAGATCAATTTCTTTTTTTAATAAACCGCCTGTAGCAAACAGACAGCTATTAAGCTCTCTTTTTTTTGAGACTCTAATTCTATGGTTGTTAAAAAAAGCACCATTATCTTTCTCAGCATAGAACATTTCATCTTTTATTGGATCATAAATTAATCCTGAAACTATTTCATCTCCAGATTTTAGTGCAATTGATATTGCAAAGTGGGGAACGCCATGTAAAAAATTTGTGGTACCATCTATAGGATCTATAATCCAAGTATTATTCCTATCTTTGTTTTCTTCAGAACCATCCTCTTCGCTAATGATAGAGTAGTAAGGTCTTGCTTTTTTTAATTCTTCAATAATAATTTTTTCTGCTTTTAAATCAGCATTCGATACGAAGTCAGTGGGACCCTTAATTGAAACTTGTAGTTTTTCTATTTCTCCAAAATCTCTGATTAAAGCCCTAGATGCTTTTTCTGCAGCTTTTATCATGACATTAAGGTTGGCTGATATAGATTGCATAAGATTTATATTTTTTTTATATATTCCATAGTTCTAGTATCAACTATGATTTTATCTCCACTATCAATAAAAGGAGGTACTTGAATATTTATTCCGTTGTCTAAAGTTGCAGGTTTATAGGAAGAAGAAACTGTTTGACCCTTAAGAGCCACGTCGGTTGTTTCAATTGTACATGTCACATGATTGGGAAGCTCTACTGTTAGTGGCTCTTCATTATAAAAGCTTATGTTTACCTCTAAGTTTTCAGTTAACATTTTACCTTTATCACCAATCATTTCTTTCTTAATATTAATTTGTTCATAAGATTTAGGATTCATAAAATGATAATCTATTTCATCATCATAAAGATAATTAAATTTAGTTTCATCTAATGAAGCTTTTTCAACAGATTCACTAGATCTAAATCTTTCATTTAATTTTGTATTTTTATTTACACTTTTCATTTCAACTTGTGCAAATGCACCACCTTTACCAGGTTTGACGTGTTGAGTTTTTAAGACTTGCCAAAGATCATTTTTGTATTCTATTAACATCCCAACTCTAATTTCACTTGCGTATAATTTCATTTTAATTTTGTAATAGCTTCTTGCGGTTTATATTTTTTATTATTCCAAATGTAGCCTGAAATAGCTAAAAAGTTAGCTTTATTCAATAAAAGTTTTTTATAATTAGTAAACTTTATGCCACCAATAGCTACAATTGGTAAGGATGTTATTTTTTTAATAGCTTTTAATATTGTTAAGCTAGCTTTATATTTAACTATCTTAGTTTTAGATGAATAAAATGCTCCAAAAGCTAAATAATCAGCACCAGCTTCAATAGCACTCTTTGCTAAAGCAACCGAGTTGTGGCAGGTAACACCAACGATCTTATTCCCCAAAATTTTTTTTGCTTTATTAACGTCAATATCTTCTTGACCTAAATGACAACCGTCTGCATTAAGCTTTTTAGCAAGTAAGGGATCATCATTAATTAAAAATTTAACGTTAAATTTATTGCAAATAGTTTTTATTTTTTTGCCAATAATTAATTTATTTTTATTTGTTTCTTTTTTTAATCTTAATTGAAAGAAACTTACCTTTTCTGACTTTAATACTAGAGTTAGATCAGTATAAAAACCCTCATCTTTTATTTTATTTGGAGAAATTAAATAAATAAATTTCTTATCTATTTTATTTTGTTTCAAGTTCTGCTGACCATTTTCCTTGAGCTGCCAATGAACACATATTTGCTCTATGGTTAAATACTTCCTGGGTACCTTTAGTATCTTGAGTATCTTTTGACCAGAATTTGAGTGCGCTTTGTTGTAATGCTCTACCATATGAATAGGTCATAATGAAATTTGTGTCATTGTGCATATTAATTAAGTTTAAATTTTCTGTTGCCTCTATCTCTGTTTGACCACCAGACAAGAAAGCAATTCCAGGTACATCTATTGGGACATTTTTTTTAAGACACTCCAGAGTAAGTTTTGCAACTTCCTCATGAGATATTTTTTTATTAGAACTGGCTCCTGCTAAAATCATATTTGGTTTTAAAATTATTCCACTTAGGTCGATATTATTGAGCGTTAATTCATCAAAACATTTTTTGATAACATTTGATGTTATTTTTAAACAATCTTCTGCCGAATGATTTCCATCCATTAAAACTTCTGGTTCTATAATTGGAACCATTCCACATTCTTGAACTAAAGCAGAATATCTTGCAAGCGCATGTACGTTTGATTGGATTGATAATTTACTGGGGTATTTATTTGAAATATTAAAAACACCCCTCCATTTCGTAAATCTTGCACCAAGTTTATAGTATTCTTGTAACCTTTCTCTTAAACCATCTAAACCTTCTGTGATTTTTTCTCCAGTTGAGTTGGCCAAAACTTTTGCACCAGTATCAACTTTTATTCCTGGGACAGCTCCAGATTGAGAAATTAGTTCTGGAATAGTTTTTTTAGAATTAGAGGTTTGATTAATTGTTTCATCGTACAAAATAACTCCACCTATAAAGTTTTTCATTCCTTCTGAAGAAAAAAGAGTTTCCCTAAATAGCAGTCTATTTTCAGGATTTGAAGAGATGTTAACTGACCCCAACCTTTTTGTCATAGTTCCATTGCTTTCGTCTGCTGCAAGGATACCTTTGCCATTTGATAGTATTTTTAATGCAATTTTATTTAGTTCTGACATTTAATTTAAAGCCTTTATACCAGGAAGCACTTTTCCTTCAAGATATTCTAAAAAAGCTCCACCTGCAGTTGAAACAAAATTAAATGAATCTAATTTTTTAAACTTATTTATTACAGCAACCGTTTCCCCTCCACCTGCAACAGCATAAATTTTATCTTTAGATTTCTTATTTGCAATAATTTCTAAAATTTCCTTTGTTCCATTAGCAAAGTTCGGATTTTCAAAATATCCAGCTGGACCATTCCATAATACTGTATTTGAATTATTAATTATTTTTTTAATTAAAGTGATAGTTTTTGGTCCAATATCCAATATCATTTCGTCATCATTAACTTCATTAATTTCTTTTATTGTTCCACTTCCTTCGAGTTCTTTTGAAATTACAACATCAAGAGGGTAATATATTTGACAATCATGAGTTTTAGAGTTTTTTAATATTTCTCCAACTAGATCTTTATAACCATCATCACACACTGATTTACCTATGTTTATTCCAGTATTTTTAAGCATTGCATTTCCCATACCACCTACAATAATTATGTTATCAAAATTTGTAATTAAATTTGAAATAATCTTAATCTTTGTAGAAATTTTTGAACCTCCAATAATACAAGTAACGGGTCTTGTAATGTTGGATGTTATTTTGCTTAAAGCATTTATTTCCTCAATAAATTGTAAACCACAATAAGATGGGATATGTTTAGTAATTCCTTCAATAGAAGAATGTGCTCTATGAGAGCAAGAAAAAGCATCATTAATATATACATCACCTAAATTTGATATTTTTTTTGAAAAAGAGTCACTGTTTTTTTCTTCTTCTTCATAAAAACGTATATTTTCCAACATCATAATTGAACCATTAGGAATTTGATTAATGTCAATCAAAGTTTTTTCATTGATTTCATTTTTGTTAAATAAAACCTCTATATTTAAAAGATCTGATAGTTTTTTTGAAATAGGCTCTAAAGACATTCCGTTTACAATTTTTCCTTTTGGTCGACCTATATGAGATAATATTATTATTTTAGCTTCTTTTTTTACTAATAGTTTTAATGTAGGTAAGATTTTTAATATTCGTGATACTTCTGTTATTGATCCATTTTTCATTGGAACATTTAAGTCGACTCTTAATATTACTTTTTTTCCTTTTAACACAAGATTAGAGTCTAAAATACTATTCATTAAAATTTAAATCTTATGAAGATATTCAGCAATATCACACATCCTATTTGAAAAACCCCACTCATTATCATACCAAGCTGAAATTTTTCCCATATTTTTGCCAACAACACTTGTTAAACAAGAGTCCACAATTGCTGAGGCTGAATTATGGTTAAAATCAATTGACACTAGCTTTTCTTTTGTAATGTCTAAAACTCTTTTAGATTGTTTTTTAGAAGCTACAGTAAAAGCTTCATTAATTTTTTCTTTTGTTATTTCTTTCTTTGTACAAAAAACAAGTTCTATTAGTGAAACGTTAGGAGTTGGAACTCTCATAGCTACACCTTCAAGTTTTCCTTTTAAAGAAGGAATGATTTCACCTATAGCCTTTGAGGCACCTGTTGATGTTGGTACTATAGACTGACTGGCAGATCTCGCTCTTCTTGGATCTTTATGAGAGTTATCCAAAATTCTTTGGTCACTGGTAAAAGCATGAATAGTAGTCATGAAACCTTTTTCAATTTCAAAATTTTCATTTAATACATTGGCAACAGGCGCTAGACAATTAGTTGTACATGAAGCTGCCGAAACTATTTGATCATCTTTAGAAAGTATATTTTCATTTACACCATATACAATTGTTTTGTCTGCATTTTTACATGGTGCTGAAACAATAACTTTTTTTGCTCCATTTTTAATATGAGCTAATAGTTTTTCTTTAGAATTAAATTTTCCAGTACACTCAAAAACATAATCAACATCAAATTTTTTCCAATTTATATCTTCAATCTTTGATTCTTGTGAAAATGTAATTTTATTTTTATTAATAATCAGATGATTTTCATCAAAATCTAAATCCGCATTAAATTTTCCATGAATAGAATCGTATTTTATTAGAGTACAGCTTGTCTCAGAATTAGATCGGTTGTTAATATGTTTAATTTCTATGTTTTTATTTTGGCTTTCGATAATTGATCGAATTACCATTCTACCAATTCTGCCCATTCCATTAATTCCAACTTTTGCAGTCATATTTAACTCTTTATTAGATTTTTAGTTTTTTTGGAAATATTTTCAGCTGTTAATCCAAAATGTTTATAAATTTCCTTATATGGTGCACTTTTACCAAATTCATCAATCCCAAAAGTTAAACCTTCTGTTCCAACATATTTTCTCCAGCAATCAGTTGACGCTGCTTCTATTGATACCTTAAATTTTGTTTCACCAAGAATTTTTTGTTTGTATGATTTTGATTGTGAATCAAAAAGATCTTGGCAAGGTACGGATATAACTTTAGTGTATATCTTATCTTTGGCCAATTTATGGCTAGCTTCAATTGCCAAATTAACCTCAGAACCACTAGCAAGTATAGTAAAATTAATTTTTCTATTGGTTCTTAAAACCTCGTAGGCTCCAAAAGAGCATTTATTTATATTTGAATATTTTTTTCTGATAGGATTAAGGTTTTGTCTTGTTAAAGATAATACACTTGGTGTTCCTGAGTTTTTTAATGCCAGTTCCCAACATTCAATAGTTTCCATTCTATCTGCAGGTCTAAAAACATTCAGGTTTGGAATGGATCTTAATCCAGATAATTGTTCTATTGGTTGATGCGTTGGTCCATCTTCACCTAATCCAATTGAATCATGTGTCATTACATAAATAACGCGTTGTCCCATTAAAGCTGACAAACGAATTGAAGGCTTACAGTAATCTGAGAATATTAAGAAAGTTCCACCATAAGGGATAAATTTACTATGAAGTGCAAGACCATTCATTATTCCACACATAGCATGCTCTCTAACACCGTAATGAATGTAATCTCCATTAAAGTCACCAGGTTTGATTATATTATGATGTTTTGTTTTAGTATTATTTGATCCAGCCAAATCAGCTGAACCACCTATTAAAGTATTATTTTCTTTGGTAAGCGCACTTAATGTTAATTCAGAAGATTTTCGTGTAGCTAAACTTTTATTTTCTTTAATAGAGTTTTGTTTTTCAGATTTTATAGCTTTAGAAAAATTATTTTTTAACACTTTGTCTATGTCTTGTTTTTTTCTTTTATAAAGTTTACACCAGTTAACCTCAAGTTTTGCACCCTTGTTACCAATCTTTTTCCATTCGTTTAAAATATCTTTTGGGATTTCAAAAGGTTTGTGATTCCAATTTAAAATTTTTCTAACAAGTTTAATTTCATTTGAGCCAAGAGGACTTCCGTGTGAAGAGGATTTACCTGACTTGTTGGGAGAGCCATAACCAATTTTTGTTTTACATGAAATAACTGTTGGTTTCTTAGCGTTTTGAACTTTTTTTAAAGCTTTAAAAATTTCTTTTTCATTGTGGCCATTAATTAGAATGTAATCCCAACCATAACTTTCAAATCTTTTTTTAAAATTATCTGAAACTGCTAAATTAGTTGGTCCATCTATAGATATTGAGTTGTTATCAAAAAGCATTACCAAATTTTTTAATTTTAAATGACCAGCTAAACTCATTGCTTCGTGACTAATACCCTCCATTAGACATCCGTCACCAGCCAAAACGTATGTTTTGTGGTTAATTATTTCTTTACCAAATTTTTTTTTTAAAATTTCTTCTGCTATAGCAAAGCCAACAGAGTTGGCAATTCCTTGCCCAAGCGGGCCAGTTGTTGTTTCAATTCCAGTACCAGGATGATACTCGGGATGTCCCGCACAAATAGATTTTAGTTGCCTGAAATTTTTAATATCTCTTAAAGAGATACTTTTGTATCCAGTTAAATGCAGCAAAGAATAAAGGAGCATAGACCCATGACCTGCGGATAAAACGAATCTATCTCTATTAAGCCAATTTGGATTTTTTGGGTTAAATTTGAGAAAACTTTTAAATAAAACCGTTGCTACATCTGCCATTCCCATTGGCATACCAGGGTGTCCCGAGTTTGCTTTTTGAACGGCATCTATTGACAAAAACCTTATTACGTTTGATAAATCTTTATGTAGTTTGCTCAAAAATATCCTATCTAGACTTAGAAGACTCAATTTAATAATATAAATATATATATATGAAAACAGACAGTGAAAAAGAAAAAAAACTTAGTTTTGCCCTTAATAAATTGAAGAGTTT
>Ga0209709_10004409_pt1 | contig 11357 bp, 14 predicted proteins | sample ArcticOcean_MG_C_2_FD_187435 | JGI IMG/M metagenome (GOLD analysis project Ga0209709, IMG submission 187435) | Marine microbial communities from western Arctic Ocean - ArcticOcean_MG_CB4_136 (SPAdes) (version 2) | ecosystem: Environmental > Aquatic > Marine > Oceanic | place: Arctic Ocean... | reverse complement strand
AACAAATCAGAAAATTATTTATTCAACCTCTAAACCTTTAAGCCCTACTGGTGGTTTCGTTGGACTTAAAGGAAATTTAGCCCCAGAAGGTTCAATTCTTAAAGTCGCTGGATTAAAAAGGAAAAATTTTAAAGGCAAAGCTAAATGTTTTAATGATGAAGCGTCAGCTCTTACTTCGGTTTTAAATAAAGAAATAAAATCAGGTGATGTGGTCATAATTAGATATGAAGGACCTATAGGAAGTCCTGGAATGCCAGAAATGTTATCTACAACAGGTGCAATTTATGGACAAGGATTAGGAGAAGATGTTGCTTTGATTACTGACGGACGTTTTTCTGGAGGAACACACGGTTTCTCAGTTGGTCATGTAGGGCCCGAAGCTGCTGTTGGTGGACCAATTGGTCTTCTAAAGGATGGTGATATTATTGAGATTGATATAGACAAAGGTCTTTTAAATGTTGAGTTAAGTGATGAGGAATTCAAGTTAAGAAAAAAAAATTGGAAACCTAAAGTTACTGAATATACTTCAGGAACATTATGGAAATATTCTCAAACTGTTGGTCCAGCTTTTAAAGGTGCAGTTACACACCCTGGTGCAGCTAAAGAAAAAAGTTGTTATGCAGATATTTAATATAAATGAAAGTTAATCCCATTATATTATGTGGTGGATCTGGCACAAGACTATGGGCAAACACAAAACATAATTACCCTAAGCAATTCATTGATTTTGGTGGTTGGACTCTACTAGACAAAACTTTAAATAGAATTAAAGATCCTATATTTAATTATCCAATAATAAGTACAAATTTAAAATATTTAAAACAAGTAAAGAGCAAATTAAAAAATTCTAAAATTAAAAAATATAAAATCATAGTAGAACCTGAAAAAAAAAATACAGCACCAGCAATACTTACGTCTGCACTTCTAAATGATATACCAAATGATCAGCCGTTAATATTTTTGGCTGCTGACCATTTGATTGAAAATATTAATCTATTTAATAGTAAGATAAAATCAAATATTAAAAATTTATCGAATGAAAACATATTTATATTTGGTATAAAACCAAATTTACCATCTAGTGAATATGGATATTTTATCTCTAAAAAAACGAAAGGTTACCTTAATGAAGTAATAAAATTTATTGAAAAGCCTAATTATAAAAAGGCCCAACTTGCCATAAAAAAAAATGCATATTGGAATTCTGGGATGTTTTTTGCTACTAAACAATCAATAATAAATAATTTTAAAAAATATCAACCTGAAATATACCTTAATTGTCTTAACTCTTTATCAAATGGTAAAGTAAAAAATAATATTTATTATTTAAATAAAAAAAATTTTAAAAAGGTTCAATCTAAATCTTTCGATTATGGAATTTTAGAAAAAACTAAAAAAATTAATGCAATAAAATTAAATATGCCATGGTCCGACCTAGGTAGTTGGCCTGAAATTTTAAAAATGTTTAAAAAAAATAAAAATAAATACTTTAGTAAAAAAAATATTTTTTATAGACCGTGGGGTAAATATATTAATTTATTTAAAGGTAGAAATTTTCTAATAAAGGAACTTACTGTAAATTCGAAATCTTCAATAAGTTTGCAAAAACATTTTTATAGATCTGAATACTGGCTTATAACACAAGGTAAACCTTTAATTACACTTAATAAAAAAAAAAAATTTAAAAAAGTCAACGATTTTATTTTTATACCAATGGGATCCATTCATCGTATTGAAAATGTACACAAGACTCCAGTTAAAATTTTTGAAGCACAAACTGGTTCAGTTTTAAAAGAGAGTGATATAGTAAGATATAAAGATCTATATAAAAGAGTTTAAGAAAAAGTACATTCTATTGGTACATGATCAGAAGGTTTTGTTTGGGATCTAATTTTTGCGTTAATATCAATTTTTTTAACTAAATCAATTAACGAACTTGATATAAGAATATGATCTATTCGTAGACCATTATTTTTTTCCCACGATCCTTTCATATAGTCCCAATATGTGTAATTAGATTCTTTTTTATTAAAATTTCTGAAAACATCAATCAAACCAAGATTAATAATTTCCCGGAACTTTTTCCTTATCTCAATTTTATATAATGCATCATTTTCAAATTTTTCAGCCTCATAAACATCTATATCTTCAGGGATTATATTAAAATCTCCACATAATATTATTAGATCATCTTTCTCTATTTTTTTTTTTAAGTAATTTATTAGTAAGTTTAACCAATTAACTTTATACAAGTATTTATCAGTATCTACTGGATTTCCATTTGGGACATAAATATTTATTAGTTCAATATTTTTATTTCTAAGTTTTATTTTGGCAGAAATCAATCTTGATTGTTTAATTTTGTCACCAGGTAAAATCTTATTAATTTTATCTATTTTTTTTTTAGATAAAATTGAAACACCATTGTAACTTTTTTGACCATGAACATAACTTATGTAGCCAATTTTTTTAAATTCATCATAAGGGAATGTTTCATCTTGTGTTTTTATTTCCTGTAATAAAAGGAAATCAGGAGAGTTTTTTTCTATATATTTTTTAATATTATCTATTCGAGCTCTTACTGAATTCACATTCCAGGAGCTAATTTTCATTATAAAGAAAAAGAGATACCACAGCCACAAGAAGATTTGGTTTTTGGATTTGATATTTTAAAAGAATTTCCAATTAATTCTTCTGTAAAATCTACTTCAGATCCTTTTAGCAACTCTAAAGATGATTTATCAATAACTACATTTTCATTCTTTTCATCGTTACTATCAATTTCCTTGTCAAATGAGAAATCATATTTGAAACCAGAGCATCCTCCGCCTTTTACGGCTATTCTAAAAAAAGTTCCTGTATCTTTTTCTGATACAAGTTTATTAATTCTTTCCACAGCTTGTTTAGTAAAATTTATTTCTTTAATCATTTTAATATACTTTATTGTAATATAATCCTCTTAATTGAATTATGCAAAAAAATTATAATAAAAATTACTTAAAATCTTACGCTATAAATCCTAATAATAGCAAAGGTAGGATTTATAAAGAAGCAGAGCACAAATTAAGATCTCCCTACCAAAGAGACAGGGACAGGATTATACATTCCTCCTCTTTTAGAAGGCTTAAACATAAAACTCAAGTTTTTGTTAATACAGAGGGAGATCATTATAGAACTAGACTTACACATTCAATGGAAGTTTCACAAATAGCCAGAACAATTGCAAGAACATTAAATTTAAATGAAGACTTAAGTGAAACTTTAAGTTTAGCACATGATCTTGGTCATACACCCTTTGGTCACGCGGGTGAAAAAATTCTCAACCAGTGTATGGAAAAATACGGTGGATTTGATCATAATATACAAACTCTAAGAATAGTAAGCCATTTAGAAAATAAATATTATAATTTCTTAGGATTAAATCTTACTGTAGAAACTTTAGATGGGTTAATAAAACATAATGGTCCAGTAATTAAATTGGATCCGTATAAAAAAATGCTTAAAAAAAATTTTTTTAGTAAAAAAATATACTTTAAGAATTATCCTTCATTAGAATCCCAAGTAGCTGCTATATCGGATGACATAGCTTATAATAATCACGATTTACAAGATGGTCTAAGAGCTAATTTGTTTACGATTGAACAAATAAGCTCAATTACAAACATATCTCACATCACAAAATATCATATGAAGAATATCACAAAATTTAGAAAAGAAGTTATTATTAACCAAATTATAAGAGATCTTATTAACATGATGGTAAATGATGTTATAAATGTTGCTAAGAAAAATTTAAAAAAAATTAAACCAAATTCAGTTAAAGACATTTATGAGAATAATTCATTAATTGTAGATTTTTCAAATGAAATGAAAAAAACAGATATTCAAATAAAAGATTTTTTGCATAGACAAATGTACAATCATAACAACGTAATTATCAATACAAATAAAGGAAAAAAAATAATAAATTATTTATTTAAGTATCTTTCTAAATATCCAAAAAAGTATATTAATGCAAATTTATTTCTTAAAGATAAAAAAGAAAGAGTAATTGCAGATTTTATAGCCGGCATGACAGATAGATATGCTATTAATTTATATAGAACAACAAAATGAATTTATTTTTAGAATACCATAAAAAAATATTTAACTTAGTTAAAAATTTAAATAAACTAAATTTAATAGAAATTCCAAATAACTTAAAGTTTACTATAGAAACGCCTCCAAGAAATCAAAAAGGTGACATTTCGTGTAATTTGTCTTTGGTATTAGCTAATACAAACAAAACATCTCCTTTAATATTAGCTGAAATAATTAAAAAACATTTATTATTAAATTTTAAGGAATTCAAAAGTATAGAAATAGCAGGACCAGGTTTTTTAAATATAATATTTAACAATACTTTTTGGAGTTTGTATTTGGTTAATGTAATAAAGCAAAATAAAAAATACGGATCTCAAAAATCAAATAAAAAAAAATATAATGTTGAATTTGTTTCGGCTAATCCAACTGGCCCCCTGCATGTAGGGCATTGTCGTGGAGCCGTTTTGGGAGATGTAATTTCGAATCTATTAATTTTTAATAGTAACAAGGTTACAAAGGAATATTATGTAAATGACTGCGGCGGTCAATTAAAAAATTTTGTTTTATCTGTATATTATAGAATAATGGAAATTAAATTTGATAAAAAATTTCCAGATATTAATGATTTGTATCCGGGAGATTATATAATTGAAATAGCTAAAAAAATTATTAAAAAAAAAACTTTTAAAGACTTCAGTAATTTTGAAAAAATCCATAAAAAATTATCTACTGTATCAATAACATATTCAATGGAATTAATAAAAAAAAATTTAAATTTAATAGGTATAAAACATGATAGTTTTATATATGAATCAAACTTGATTAAAAAAAATGTTGTTCTTAAAATAGTTGAGAAGCTTCAAAAGGAAAAATACATTTACAAGGGATTATTAGAGGCACCGAAAGGTGAAAAAACTAATGATTGGAAGATTAGAGAACAATTATTATTTAAGTCTACAGATTTTGGTGATGATACTGATAGACCTATTCAAAAAGCTGATGGTTCTTGGACCTACTTTGCAGGTGATATTGCTTATCATTCATATAAAATATCGAGAAAATACGATATTCTAATAAATATTCTTGGCGCTGATCATTCTGGTTATATTAAGCGCATTACTTCAGCATCTAAAGCAATTTCTAAAAATAAAGTTGATTTGTTGTGTAAAGTTTCTCAGTTAGTAAAGCTTTTTAAAAATGGTCAACCATTTAAAATGTCAAAAAGAAAAGGTGATTATATCACTGTAGAAGATTTAGTTAATGAAGTTGGAAAAGATTCAACAAGATTTATGATGCTCAATAGAAGCAGTGATGTAGAGCTAGATTTTGATTTTGATAAAGTTACTGAAAAATCAAAAGAAAATCCTGTCTTTTACGTTCAATATGCATACGCACGTATCAATTCAATTTTTAGAGCTCTTAATCTTAATTTAAAAAAAAAAATAAAGTTAAATACAAATGATTTAATTTTAAATCAACATGAACTCAATATTTTAAAAAAAATATCTGAATGGCCAAAGTGTGTTGATGTTTCTATTGCCAAATTGGAGCCTCATAGAATACCCTTTTATCTCTATGAGCTTACGACACTTTTTCACTCTTATTGGAATTTAGGTAATAGTAATAAGGAATTTAGATTTGTTCAAGAAGGTATGCAATCAAACAAATCTAGATTAATTCTTTTGCAGGCTTTATCTATAGTAATAGAAAATGCAATGAAAATTTTAGGTGTCTCAACTCCCCGAACCATGTAATGACAAATAAAATTAAAAATGTAATTTTCTTAATAACTTCATTTACCTTACTTTTTTTAATGACAAAATATTATTTTTCTGAAAATTACAGAAATTTTACACATGAATCTAGAACTAATTATTTACTTTCACTAAATAATAACAAAGATTACTTGCCTACTCTTGAAAATGATACATCCGATATAGTGATTTACAAAAATGATTTAAATGAATTCAATAATAAAAAAGAAAGATTTTGGGAGAAATTAATATCAAATTATGGTCAGTAAAAAAGCAATAATATTTGGGATTAAGGGCTATAAATTAACTACAAAAGAAAAGTTATTTTTTAAAAAAAATAATCCATGGGGTGTTATTTTATTTTCTCGAAATATAAAAAGTATTCTACAGCTAAAAACCTTAGTATCTACTATTAAGAGTATTTTTAAAGATAAAAAATATCCAGTTCTAATTGATCAAGAGGGTGGTAAAGTTTCAAGGTTAAGTAAAATTATTGACTTTAGTATTTTTTCTCAAGAGTCCCTGGCTAATTTATACAATCGTAATAAAAATCTTTTTAAAATTATCTACAAAACCTATATAAACAATGTATGTGAAATTTTAAATGAAGCTGGAATTAATATTAATACTGTGCCTGTTCTCGATCTTAAAGTTAAAAATGCACATAAAATTATTGGAAATAGATCATTCTCGAGTTCAGCATCCTTAGTTCTAAACTTAGGTAAGTATTGCCAATTCCTTTACCAAAAAAAAAAAATTGCTACTGTAATAAAACATATACCAGGACATGGTAGAGCAAAAGCCGACAGTCATTTTAAAACACCAGTTGTGATAGCAAAAAAAAAAGATCTTATTAACAATGATTTCAAACCATTTGTTAATTCTAAGAGTTTGTTTGCTATGACATCACATGTCATTTATTCATCATATGACTCAACAAATACTACAACCCATTCAGCTACTCTAATTAAAAAAGTAATCCGCAAACACTTAAATTTTAAAGGAATTTTAATTTCTGATGATGTATCCATGAAAGCTCTTAAGTTGAAATTAGAAGATAATGCTATCAATGCTTTAAAGTCAGGTTGTAATTTAGTGCTACATTGCAATGGAAATATTGCTGAAATGTCTAGATTAGCAAAAGTTATACCCAATATTGATAATTTTACTAAAAAAAAAACCTCACATTTTTATAAATTTTTAGGTTAAAGTTATTTCTATGGAGTTAGCAAAAAATACTGAACTAAACATCAATATTGAAAATTATTCAGGGCCATTAGAAATCCTCTTAGACCTAGCTAAATCTCAAAAGGTTGATTTAGCTAATATTTCTATTACTCAGTTAGCTGACCAGTTTATAAAGTTTATTAACAATGTTAAAAATGTGAATTTAGATTTAGCGTCAGAGTACCTATTGATGGCGACTTGGCTTGCTTATTTAAAATCAAAACTTTTGTTACCCGAAGATGATGATGATGATTTTAAAGCATTAGAAGTTGCTGAAAAACTAAAATTACAACTTAAAAAATTAGAATTAATAAGATTACTTTCAGACAAGTTGTTAAAAAAAAATAGGCTTGGAGTTGACGTCTATATGAGAGGTATGACCGGTGGCATTCGAACTTTAAAAAATTCAAAATATTCTGTTACGCTATATGAATTACTAAAATCTTACTCCACCCAGATCATGCAAAAAAATTTTTTATCAGTTAACATAGTGAAATTACCTGTCTGCACTACCGAACAAGGTATTGAAATAATTAAGTCAAATATTAGCAAGCTTGCTGATTGGAAAAATTTTTTAGAACTAGTTCCAAATGAATTTAAAGTAAATCAAAAATTAAAAAAGTCTGGTGTATGTGGAATTTTTTCAGGATCCCTGGAGCTTAGTAAAACTGGTGTAATTAGCATTATGCAAAAAAGTAATTTTGAAAAAGTATTAATTAAAGAAAAAAAATAATGAAAAAAGTTAATCTTAAAATAATTAAGTTCCCAAAGAATATTTCTAATTTAGAAAGACAAGTTGAAGCTATTTTATTTGCTGCTGATGAGCCTCTTGATGAAAGCACCATTAAAGATATAGTTAAAACAAGATCTGATATATCTAAAGTTTTAAAATTATTAAAAAAACAATATGAAAATAGAGGTGTTAATTTAATCTGCATTTCAAATAAATGGTCATTTAGGACAGCTTTAAATCTTTCTAAGTTTATGAGCGTCCAGATAAATAATAAAAAAAAATTATCTAAAGCAGCCATAGAGACGCTATCAATTATAGTTTATCATCAACCTGTCACTAGATCGGAAATTGAAGAAATTAGAGGAGTTGCTTTTGCAACTGCTACTCTTGAAATATTACTTGAGCTTAATTGGGTGCGTCCCTCAGGTAGAAAAAATGTACCAGGTAAACCAATTCAGTATTCCACAACAGATGATTTTCTAAGCCATTTTAATTTAACAAAATTAACCGACTTGCCAAATATAGAAGAGCTCACCTCAGCAGGTCTAATAGATGGCGCTAATGTAGATTCAGGTATTTTTGGAACCGGCAAATTTTACAAAGAACAAATAGATGAAAAAAAAGAGAATCCTTATTCAAATATAGATGATATGCTATCTGGAACTCTAAAGACTAATGAAGACTAAAATATATCTTTTGTAAAAAATAAGAAAGTAATATATAAAGTATTAATGAGTATTGGATTTTGGCAAATTGCTATAGTTGTAGTTCTAGTTGTCCTTTTATTTGGAAGAGGTAAAATTTCTGATTTAATGGGAGATGTAGCAAAGGGTATAAAAAGTTTTAAAAAAGGTATGCAAGATCCAACCCAAGATAGCTCAATCTCTTCTCAAGATAGCACCGATACCACTCAAGAAGATTCAAATTTAGATAAAAAATAATTTAAAATGCCACAAATTGGATGGTTTGAAATACTAATTATTGTGGTGTTATCTATAATAATCATTGGTCCTAAAGATTTTCCCATTATGTTAAAAAAGATTGGTTCATGGATAGGGGCATTAAAAAATTATTTTAATGAATTTCAAAAAGAGATTGTTGATGTAGAGAATGAAGTTAGCGTTGATGAAGAAATGTCAAAAATAATCAAAGATATAAAAAAAGATGATTGATGCAAAAGTTAAACAATCTAGTTTTGTTGAGCATTTAACAGAACTTAGATCTCGACTTATTAAATCAATTATTTATTTATTTTGTTTTTTTATAGTATGTTATTTTTTTGCTGAAAATATCTATAGTTTCTTAATAAATCCATATGCTGAAGCAGTAAAAGATGACGATTTAAATAGAAGAATGATTTTTACGGCACTCCAAGAAACATTTATTACATATTTAAAAGTTGCTTTTTTTACTGCTATGTTTATTTCAAGTCCAATTATACTAATTCAAGTTTGGAAATTTGTTGCGCCTGGATTATATAAAAATGAAAAAACTGCTCTATTGCCTTACATGATTGCCACTCCTGTTTTATTTTTATTGGGAGGTATGCTTGTTTATTATTTAATAATGCCTTTAGCTATTAATTTTTTTTTAAGTTTTGAGACTTCAACTAGTTCGAGTTCTTTACCTATTCAGCTCGAAGCAAAAGTGAATGAATATCTTTCTCTTATAATGAGACTCATATTTGCTTTTGGTATAAGTTTTCAGCTCCCAGTTTTATTAAGTTTATTAGCTAGAGCTGGATTTATAAATTCTAAATATTTAAAACAAAGAAGAAAATATGTAATAGTAATAATTTTTATTGTTGCAGCGATTCTCACTCCTCCAGATCCTATTACACAAATTGGACTAGGAATACCTTTGTTAATACTTTACGAATTATCTATATTATCTGTTAAATTTATTGAAAAGAAAAAAAATAATGCATGATATTAAATTAATTAGAGAAAAATCAGATTTTTTTATCAAAAAACTTAAAGATAGAAATGAAATTATTGATTTAAAGGAATTATTGAACTTCGATAAAAAAAACCGCGATTTAATACAGTCTAAAGAAAAACTTGAACAGAAAAAAAAAGAAATTTCACAAACAAAAGATAAAACTCAATTCGAAAATTCAAAAAAAATATCATTAGAAATTGATTCATTAACTAAAAATCAAACTGATTTAAAAAATAAAATTAAAAATATATTAGCTGGTTTCCCAAATATTGCTTTAGATGATGTTCCAGTTGGCAAAGATGATAAATCTAACAAAGAAATTAAAAAAATTGGATCAGTTACTCAATTTACTTTCAAACCCTTATCACATGAGGATTTAGGAAAAAATTTAGATTTAATGGACTTTGATTTAGCAACAAAAACATCTGGATCCAGATTTGTTTTTTTAAAAGGCCAGTTAGCTCAACTAGAGAGAGCTATCTCTAATTTTATGCTAGATATTCATACTAAAGAATTTGGTTATCAAGAAGTATCACCACCTTTAATAGCAAATGCCTCCACCATGTTTGGAACTGGGCAACTGCCTAAATTCGAAACAGACCAATTTGAAATAAAGCTAAATGATGAAAAATTTAGAAAATTTTTAATACCTACTGCTGAAGTAATTCTTGCAAACATAGTTCGAGATTCTTTTATTTCAATCAATGAACTGCCATTAAGATTTGTTGCATCCACAGCATGTTTTAGGAAGGAAGCCGGAAGTCACGGCAAAGACACAAAAGGTATGATTAGACAACATCAATTTTATAAAGTTGAGTTAGTAAGTGTCGTTGAACCAAATAAATCTAATGTTGAGCTTGAAAGAACGTCTAGTTGTGCACAAGAAATTTTAAATAAATTAAAATTACCATATCGAGTAGTTTTATTATCATCTGGCGACATGGGATTTAGTGCCGAAAAAACATATGATATAGAAGTTTGGATGCCATCAGAAAATAAATATAGAGAAATTTCTAGTTGTTCTTCATGCGGACAATTTCAATCAAGAAGAATGAAAGCAAAATATAAAAATAAAGAAAATAAATCAGATTTTTTAGCTACTTTAAATGGTTCTGGTTTGGCCGTTGGGCGAACATTAATTGCAATTATTGAAAATTATCAACTAAAAGATGGGACTATTCTTATTCCTGAAATACTCCGCCCTTATATGGGAAATGAAAAATTAATTAAATAATAATTATTGTTTATTATTTTTAATTAGTATAATTATTATACAACTTTAGGAGAAAATTATGTCTGGTTCAGGTTTTACACAATTTATACCGTTAATATTGATTTTTGTTATTTTTTATTTCTTTTTAATAAGACCTCAACAAAAAAAAATAAAAGATCATAAACTTATGGTTTCAGCTTTAAAGAGAGGTGACAGTGTAGTTACATCAGGTGGAATTATTGGAAAAGTAGAAAAAGTTAATGAAGATGATAAAATCGATTTAACCATAGCTGAAAATGTTACAATCCAAGTTATTAGATCAACAATACAAAGTTTACTAACTAATACTGATACAAAAAAATAATTTACTTTGTGTTATATTTTTCTAAACTTAAATTATTTGTAA
>Ga0209709_10004407_pt1 | contig 11361 bp, 13 predicted proteins | sample ArcticOcean_MG_C_2_FD_187435 | JGI IMG/M metagenome (GOLD analysis project Ga0209709, IMG submission 187435) | Marine microbial communities from western Arctic Ocean - ArcticOcean_MG_CB4_136 (SPAdes) (version 2) | ecosystem: Environmental > Aquatic > Marine > Oceanic | place: Arctic Ocean... | reverse complement strand
GCTGTCGAATAGCATTATGTCTGCCAGCTCATTGTACTCTAAGTATTTTACAACATCGTTTTGATTTTTAACAGTTATCGCAACAATAACTTTCTTATTATATTTTTCTTTAATTGATTTAACCTCAGATGGTGTGCAATCATAAAGTTGATAATAATCGAATGGTAAATCCTTTATTTTTTTTAAAATATTTTCATTCGGTTTAACAAGTACTGCAACATATTTAGAATTTCGTTTATCAATTTTTAAAAGTTCTTTAAGTTTATTATGTTCAACAAATCTTTTTGATTTTGGGTAATTAACAACGAAGCCAATAAAATGAGGTGGATGAGGGTGATTTGTTAAATGTTCTAAGGTATTTGTATCGGAGATGCCACAAATTTTAGACTTCATTTATTCTAAAGATGAAAGTATATTTTTTATATTTTTTTTTGAATCGCCCTTTGTAATAGGCCGACCAATTATTAGGCAATCACTACCTGCCTTAATAGCTTCATTAGCATTCATAGTTCTTTTTTGTTCATTTTTATTTTCGTTCATTCTTATGCCTGGTGTAAAACATTTGAGGTTAGGTGCAATTTCTTTAATCATTTTAGTTTCTAATGGGCTACAAATGACACCATACAAATTTGCATCTATTGCAATTTTGACAAGTCTTTTAATTTGATCTTCAACATTATCTTTAAACCCTAAACTTTCTAAATCTTTATCTTCAAAACTTGTTAAAACAGATACACCCAATAAGTTTACATTTATTTTTTGAGCAGCTTCATTTGCTTCCTTAAGAGCGTCTAAGCCGTTAAGCAGATGTACTGTGGCGTAGTTAATACTTAAATATTTGAGTGATTTAATTGACTCGACAAGAGTATTTAAAACATCAAAGAATTTTCCATCATAGAAAATAGGTTTTTTAAATTTTAAAAGTTCTTTTATATCTTCAGAACTTCTTTGTGTAATATATTGTAATCCAATTTTAATCCCAGAAATATCTTCGTGAATTAATTCTAATAAATCTAGTATTTCTTTTTGACTTGATACATCGCAGGCTACAAAAATATTTTTATTTGTCATTGTTTAATCTATTAAACAGTTCTTTTGCCATTTTAAAGTGAATTGTTTTTTTTTTAGGAGTATTTACTTTTTCACTTGTTTTTGGATTTCTTGATATTCTCGCTTTTTGTATGTGAGTTGACCAAATGCCAAACCCTCTAAGTTCAACTCTTTCTCCTCTATATAATGCTTGTTTAACTTCTTTAAAAAATATATCTAAAAACTTTTTAAGGTCTTTTTTTAAAAATTTTGGGTAATTATCAGTTAATTGTTTTAAGAGCTTTGATTTTACAATAGCCAATTTAGCTTATTTTTCTTCTTTTTTAGTTTTTTTTCTCTTTCCAAGGTCAGCAAACAAAGATGAAAAAGGAAGGTTTTTCCCTGAAAGAGGAGAACTGAATTTAGACACAGCCTCCTTATTTTGTAATTGTTCTAGTAGCTTAATACTCAGTGTTATTTTTCTTTTTTCTACGTCTAATTCTGCTATAGCAGCATCAATTCTTTCAGAACCAACAAATCGTGAAGGCCGTGCATCAGCTGCATTAATAGCTATTTGAGATTTCTTAATATAACATTCAATTTCAGAGCCTTCAGGTTTTACTAACAAACCTTTGTTATCTGATGAAATAACTTTCACTGTAATTGTATCATTAACATTTTTACCATTAAAGAAAGAAATAAAAGGGTCTTCTTTCATTTGTTTTAAACCAACACGAACTTTTTGTTGGCTAGATTTAATTTCTAAAATCTTAACTTTTAGTTTATCTCCATTTTTGTATTTTTTAAGTTCTGCTTCTCCATTTTTAGAATAAGTTAAATCATTTTCGTGAAGAAACGCTTCTATTTCCACGTTGTCTAATTTTAAATAGATAGCATATTCATTAATACTACTAATTACTCCCTCAATTTCAGATCCAACTGGATAAGTTTTTTCAATTTCTTCAAATGGATTTTTTAAAGTTAATCGATGTGATATAGCCACTCTTCTTTTTTCTTTGTCAATTTCGGTAATAACGCATTCTATTTCATCGCCTATTCTAAGCATTTGCTTTGCAGTAATTGTTTTTTTAGTCCAACTTAATTCACTAGTGTGTAAGAGAGTACTTAACCCAGGTTCTAATTCGCAGAATGCTCCAAAATCCATTAACTTAACTATTTTAACTTTATAATTTTTATTTAGCTCATAGTTCTTAACATTATCAAAAGGATCTTTTGATAATTGTTTAATTGAACATCCAACTTGCAGCTTTTCTTTATCTACTGAAATAACAAGTAGATCATGTTTTTCACCAATATTAAAAACTTCTTCAGGGTGGTTAACTCTTGAGTAACTTATTTCTTGAAGATGAACCAATACATCCAACTCAGACTTAACATCAAAAAAACATCCAAATGAACTATAACCTTTAACGACTGCTCCTTTAATTATATCTCCAACTTTATATTTTTCAACTATTTTAGCTTTTCCTTCTTTTTTGCTATGTGAAATTATTGCTCTTCGGGATGTACAACAGTTTCCTCTTATGCGATCTAATTTTATTATTGCAGCTTTAAATGGGACACCCATTAAATGAGATATATCTTTTAGCGGTTTATCACTTATTTGTGATCCAGGCATAAATGTTAAGCTTTTAGTTTCAACATGTTCTGCGATCACTCCACCTTTACATTTGCTAATTATTTTAATATTTATTGGCTCTTCTTTTTCATAAGCTTCAACTAACTTTTCCCAACCATAGATTTTTTGAGCTTTGGATGCTGATACTAAAACTTCTCCATTTTTATCTTCTATACGTTCTAATAGTACTGGGATATTTTCTCCTAACTTAATTTTGTCGGCCATACCCATAGTTTTTAGTTCATTAATATCCAGTACTGGCTCTGATTTTAAACCTTCAATAAATAAAAAAACAAATTTATCACTAATTTTAGTAATTTTGCCTTCTATGATTTTACCTTCAGTGATTTTAGTTTTTGATAGTTGACTATTAAGTAATTTTTCAAACTCTTTAGATGCGGGAGTTTCTAGTTGATTATAAATTTCCATTAATACTTAATTTTTTATCCATTATTTTTTTAATTTTTAAAAAGCATGCTCTTTTAGTTAAATTTTCGCCATTAATCAACATCGAAAATTTTTTAGTGAGAGGTGAAATTTCTCTATTATGGTCCGTTTTATCGTGTTTTTTGCACTTTTTAGTACCTCTATAAAGTTTATTTTCTTATTTAATTTTTTTAGTTCCAAGTACCTTCTTTTGGCTCTTGTCTTAATATTTGGAGGAATAAAAAATTTAAAGTCTGGATCAGGAATAACCTTGTTGGTTATGTTTCTGCAATCTAGACAAGAACTATTATATTTTTTGAGTGGATATAAGCACAATAAACCTGAAAAGCATGTACTAATTTTCTTATTTTTTTATCCTCATAATTATCGAGGCACAAGCTCCAGCTTCATTTAACAGTAAATTCTTATTTTGAAAGTTTTTAATTTCAGTTTTTAATTTTTTTAATGAACAAGTAGGTAAATTTTTTGAGATTTTAAAGCTTTAACATTGTTATTAATCTGTAAATTTTACCAATATCTAAATACATTAAATTGTAATGACTAGAAATTAATTTAGCTTGAGTTCCTGCGCCCGATGCTGCAGCTGATGAATCAATAGCTACTTTGATATTTTTGTTAAATTTAATCAATTTATTTTTCCGCCAAGACTTTTAATAATTTTTAAAAATGAAGGAAAAGAGGTCTTAATCGAGTCAGGATCATTTATTTTCCATCTTCCACCCAAAGTTAATGCAGCAATAGTGCTCATAGCCATCACTCTATGGTCTTTTAAATAATTTTTAATTTCATAAGTTTTATATAAATTTAGTTTAGGATTTCCTTTAATTTTAATTGAATGATTTGTAAGCTTAGTTTTAACACCAATTTTATTTAAAATTTTAGATCCCCAATTTAATCTCTTACTTTCTTTAAGGTTTAATTCCTCTAAGTTTTTAAAATAAGAAGTTCCCCTTGCTTTTGCAGCAACAAGAAAAATAATTAAAAATTCATCTATAGCGCTGCTATTAAGTTTTGCCGGACAGTTTATTGAGTTTAATTTTTTTATACTTTTTACACAAATATCGGCAATTTGTTCCCCCTTGTAAATTTTTTTATTTTTAAAAATAATTTTAGCTCCCATTTTATTAAGTATTGTAATTACGCCAGTTCTAGATGGGTTAACATTTACATTTTGAATAGTTAAATTTGAATTATTAGAAAGTAAAGTTAATACTATAAAAAAAGCACTTGAGCTTATATCTCCAGGAATATTGTAATTAAAAGCTTTAAAATTTTTTTTACCCTCAACTTCGATGTAGTCATAATTTTTAGTTTTTTTAACTTTAATTGGTATTTTAAGATTTTTAAAAAGAATCTCAGTATGGTCTCTTGATTTTTTAGCTTTAATAAAAGTTTTACCGGGAGCATTCAATGCTGCTAACAGCACACTACTTTTGCACTGGGCAGAACCCCTATTTTCAAAATAATTTATAGGTCTAATAAAATTTTTACACTTAATTGATATAGGAAGTGTAGTCTTGTTGTTTGGGTAAAAATTTGCACCAAATTTTCTTAATGGCTTTATTACTCTAGAAAAGTCTCTTTTTGATAAACTCTTATCGCCTATTAATTTTATTTTTTTTGGAGAATGAATCAAAAGAGCCAAAATAAGCCTTCCTAATGTTCCTGAATTACCAGCATTAATTGTTAGGTTTTTTTTATAAATGTAACTATTTAAACCATTACCATTTATTTCATGATATTTTCTGTTAGATTTAATTTTTACACCAAGCTTTTTTAAGGATTTTATGGCGCTCAAAACATCTTCAGATTTTAATAAGTTATATGCTCGTGATTTACCCAGAGCTAATGATGCCATTAAGGCCCATCTAATTGATAGGCTTTTATCACCATCAACAAATATTCTTTTGTTAAAGTCTTTAATTTTATTAGTAAAATAAATAGGCCTTGCCATTTTTATTTATAATTAATTATATTTGAATGAATCACCGAAATATGCTGATTTAGCATTAGGATCGTTAATTAACTGAGAAGGTGTTCCATTTGCAATAATTTTACCATTTGAAAGAATTATAGCAGCATCAACACACGACAAAAGATCTCTTGCTTGGTGGTCACATATACAAATACCAATATTATTTTCTGTTTGAAGATTAACTATTATTTGTTGTAGCATTTTTATTGTTAAAACATCTAAAGCAGCAAAACATTCATCTAGCAAGAGTACCTTGGGATTACCTAGGAGAGCAATAGCTATAACTAATTTTTTTCTTTGACCGCCAGATAGAAATTTAGCTTTAATGTCTCTAACTGAATCAAGTTCGAATTTTGAAATTAGATCATTAATTTTTTGGTTTCTTTTGCTATCATCCTTGATTAAAATTTGTCCTATCGCTTTTAAATTATCAGCTAATGTTAAATCGTGAAAATACCCACCATGTTGCGGAACATAACCAATTTGAAATTTTGTTGTTCTTAAGTAGATAGGATAGTTTGTAGCATCTATATTGCTAAAAATTAAAGAACCATAGTCTGGTTTAATTAGTCCAGTTATTAAATTAAATATAGTAGATTTACCTACACCATTAGGTCCTAACATTCCAAGAATTTCACCTTGGTTAATATTAAATGAAATATTATCAAGGATTCGTCTTTTACCAAATGACAACGATATTTTTTTTAGAGAAACCAAAGGTTTTTTTTGTTTGAAAGATTTTATTCTAAATTTTTTTATAATAGCCATTATTTTTCTATAAAAATGTTAATTTTTTTTGATTCATTGTTCATAAAAATTTTAGAGTTTTTTGTAATTAAGTCCATTTCAAATTTGTCTGCATAAAGTATTGTATTTGTATTTTTATAAACTAAGTCATCAGACATTGTTACAAAATTTGTTTTAAAAAACAAATTTAATTTTTTACTATTAATTTTGTGTGTTAAATGCCTTAAAAAAACATTTCCTTTAAAAAATGTATCATAATTTATATTATTATAGTCTGCAAAATCAGCTTTAATAAAAATTGGTTGAGAATTATTCATAGTTATAATTGCATTAACATCTGTCATAAATATTTTATTTTTATTTTCGAAACTTACAAAACCTTTCGTAGCATTTATTTCATATTGATTTCCAAAACTATCTTTAGAAAAGTAACTCAAATTTTCAATAAAATTGGAAGATTCAGTTTCCTCTAAACTTTTTCCCCCATCATTGATCTGAACTTTTTTATTGTTAATTTCAATTTTATCAGATTTATAAAAATTAAATGTTGAGATAATTAAAATAGACAGAATACTAAATAATAAAATTTGGATATATGTTTTTTTGTCCATTTAATTTACATTTGCTTCTAGAATATTATGAATATGGATTATACCGATAGTTTTATATTTAGATTTTTTATTGTTTACACAAAGGCAGGTTATTTTTTTCGTATTCATTATAGCTAATGCTTTAGCAGCCAGTGTATCAGGATCAATACTTATAGGATTAGAAGTCATAACATCTTCTGCAATCAAGTTTTGCAAATTTTTATTTTTTTGTTCCGATCTTCTTATCTGGCCATCAGTAATAATACCGATAGTTTTTTGGCTTTTATTTTGTACGATTAAGACACCAAGTTTTTTTTCAGAAAGAATTTTTAATGCTTTGCTCATTTTAGTATCTTGACGTACAAAAGGAATTTTTTTTCCAGTAATCATTAAATCTCCAACTGTTTTTAATTGGATACCAAGACTGCCAGAGGGATGAAATTTTTTAAAATCTAATTTACTAAATTTTTTTTTATTCATTGATGCTACAGCAAGCGCATCACCAATTGCAAGTTGTGCAGTAGTGCTCGAAGTTGGAACAATGCCTAGACCTGCTTCACTAACTTGAGGAATAAATAATTTTATATCAGCAGCCCTGTATAAAAGTGAGTTTTTTTTAGAGACAATTCCAATTAATTTAATTTTATTTCGATTAGCGTATTGAATAATATTTTTTAATTCTTGTGTTTCTCCAGAGTAACTTATTAAAATAAGAATATCCCTTTTTGAAATACTTCCTAAATCCCCATGTGAGCAATCACTTGCTGATAATGTAAAAGATGGGCTACCCACAGAAGATAGTGTTGCAGCTATCTTTGATGCAATAAGACCGCTTTTTCCAACGCCGCATAAAATAATTTTTGCTTGGCATTTCGTAATTAAATCTACAGCATGATTAAAAGAATTGTTAATTGAATTTTTTAATTTTTTTAAAGCTTGTATTTCAAGATCAATTACATTTTTTGCAATTTTTTTGTAATTTTGTTTTTTCATTTAGTGAGACCAGATATCATCCTTAAATGAGGCTAAATCAAGATCAACTCTAGTTTTTAAAAATTTTAAACAATCTTGATACAAATATTCTCTATCTTCTCTAACAAGAATTTTATTAAGTTCATCATGTATTTTGTGTAAATAAATTACATCATTTGCACAATATTTTAATTGTGCAGTTGTTAGTTCACCGCCAAAGTCTGAACTTTGTTGTTGCTTACTTACATCAATTCCAATAATTTCCTTAATTAAATCTTTTAACCCATGTCGATCAGAAAATGTTCGTGCCAATCTGCTACTTAATTTAGTGCATTTTACATTTTTAACATCAACTTTTAAGTAGTGCTTTATATGAGCCATATCTGCCCTGGCATAATGAAATATTTTAGTAATATTCTTGTCAGAAAGTAGTTTAACTAAATTAGGAGCGGCATAAGTTTTTCTATTTAATTGAACTATATGTGCATCTGAGTTACCGGAAGAAACTTGAATAAGACATAAAGGATCTCTTTTTACATTCAGTCCCATAAATTCTCCATCAACAGCAATCGAGTTGCCTAAATCTAAATCTTCTGGTAGATCATATTTGTGAACTTTAATATCAACATTCATAATTAATTAATTATATATATATGAAACCAAAAAATTGTCTAATCTTTGGCGCAAGTGGTCAAATTGGTAGGAATTTAATTCGAAAGTTGACTAAAAATAATTTTAAAGTGACAGCTGTAACAAGAAGTCTTCATCAAAAAGGTTATATTTTAAAAACACAAGCTAGTCCGGGTTATATTGATATTGTAGAAAGTAGTATATTTGATGAAGGTAAAATTAGAAAATTAATGAAAGATGCTGATATCTGCATTAATTTAATTGGAATTTTATACGAAAAAAATCAAGCTAATAATTTTATTAATATTCATGAAAAATTTCCTTCTTTTTTAGCTTTGCTTTGTAACGAATATAAAATTGAACAATTTATACATTTATCAGCTTTAGGAATTGAACAAGCAGAAGATTCTCTTTATGCACAAAGCAAACTTAATGGTGAAATTAATATTGAGAAAAACTTTAGCAGATCTATAATTTTAAAACCGAGCATAGTTTATTCAGTGGATGACTCTTTCACTACAAGTTTTATGACACTTATTAATAGATTACCTTTTTTTCCACTATACTATAATGGTGAAACAAAATTTATGCCCATTTATTGTTCAGATTTAACAGAAATAATTTATCAAGTAATTTTTCAAAATATAAGATCAAGAAAAATTGAATGTATTGGTAATGAAACTATAACACTAAAAGAAATTTTAAAAAAACTATTAAAACTAATGCAGAAAAAAAAGTTATTATTACCAATGCCTTTAATATTAGCTAAATTTACTGCACTTGTTTTTGAATTATTTCCAAAACCATTAGTTACAATAGACCAGTTAAAGTTATTAAAATATGATAATGTAAAATCTGGAAAATATAAGACTAATTTTGATCTTAATTTACCTGCAGTATCAAGTTTTGATTTAGAGGTAAAAAAATATTGTTATATGTGGAGAGATGCTGGTCAATTTTCTCAAGATAAATATAAAAAATAAAATTATTAGTTTAAAAAATGTTTACATATATAATATATTTTACAGTATTATTTATTTTTTTATTTATAATTTTATTAATATCAAAAGCAATAAATAGAGGTATAAAAGCTAAAAGTAGTCCCACATATAATAAAAAAAAATCTTTTTTAGATAAAAATAATAATATACTGGATAATATTGAAAGACTAAAAAATGATGGAACTCTAAGTAAAATAAAATTTCAAAAAGCTAAAAATAAATTATTAAAAAATTAATAAATCGTTAGCTCTACTTTTATCCAAGTATTTACAATCAGTAATTTCTTGTTTTAAATTTAAATTAATTACAAGAGGGTTTCCTGTTGGTATTTCAAGTAGAGATATTTTTTTATCATTTAGTTTAAACAAGAATTTACACAATGCTCTAATTGAGTTTCCATGAGCTGAAATCAAAATATTTTTATTATCTATTAGTTTATTTTGAATTTCATTATTGTAATATTCTATCACTCTCTCGTAAGTATCTTTAAGCGATTCCGTATCTGGAATTTTTTCTAAAGGGATATCTTTATATATTTCAATATTTATTGGATGATAAGGATTATTTTTGCTTAAGGGATCGGGTTTGACATCCCACGATCTCCTAAATTTATTAATTTTTTCTTCACCAAGTTTTTTTTTCATTTCATCTTTATTTAAACCGGTTAACGCACCATAATGCCTCTCATTTAATTGCCACGCTCTTATGGGTTCTTTATCGTCTCTTAAAGTATCTTGAATAAGTTTTAGAGTGTTAATTGCCCTTAACTGAACTGATGAATAAAAATAATCAATTTTTAACCTTTGTTCTTTTATATATTCACCAGATTTACATGCTTCTAATTTTCCACGTGCAGTAAGATCTACATCCACCCAACCAGTAAATCTTTTTTCAAGGTTCCATTGGCTTTGACCATGTCTAACTAAAATTAAATGAGGCATATTATATATTTTGATAACTGATAAAATAGATAAAATAAATAAAAATTATTATGAAAAAACAAAATTACGTTTTGATCGCTAGTTTTCATTTAATAAACTTAATATTAATCTTATTTTATCTGTATCCTGGAAGCATATTTGGTTATGTTGTATATGGTGATTTTACCAAACAACCAGAAATTGCTAAAGATTTTGTAATTTCATCAAACCATTTTTTTGTATTTATTTTTTTATCCACATTAGGAATGTTGGCTTATAGCAACAGTAATAAAATAAATATTATGATTAAATATTTATTTTCAATATCAATCATTTTAGAACTTATGCACATTATAATTCCACAACGAACATTTGAAGTGAAGGATTTATTAGGAAATATTTTAGGAATAGTATTAATAATTGGTATATATAAGTTCAAAAAAAAATATGTATAAAATTAAGATTAATAAAAAAGTTATTAATATTTTTTTAATTTCAATATTATTATTAATTTCAGCTTGTTCATCTATACCTCAAAATACTTCTAATAGCTGTTCAATTTTTAGTGAAAGATACTTGTGGTACAAGCACGCAAAAAAAACAGAGGATAGGTGGGGGACACCTATTTATGTGCAACTAGCTATAATTAAAATGGAATCAGATTTTGATTGGTTGGCAAAACCTCAAAGACAAAAAATTTTTAAAGTTATTCCTTATAAGCGTCCATCAAGTTCTTTTGGTTATTCGCAAGCAGTTAAAGGAACCTGGGAACAATATAAAAAAGAGACAGGAAATAAATTAGCAACACGAGTAAGATTTAAAGATAGTGTTGATTTTATCGGATGGTATACAAATAAAACAGAATCTATTTTAAAAATTTCTAAAAAAGATGCTTTCCGTCAGTATCTTGCTTATCATGAAGGTTGGGGAGCTTATAAAAATTATAAAAATAATCAAAAAGTAATTATTTTAGCAAAAAAAGTTAAAAAACAATCTGATAAGTACAAATCTCAATTAAAAAAATGTCAGAAAAGATTAAATAAAAATAAATATATTATTTTTTAACGAAGTTGTTTTTTTAATTCTATATCCACAGCGTCAATTCTTTTAGTATTCTTTGCTAGCACCAAGTACATTGTTGGAGTTACATATAGTGTAAAGAAAGTAGATATGATCATTCCACCTAGAATAGTAGCACCAACAGCTAACCTTGAAGCTTCACCTGCACCTGGACCTATATTACCTATAACTAAAGGCATCATTGCTATCATTGTGCTTATGGACGTCATCATTATAGGTCTAAATCTTAACCGACAAGCTTCTTTAACAGATGTTTCAATATTTTTTCCAGCCGTTCTTAGTTGGTTAGCATAATCAACTATTAAAATACTATTTTTAGTAGATATGCCGA
>Ga0209709_10004400_pt1 | contig 11366 bp, 9 predicted proteins | sample ArcticOcean_MG_C_2_FD_187435 | JGI IMG/M metagenome (GOLD analysis project Ga0209709, IMG submission 187435) | Marine microbial communities from western Arctic Ocean - ArcticOcean_MG_CB4_136 (SPAdes) (version 2) | ecosystem: Environmental > Aquatic > Marine > Oceanic | place: Arctic Ocean... | reverse complement strand
TTATCGGAAGTTGTAAAATATCTAGATCTTTTGTAGTTCATTTGACATATTATATTATTTGAAAATAATGAAAAAAAAAATTAAAGTTTTACAAGTTATACCCAAGTTAGGCTATGGCGGTGCAGAAACTGGATGTTACGATTTGGCTCACTATTTGGCGGAGCAAAATTGTAAGTCTTTTTTAGCCACTAGTGGTGGAGAACTTCTTAAATTTATTGATAAAAAAAAGGTAAGAGTATTAAAATTACCTGTTCATTCTAAAAATCCAATCTTAATTTTATTTAATACAATATTGCTTTCCCTGATTATACTTATTTACAATATTGACATAGTTCATGCCAGAAGCCGGGCGCCAGCTTGGTCATGTCTTTTAGCAACCAAGATTACTTTTAGGAAATTTGTCACTACTTTTCACGGGACGTTTAATTTTAAAAATAAAATTAAAAAATTCTATAATTCAGTTATGGTTAGATCCGACCTAGTCATTGCTGGATCTAATTTTATTTTTTCTCACATAAACGAAAATTATGGAAATTTTTTTATCCAAAGTAAAAGAAAATTACTTGTAATTTTTAGAGGTATCAATACTAGTTATTATAACAATCAAAAAATTTTACCTATAAAGTTAGATAAATTTGCTAAACAGCATGATATAAACAGGAATAAATTTATAATTTTGCTACCAGGTAGGCTCACTTCCTGGAAAGGACAAAAAATATTTATTGAAGCAATAAAAGAGATTGCTCAAAATAATCAAGACCTTTCATTTGAAACAATTATTCTTGGAAGTGATCAAGGAAAGACAGTTTACAAAAAACAATTAATTGATTTAGTTCAACAACATCGACTTAATAAAGTTATTAAATTTATTGACCAATGTGAAGAAATGCCAGTAGCTTATAGTATTGCAAATTTAGTTTGTTCGTGCTCTACAGACCCAGAAGCTTTTGGTAGAGTGTCAGTAGAAGCTCAATCGATGCAAGTTCCAATAATAGCAAGCGATTTAGGTGGTTCGAAAGAAACTATAATTAAAGATAAGACAGGTTTCTTATTCGAAAATAAAAATTCAAAAGCTTTAGCAAGTTTAATAAATATGGTTATGCAAAAAGATTTCAATTCATTAAAATCTATTGGTATTGAAGGTAGAAAAAACGTTTTAAAAAAATTTGATGTTGATAAAATGTGTCATAGTACTTTTACTGAATATAAAAAATTAATGGAATTGCCTTAAATAATGCCAGACATAAAACTACCAGATGGTAAAAAAATTTCCTTTTTAAAAAAAATTGATGGATTCGAAATTGCAAACAAAATTAGTAAATCTTTAGCTAAGGATGCTTGTGTAATGAGTGTTAATGGTGAGCTGAAAGATTTAAGTTATTTAATAAACAACGATGTCGAGGTAAAAATAATTACATCAAAAGATAAGGAAGGTTTAGAAGTAATCCGACATGACGCCGCCCATGTTTTAGCAATGGCTGTACAAGAACTTTTTCCAAAAACTCAAGTAACAATTGGACCAGTAATCGAAGATGGTTTTTATTATGATTTTTCTAGAAAAGAACCATTTACTGACGATGACTTAAAAACAATTGAAAAAAAAATGGGAGAAATAATTGATCGCAATGATCCAACTATAAGAGAAGTTTGGAAAAGAAATGACGCTATAAAACATTTTAAAAAAAAAGGAGAGTATTACAAAGCTGAGATTATAGAAGGCATTTCTTCAAGTGAGGAAATTTCTGTATATTATCATGGTAAATGGCATGATCTATGCAAAGGCCCACATCTACCATCAACAGGAAAAATTGGCAAAGCCTTTAAGCTCACAAAAGTATCTGGAGCTTATTGGAGAGGTGATTCAGATAACGAAATGTTGCAACGAATATACGGAACATGCTGGAGTAATAAAAAAGATTTAGAAAAATATCTATTGAGATTAGAAGAAGCTGAAAAAAGAGATCATAGAAAACTTGGAAAAGAGATGGATTTGTTTCATTTTCGAGAAGAAAGTCCAGGGGCGGTATTTTGGCATCACAAAGGTTGGACTTTATTTCAAACTCTTATTGATTATATGAGATTAAAGCAAAAAAATGCTGGTTATAAAGAAATTAACACACCAGAGATATTAGATAAAAATTTATGGGAAAAATCAGGACACTGGGAAAAATTTGGTGAACATATGTATACATCAGAAACCCCAGACAAAAAAGTTTTTGCTATTAAACCAATGAATTGCCCAGGATGTATACAAGTTTTTAATCAAGGGCTTAAAAGTTATCGGGATCTTCCACTTAAATTATCAGAATTTGGCAAAGTACACAGATACGAACCTTCAGGTGCTTTGCACGGTCTACTAAGGGTAAGAGCTTTTACGCAAGATGATGCGCACATTTTTTGCACCGAAGAGCAAATTACTCAAGAATGTTTAACTGTTACTAAATTGATATTAGAAATTTATAAAGATTTAGGATTTGAAAATGTTTTATTAAAATACTCCGACAGACCAGAAACAAGGGTTGGGGATGATAAAATTTGGGATCAATCAGAACATGCTTTACTCGAAGCTGTAAAAAAAACAAAATTAGATTATGAAATTAATAAAGGTGAAGGAGCTTTCTACGGACCTAAAATAGAATTTGTACTAAGAGACGCAATTGGGCGAGATTGGCAATGTGGAACTTTACAAGTAGATTTAAATCTTCCTTCAAGACTTGGCGCCTCCTATATAGCAAGCGATGGATCTAAAAAAATTCCAGTAATGCTACATAGAGCTCTCTTTGGTTCTCTTGAAAGATTTATTGGAATTTTAATTGAAAATTATTCTGGAAAACTACCATTCTGGTTGGCTCCATCTCAAGTTGTTGTTCTTCCCATAGCATCAGAATTTGATATTTATGCAAAAAAGATATTTGAACAATGCATGAAAGCAGGTATACATAGTGAAGTGGATTTAAAAAATCAAAAAATAAATTATAAAATTAGAGAACACTCTTTATCTAAAGTTCCAATTCTTTTAATATGTGGGCAAAAGGAAGTTACAGATAATAGTGTAACAATCAGAAGATTAGGATCAGAAAAACAAGAAACTTTATCACTAGATGAAGCGATAAGTAACATATCACAACAAAATAAATTTCCAATAAATTAAGTGGCTTTTCAAAAACAAAATTATTTTCAAAGAAGAACAAAGCCGAGAGGCCCAAGAACTAATGATAGAATTCGTTCTTCCCAAGTTCAGGTAATTGGTAGTGATGGTAAAAATCTAGGCACTCTTAGTACTCAAGAAGCAATTAATATAGCAAAGCAAGAAGGTTTAGATTTAATTGAGATCTCACCAAACGCTAGTCCACCCGTTTGTAAAATTATTGATATTGGAAAATTTAAGTATGATGCTCAAAAAAAAGCTAACAAAGCTAAAAAAAAACAAAAGATAGTAAATTTAAAAGAAATTAAACTTAGACCAGTTACAGAAACTCATGATTACAATTTTAAAATTAAGAACGCACAAAAATTTTTAGAAAAAGGAGATAAAGTAAAATTTACGGTAAAATTTAGAGGTAGAGAAATGCAACATACTAATTTGGGCCATGAGCTCATGCAACGTATTATTGGTGATACAGTAAAAGTCGGAAAGGTCGAAATAAGACCTAAATTTGAAGGAAGACAAATTATAATGATAATTCAACCATTATAATTTTATTGTAAATCAAATTTAAAATTTGTATAAAGTGCCATATTTTTATGCCAAAATTAAAAACTAAAAGTTCAGCAAAAAAAAGATTTAGAATGACTGCTAAAGGAAAGATTAAAATGGGACAAGCAGGCAAAAGACATGGAATGATTAAAAGAACAAATTCACAAATAAGAAAACAAAGAGGTACAACAATTATGTCAAAACAAGATTCAAAAATTGTTAAGTCATATATGCCGTACAGCTTGAGAGGTTAAAATGGCAAGAGTAAAAAGAGGAGTCACTAGTCACGCTCGACATAAAAAAGTTTTAAAACAAGTTAAAGGACAATACGGAAGAAGAAAAAATACTATCCGTATTGCTAAACAAGCATTGGAAAAAGCAATGCAATATGCTTACAGAGATAGAAAAGCAAAAAAAAGAGAATTTAGATCTTTATGGATACAAAGAATAAATGCAGGTGTAAGAGCAGAAGGTATAACTTACTCTAAATTTATTAATGGATTAAATAAGTCTGGTATTAAGCTTGATAGAAAAGTTTTGGCGGATATTGCTTATAACAACCCAGAAGTTTTTAAATCTATAGTAAAAAAAGTCCAATCTTCTCTTAATTAAGTTTTATTGTTTTTCTTATAATTTTTGTCGTAATTAAAGAAAATATTATTTATTATCTTAATATGAAAGATATAAAAATATTATTGTTATACCCACCCGAACAAACTTGGCCAGGTTATATGTGTAAACCAAACGGATCTTTGGCTTACCCATATTTAGGTGCAGCATTACAAGATATAGGAGTTGCTGTTGATGTGTATGATGCATGTGTTGGAAATGATCAAGATAACCTTGATGATTTTTATAAAAAATCTGAACCACTTCCCAGCGGAATGCAGAGAACAGGAGTAACAGATCAAAGAATATTAGAAGTGGCAAGCAAATATGATGCGGTTGGTATTACTTCAATATTTTCTCAGCAAGAAACCCAAGTACTTCATTGTGCAAAAATAATTAAAAAAAAATATCCAGACAAAGTTATTTTATCAGGTGGTGTCAATGCAAAAGCCAGATCCTCAATTTTTTTTTCTGCAGGATTTGATATTATTTGTACTTCCGAAGCTGAAGTTACCATACAACAGATAGCAAAAGTTTTACAAAAAGATAGTAAAGATTTTAGTTCTATTGGAAAGATTATTTTTAAAAATAGCGATGGTAAAATAGTTAACAACTCTAATTTTGGTGAAATTATTTGGGACTTAGATAAATTACCTATTCCAGCTTGGGAATTATTACCCAACAAAAGATATTGGAAGATTGGTAGACCACATGGTGGACAAATTAAACCTGGTACTAAAGAGTTAAGATATGCGTCCATGATGACTTCGAGAGGTTGTCCTTTTAGATGTTCATATTGTCATATATCAAAAGAAACCGAAGGTTCAATGTCGGGGGCTATTGGCAGATTTCGCATAAAATCTGACGAAAGAGTTATAAAAGAATTACATATCTTAAAGGATGAAATAGGTGTTAAACAAATTTTTATAGAGGACGATTCAATATTTGGTCACAAAAGAAGAGCGGCTCGCCTTTTAAGAAAAATAATAAATATGAATTTAGAATTATTGGATGTAAATGGAGTTAACATGATACATTTAGTAAAAAAGAGTAGTAAGCCAGGCTGGATGGTTCCAGACGAAGAATTTATTGAATTATTAGCAGAAGTGGGATTTAAAGATTTAACCTTACCATTTGAGTCAGCAAATTTGAGAATAATAAAAAAGTGGTGTTCTAATAAACTTGCGTTAGATAGATTTGATCCGGTAGCTTTGATTAAAACTATTAAAAAACATAAAATTTTTGTAGCAGCCAATTATATGATTGGATTTCCAGATGAAACAAGAAAAGAAGTAGAGACAACAGTAAATTTTGCAAAAAAAATGTATCAATATGGTTTTGATGCATCTAATTTTTATTTAGTAATGCCAGTACCTGGTACAAACATATTTGACTATTGTATAGAAAATGGCCAGCTGCCGGAAAATTATAGCCCCGACAACTTTCAATGGACAAAAGGAAACTTGGTTAATACCTTAGTTCCACCGGAAGAATTAGAAATTATAAGACAGAACGCTTGGCACGATTGCAATAGTAAAGAACACATAAAAAGTAGGATAGATTGGTCTGTTCCAGTCTGATTTGAGGTATCATAATTGCTGTATACAAAGGAGAGAAAAGTACAATTGAACATTTTTGATCTTTCTATTACCTTCAATAAAACATGGAATAACTTAAAAAAATTTTAGTATGGAAAATTTTAGTCAAATCGAGTCAAACATTTTAAACAAGATGAAAAATGTTACTGATAGCAACTCTCTTGATTTGATCAAAACTGAAATTTTTGGAAAAAACGGAATTCTTACTGAGCTTTTTAAAAAAATTTCAAGTCTAGATCAAAATGAAAGAAAAGAATATGCATCAAATCTTAACTCTTTAAAAAATAAAGTAACAGAAATATTTGAAAAAAAAATAACTGATTTTGATCAAATAGAAATTAATAAAAAACTTAAACACGAAAAAGTAGATGTTACCTTACCAGGTAGAACATTTTTTTCTGGTAAAATTCACCCAGTTTCCCAAGTGATTGATGAAGTCACTTCTATCTTTTCTGAAATTGGTTTTTCCGTAGAGGAAGGACCTGATATTGAAAATGAATATTATAATTTTTCAGCACTTAACACACCAGAAAACCATCCAGCAAGAGACTTGCATGATACTTTTTATATCGAAAATTCTAAAAATTTACTTTTAAGAACTCACACATCCCCAGTGCAAATTAGAACAATGCTAAAAGGAAAACCCCCATTCAAAATAATTGCACCAGGAAGAACATATAGGTGCGACAGCGACCAAACACACTCACCTATGTTTCATCAATTAGAAGGTTTACACATTGATAAAAAGATTAATATGGGTCATTTAAAAGGATGCTTATACTATTTTGTAAAGAAATTTTTTGAAGTTGAAAAGGTAAAAATAAGATTTCGACCAAGCCACTTTCCTTTTACAGAACCATCAGCAGAAGTTGATATTGGGTATAGAATAGAAAATGGAAAAATTAAAATTGGAGAGGGTGACAAATGGTTAGAAGTTCTTGGCTGTGGAATGGTTCATCCAAATGTACTGAAAAATGCAAAAGTAAATCCAAAGCAGTATCAAGGATATGCTTTTGGGGTGGGAATAGATAGGTTGGCAATGTTAAAATATGGCATTAATGATTTAAGAGCATTTTTTGAAAGTGATATTAGATGGTTAGAGTTTTATGGATTCGACCCGCTTGATGTTCCAACAAATTATAGAGGACTTAGTAGATGATAACTTCACTTTCATGGTTAAAAAATCATTTATCCACTAAATCAAATTTAAAGCAGATAGTTGAACGTTTAACTGAAATTGGACTTGAAGTTGAAAGTGTAAAATCTCCAGATAGTCATCTAGACAGCTTTACTATTTGCAAAATTATTAAAGCTCAAAAACATCCAAACGCAGACAAACTGAAGCTATGCGACGTTGATATTGGTAGTGGAAATTTAGTAAAAATTGTTTGTGGAGCCTCAAATGCAAAAGATGGATTGTTTACTGTTTATGCACCTCCTGGAGCAGTAATTCCAAAAACAAAAATGAAAATAAAGGTAGCAAAGATTAGAGGAGTAGAATCTTCCGGCATGCTTTGCTCTGGAAATGAACTTGAGCAATCTTTAGATAAAGACGGAATTATTGAATTAAATAAAAAAGGAAAAGATATAGGTGAAAAATATTTTAAAAGTTCTGGTGAGGAAGTTATAGATATAGCTATTACACCAAATAGACCAGATTGTCTTGGCGCTAGAGGAATTGCTAGAGATTTAGCAGCAGCAGGCTTAGGTCAATTAAAAAAACAACCTCCAATAAAAATAAAGCAAAAATTTAAACAACCAATTAAAATATCGATAAGTAAAGATAAAAATCAAGCTTGTGCTGCATTTGGAAGTATTTATATAAAAAATGTTGAAAACAAGGAAAGCCCAGAGTGGCTGAAAAATAAAATTATGTCTTTGGGTTTAAAACCTATTTCAGCAATTGTAGATATAACAAATTATATTATGTATGATCTAAATAGACCATTGCATGCATACGATGCAGATAAAATTAATAAAGAAATTATTGTAAGAAACTCTAAGAGGGGTGAGTCATTCGAAGCTCTTGACAATAAAAAATATACACTAGATAGCAACATGTGTGTAATAAGCGATAAATCAGGTGTATTGGGTCTAGGAGGAATAATTGGGGGTACTAGATCTGGCACAGAGTTTTCAACTAAAAATATTTTATTAGAGTCTGCTTATTTTTACCCTTCAGAAATTCGAAAAACTGCAAAGAATTTAAATATCAACACAGATGCGAAATACAGATTTGAAAGAGGCGTAGATCCAAAGTCGATAAAAATGGGATTAGAGTTGGCAATGTGTATGGTTTTAGATATTTGTGGCGGAGAACCAAGTAGAATATCTTTTGAAGGTAAATTAAAAAATAACAATAAGTTAATTAATTTAAACTACGATAAGTTTCCAAATGTCATTGGTTTTGCAATAACTAACTCTGAAATTGAAAAAATATTATCTTCATTAGGTTGCGAGCTAAAAGCTGGAAAAAAAAGCATAAGCGTTTTAACCCCATCATGGAGACCAGATCTTAAAGAAGATATAGATCTTATCGAGGAGCTTGTGAGAATAAAAGGCTATCAAAAAATACCTTTAATTAAACCAGAAAAAGAAAGCATAAAAGAAACATTGAATAATAAACAAAAACTTTTTCATTTTTCACAAAGAGCAGTGGCATCCAAAGGATACACTGAGGCAATCACATGGTCTTTTACAGATTCAAAAGTAGATAATTTATTTTCTGAAGCAAAAGGTGAGATCAGATTATCAAATCCAATATCAAGCGATTTAAATGTTCTTAGATCATCACTTTACTCCAACTTATTAATAGGAGCAAAAAAAAATATTCATAGAAATTTTGAGGATTTAATGATGTTCGAGATTGGTCCTGTTTTCCATGAAAAGGAACCTGGCAAGCAATCAACAATGATTGGTGCTATTAAAACCGGAAAGTACTCAAGAAAAAACTGGATAGAAAAAGAAAGAAACTTTGATGTTTTTGATATTAAAAATGATGTTCTGCGAACTTTAAGTGAAATTGGTATTGATAGTTCAAAAATTATAGTTAGTACCAAGACAAAAAAATGGTATCATCCCGGAAGATCGGGATTGTTATCGTTAGGTTCTTCTAATGGCCCAGAACTAGCTTATTTTGGTGAAATCCACCCTTCCATTATAAAAAAACTAGACTTAAGAATTGAAAATGTCTTGGGTTTTGAAATCATTTTAGACAATATACCGGATTCAAAAAATAAAATTAGAGAAGAAAAGCTAAAATTTATTGTTTCAGATTATCAAAAAGTTATTAGAGATTTTGCTTTTGTAATTGATGAAAAATATAGTTCTGGAGAAATTATTACTTTAGTTAAAAATATAGATAAGGATTTAATTAAAAATGTAAAAATTTTTGATGTCTATCAAGGTGAAAACATTCAAAAAGAAAAAAAATCTATTGCATTCAATGTTACATTTGAACCTAAAGATAAAACACTAAGCGATGAAGATATAGAAAAAGTAAGTAAAAAAATTATATCTTTGGTCGAAAGCACAACTGGTGCAACACTAAGATCCTAATGTCCGACATAGAAAATATTCGCAATTTTTCAATAATTGCGCACATAGATCATGGAAAATCCACAATAGCTGACAGAATAATTCATAAATGTGGAGGTTTAACTGATAGAGAAATGACATCCCAAGTTCTTGATTCAATGGATATAGAAAGAGAAAGAGGTATTACAATCAAAGCACAAACCGTCAAATTAAAATATAAAGCTAAAGATGGAAAAGATTATATTTTAAATATAATCGATACTCCTGGTCATGTTGATTTTGGTTATGAAGTTAGTAGATCGCTGTCTGCGTGCGAAGGTTCATTATTAATAGTTGATAGCACACAAGGTGTTGAAGCTCAAACTTTAGCTAATGTTTATCAGGCGCTAGAAATTAATCATGAAGTTATTCCAATTTTAAATAAAATAGATCTGCCAGCTTCTGATATTGAGAAAACTAAAAAAGAAATTGAAGATGTTATTGGTATAGATACCACAAGTGCCATCAGCTGTTCAGGTAAAACAGGAGAAGGTGTAGAGGATATTTTAGAAGCAATTGTAAATACTTTACCAGCGCCAACAGGCAAGCAATCAGAAAAATTAAAATCACTACTAGTTGATAGTTGGTACGATACTTATTTAGGAGTGGTTATTCTAGTTAGAGTAATTGATGGAAAAATAAAAAAGGATATGAAAATTAAATTACTCTCAAGTGATAAAGAATATATTATTGAAAAGGTAGGAGTTTTTACTCCAAAACCATTAGATGTAGAGGAACTAAATTCTGGTGAGATAGGTTTTATAATATCGGGTATTAAAACTTTATCTGAGACTAAGGTTGGAGATACTATATGTGATGCTTCAAACCCTGTAACTGAACCCTTGCCAGGATTTAAACCCAGCAAACCAGTAGTTTTTTGTGGTTTGTTTCCAGTGGACAGTTCAGAGTATCAAAAATTAAAAGATGGACTAGGAAAACTCAAACTAAATGATGCAAGTTTTTCTTATGAAGCAGAATCTTCTAGTGCATTAGGTTTAGGTTTTAGATGTGGTTTTCTTGGATTATTGCACTTAGAAATTATAACGGAAAGACTTGAACGTGAGTTTGATGTAAATTTAATCACTACCACACCAGGCGTTATCTACAAGGTATATAAGGTCAAAGGTGAAGTCATGGACCTACAAAACCCATCTAATATGCCTGACCCGACACAGATTGTAAAAATTGAAGAACCTTGGATTAATGCGACGATCATTACACCAGATGAATATTTAGGATCCATTATAAAAATCTGCCAAGACAAAAGAGGTGTGCAAACTAACCTTTCTTATTCAGGAAATAGAGCAGTTCTATCATATGACCTTCCATTGAACGAAGTTGTGTTTGATTTTAATGATAAATTAAAATCAGTCTCAAGTGGTTATGCAAGTTTTGACTATGAAATTACAGGCCACAAAGAAGGTGATTTAGTTAAATTAGGTATCTTGGTAAACACTGAACCTGTTGATGCTTTAGCAATGATAATTCATAAAAATTTTGCACAAAAAACTGGAAGACAAGTTTGTGAGAAATTAAAAGATCTTATTCCAAGACACAATTTCATGATTCCAATTCAAGCTGCTATAGGTGGTAAAATAGTGGCGAGAGAATCAATAAAAGGATTTTCAAAAGATGTATTAACCAAGATACATGGTGGGGGAGCTGGCGATAGAAAAAAAAAATTACTTAAGAAACAAAAAAAAGGAAAAGCTAGATCCAAACAATTTGGTAGAGTAGAAATTCCCCAAGAAGCATTTATTGGTGTATTAAAAATTAATAAAGAAACCTAGCAGGAGAGATGGCCGAGTGGTTGAAGGCGCACGCTTGGAAAGTGTGTATACGAGCAATCGTATCGTGGGTTCGAATCCCACTCTCTCCGCCAAAGA
>Ga0209709_10004399_pt1 | contig 11367 bp, 11 predicted proteins | sample ArcticOcean_MG_C_2_FD_187435 | JGI IMG/M metagenome (GOLD analysis project Ga0209709, IMG submission 187435) | Marine microbial communities from western Arctic Ocean - ArcticOcean_MG_CB4_136 (SPAdes) (version 2) | ecosystem: Environmental > Aquatic > Marine > Oceanic | place: Arctic Ocean... | reverse complement strand
TTAATTATATTTTGATTTTTTTTTTTAAATAATGGGTATTGGTATATTTTTTTAATACCAGCAATTTTTGCAACTAAATTATATCTAAATGAAGAATTAAAAATAAAAATTTTTTCAAAATTATATTTTTTTAAATCATTTGCCAGCTTAAAAGTTCCAATTATACCATCATGTCTACCATTTTTATTTTTATTTTTTCTATCTAGAATAATTATTTTTTCTATATTTCTATTATCACCTAGAAATTGTATTGCTTTTGAATTTTCTTTTACAAGAATACTTACAGGCACTGCAAATTTTTTTGCAATAGCCTCTATAAATGGTAGAAAAATTACCATATCACCAATTCCCATTCTGTTTTGTACCACTAAAATTTTCATTTAATATTTTATCATCTTTACTAAATTTTATTTTTATATAAATTTTATTTATGAGTAAAATTAAAGGCATTTATGCGGCATCAATGTCAATTTTAAATAAAAATTTGAGCCTAAATATTGATAAAACAATTGAACATGCGGAAAAAATAATTGACCAAGGGTGTCACGGTGTTGCAATTTTTGGCAGTACAGGTCAAGCACAATTGATCTCAGTAAGTGAAAAAATTGGTCTATTAAACAATCTTTCTCAAAGTCGACATAAGGAAAAATATTTAATTGGAACTGGATTAAATTCTTTAGGTGAAACTATAAATTTAATGAAAATCGCTTTATCCTTAAAATTTCATTATTTTTTAATTATGCCGCCTGCTTATTATAAATATGAAGATAAGGATGTAATAGAGTTTTATGAAAAGATAATAGATGCGGTACCACCGAGTAAAATTATTTTATATAATTTTGAAAAATTGTGTGGGTATAAATTTAGTGTTTCATGTGTTGAAGAATTAGTAAGAAAATTTCCAAAACAAATAGTCGGTATTAAAGATAGCTCATATAACCTTTATAAAAATTTAAAAATAAAAAATTTTTCTGTTTTACCTGGATCCGAGTTAAAATTATTAGAAGGTTTAGAATTTGATTGTCAGGGAATTATTACAGCTACTTGTAATGTGACAGCGTCACTATCAAGAAAAGTTTATGATGATTTTATTCAAAAAAAACCACAAACTCATAACGAAAAACTGTGCAAAGTAAGAAGTGCTTTTGATCAGTTTAATTTAATATCAGGCTTACATTCTTTTATGTCTATTGAGAATAAGATTTATAAAAATATTTTACCCCCTTTAAAACTTTTAAATGATTCTGATAAAAATAAATTAATTATGGACTTAAAAAAAATTAATTTTAATTTAGAAACTTTAAAGGTAGCTTAAAGTGCAACTAGCTAGATTTTTAAATAAATTATTTAAAGTAGGTGGCTTTATTCTAATTGATGCTAATTTAAATAAATTTTTTATAGGGAATCCAAATAAAGATAAACCAATTACACTGAAACTATTGGATAAAAAACTTCATCTTAAGTTGTTATTTCGTCCCGATTTATATTTTGGTGAAGCTTATTCTGAGGGAAAAATTATAATTGAAAATGGTACTTTGACAGAATTTTTAGATCTTGCCCTTAAAAATATAGGAAGAAAAGAGTTAAATCTTTTCAGTAAAATAATTAATAAGTTTAACGGATCTTATAGATATCTTACAAACTTTAATTTTATAAAAAAGTCAAAAATGAATGTTGCTCATCATTATGATATTTCAGATGATTTATATAATTTATTCCTTGATTCAAAAAAACAATATTCTTGTGCATATTTTAGGAATAAAAATGATAGTTTAGAAGATGCTCAAAATAATAAAATTCAGCACATCATTCAAAAATTAAATATTAAACCCAATCAAAAAGTTATCGACATTGGCTGCGGATGGGGATCCTTAGCGATTGATATAGCTAAAACTGCTCAGTGTGAGGTTACAGGTATAACTCTTTCAAAAAATCAATTTAATTACTGTGTAAAAAAAGCAAAAGAACTTAATCTTGAAAATCAAGTAAGATTTAAATTAATAGATTACCGTCAATTAAATGAAAAATTTGACCGAATAGTAAGCGTTGGTATGTTTGAGCACGTAGGGAGAAAATTTTACAATAAATTTTTTAAAAAAATCAATCAACTTTTAACTGATGATGGAATTGCATTAATTCATACTATTGGCTCTGTGAACCCACCTGGAGACCCACATCCATGGATAACAAAGTATATATTTCCAGGAGGTTACACACCTAGCATGAGCGAAGTCACAAATCCTATTGAAAAATCAGGACTAATTATTTCAGATATAGAGGTTTTAAAGCTTCATTATTCTCACACATTAAGACATTGGAAAGAAAGGTTCTTAAAAAACAAAAATATGGTGTTAGAAATGTTCGATGAAAAGTTTTTTAGAATGTGGGAATTTTATTTAACATCATGTGAAGTTGCTTTTAAGTGGGGAGACCAAGTTGTTTATCAGTTTCTATTAACAAAAGATTACAGATCAACACCAATTACAAGAGACTATATTTATCATAAATAAATAGATAAATATTAAGAATTTTTAGTTATGAAAAAAAAGAAAAAAAATTTGATTAAAAAAAAAACGAATTTGATAAAATCATTTAAAAGAAAAGCAAATCAAAAAAAATCACCCAAAAGAAAACCTAATTTGATAAAATCATTTAAAAGAAAAGCAAATCAAAAAAAAACTAATAACTCTAATGATAGTTTAATATTAAAATTAATTAGATTTCAAGAAGAACTAAAACCAGACTTTAAATTTGACTTTAATGTTATAATTTTTTTAGAAAAAAAAATTCAGAAGTTTTTTGATGCAATTGCTGACAAAATTGAGGAATACAAAATAACAAGACAAGAAGAAAAAAGAAGAAAAAAAATAGTTGAACTTGAGAGAATCGAAAAAGAAAAAATTTTAATTCAGAAAGAAAAAAAAGAAGAAGAAATATTAAGAACAAGATTTAAAGAAAAAACTTTAAGAGAAGAAATAAAACTTGAAAAAGAGAGAGTTAAAGACATTAAAATATTTTTACGACAAGAACAGGCAATAGTTAGGAAAGAACAAGCAGAAAAACAAAGACAATTTCTAAAACAATTAAAACTAGAAAAACAAATCGAAAAATTTAGAATTAGAGAAGTAAAAGAACTTGAAAAACTAGAAAAAATTTCACTAAAAGAAGTAAGAGAAGATTATGCTGGTCTTCAAACCAGAATAGAAAAACTAAAAGAAAAATATAGAATAATAAGAGATCAAAAAATTAGAGAAAGAGTTGAAGCTCTAGGAGTTAAAATTCAAGGTGATGAAGATAGAGAAACCCTTCTCCAAAAAGAAAGAGACTACACAATTGCAAGACAAAAAATTGAATTATCACTTGAAAGTTTTTATAGAAGTGCAAGTAGCTTAGTTTTTCAGTTGAATAAAAAGCACATAACCAGACATATGTCTATTTTTAGATGTGTAGATAGAAGATTTGAAACTGGTGAAATTTTCATAAAATGGGATGAGTCAGAAGATGATGATTGGTTGCTTTTAATTTATATTAAAAATAACTCACCTGATGAAGGAATTATAATTGAAGATAAATCTAACCAAGAAAAAAACTTATCACATGAGTTTCAATCAAATGAAATTTTTAAAGCATCAGATCTAATGGTAGATTCACTGACTCAATTAATTTCTAGAACTAGATCAAAAAAAACTTAGCTTTTACTTAGTTTTTGTCACTTACATAAACAGACACGCCCCTAGCATTAATGTCTACATCAAATTTTTTATGTAAAGGTGGAAAGGCTCTTTGAGAACAATCTAACCTGTCACAAGTTCTACAAGATACTCCAATAGGTATTTCTGTTTTTTTATCAGTGATATTCATATTTTCAGTGTATACAAAGTCTTTAGAATATTTAGCATCACACCCAAGACCAATCGATAAAATACTTCTTGATTGACCAAATCTCCCAACTCCTTTCTCCACAGTTCTTGCAATACAAACATATTTTTCTCCATTCGTCATTTTACTAACGGCTGCTTGAATAATTCCAGGTCTTGTGAACGCAGAATAAACATTCCAACGAGGACATGCCCCACCATATCTAGGAATATCTATACCTGATAAAGAAAATCTCTTGGAAATGTTACCTGCTATATCTACCCTTAACATATGAAAGGGTATTCCAGGTAATTTAGGGTCTTGTAAGCATGTAACTCTATGTGCAACTTGTTCAAAAGATGTAGCAAAAGTATTTTGCAATAATTCTAAATCATATTTTAATTTTTTGCACTCTTTATGAAATAGTTTATAGGGCATTAAAATAGCTGCACCACAATAATTTAACAAAGCAACTTGTGTTAATTTTTTTGACTCGTCAGAAGGAAAAGCAAACTTTGACAAATACTCATTAATTTCATTAAAGGCACCTTCTTGTGCAATTTGTGCTGCCGCATGTAATTTTTTTGTTTCTAATGAATTATAATCACTTAACAATAATTCTTTTTTAGTTTTATTATAAATCTTAGAAAAAGGTCTTTCTTCTTCAGGAATTATGTCTTTAACTGTTATCGAATATTCTGATTTTAAATACTCACACAAAGAAATATATCTTGTTCTATTATTTTTTTGAATTTTTTCAAAAACTTTATTCGCAAACTCTTCAAGCTTAGGAAAATAATTTTTATTTTCTTGAAGAAAATCTGATATTACTTCTCCAGGAAAAGAATTTTTTCTGTTATCGACTATTTTACCAGATAATTTTTCTATTTTATTTATTAACTCATGATCCTTTTTTTTTAAAATATCACCCATTCTAATTAAAGCCCTACCAATTTTTGGATTTGTTCCTACTAAATCTTTAACTTCAGGACCAAGAATATCTAAATCTTCAAATAATTTATCATCAAGTATTTCGGAGATATTATTTACTAAATTTAAATCTGATTTAGATGTTAAATCAGACAATTCGATTCTTAATTTTTCACAAACTTTAAGTAATAGATCTCCATCTATTTTTCTTTTTCCAGCCTCTATTAAGTTCAAATAACTTGGGGAAATCCCCAATTCTTCAGCAAGCTTGTTAGCTTGCAAGCCAAGTTGCCTTCTAAAACCCTTAATTTTAGGGCCAATTTTTATATCTAATTGACTCATATTTTCTATTTGTAAACTTTGTAAATTATTATTTACAATAAATTATGTTGTTTTACAATACTTTTATACAATTGTATAGATTTAGTAAATTTTGTAAATTATAAACTTTGTATGAACAACAAAAACAATAATAAAAATCAAGAAAATCAGTCTCAAATCACTAAAAAAGAGGATCAGAATCAATATAATCAGTCTAGTATTTACTTGAGAGATGATCATTGCGATTGGGGTTCAAGTGGGATGAATGAATTCACTAATGAATACAGTGAAAACAAATAACTCTCTTAAAATCTAATTTTCTTAAATATACATAACCGAGGAATAAAACCATGAGCTCAGAAGCTAAAGTTTCATATGATTTAAAGAGGTTTTCAGGAATTAAAAGAGATTATACTCCAGAAGAAGTTGAAAGACTAAGAGGTTCAATTAAAATTGAATACTCAATGTGTAAACATCAATCTAAAAAATTATGGGACCTATTAAACTCCGAACCTTATATTAATACTCTAGGATCACTATCTGGAAATCATGCAGTTCAGCATGCAAAAGCAGGCTTGAAGGCAATATATTTAAGTGGTTGGCAGGTAGCTGCTGATGCAAATTCAGCAGGAGAGATGTATCCAGACCAATCTTTGTATCCATACGATAGTGCACCAAAATTAGTTGACTCAATGAATAATGCTTTAATCAGAGCTGATCAAATTCAACATATGGAAATCAAAGATGGAGAAATGGACTCTAAAAATAAAACAGATTATATGTTACCAATCATAGCTGATGGAGAAGCAGGCTTTGGCGGTCCATTAAATGTTTTTGAATTAACAAAAAAATTTATTAAAGCCGGGGCTGCAGGCGTTCACTTTGAAGATCAATTAGCTAGTGAAAAAAAATGTGGCCATATGGGTGGAAAAGTTTTAGTTCCAACTGGCACAATGATAAAAAATTTAAAAGCAGCAAGATTAGCCGCAGATATTGCTGATGTTCCATTAATAATTTTAGCAAGAACAGACGCTAATGCTGCTAAATTAATTACAAATGACTATGATAAAAATGACAAAACTTTTTTAACTGGAGAAAGATCACCCGAAGGTTTCTTTTATGTAAAACATGGCATTGAGCAAGCAATCTCAAGAGGATTAGCTTATGCACCTTACTCAGATTTAATTTGGTGTGAAACAGCTAAACCCAATCTTGAAGAAGCTAAAAAATTTGCAGATGCAATTCATGTAAAATTTCCAGGTAAACTTCTTGCCTACAACTGCTCCCCATCTTTTAATTGGAAAAAACATTTATCTGATGAAGAGATAGCATCTTTTCAAGTTAAGATTGCTGAAATGGGTTATAAATTTCAATTTATTACTTTAGCGGGTTTTCACACTCAAAATCTTGCAATTTTTGAACTTGCTGAACAATATAAATCTAAAGGAATGACTGCTTACTCAAAAATACAACAGCAAGAATTTGCAAGAGAAAAAGATGGTTACACAAGCGTTAAACATCAAAGAGAAGTTGGGACATCATATTTTGATGCAGTATCAAATACTATCAGTTCTGGAAAAAGCTCTACTACAGCAATGGAGGGCTCAACAGAGACCGAGCAGTTTTAGTTAGATTTAAGTTTTTGAATTTGACCCCAGGCTAGATTTATAGCTCTCATTTTTTTTTTACTTTCATCGATTATTTCAGAAGGAACTCCTTTGCTTATTAATAGATCAGGATGATTTTCTTTACTTAATTGAATGTATTTTTTTCTAATTAAAAACAAATCATCATCAGGCTTACTTCCCAAGACAATATAAGGGTTTAGTTTGTCGGAGCTTTTTCTACTTTCTTGTATAGAATTAAATTGAGATTGATTCAGACCAAAAATTTTAGATATATCTTGAATCATATCTATTTCAGCTTGACTTACATTTCCATCAGATTCAGCTATATAAAAAAGTATATTAATAACCTCCTCTAATACATTTGGATTATTTTTATAAATTTGAGATATTTGTTGTGCATAGGGCTCATAGCCAGCACTCTCTTCTTTAGCTTTATTAAAAATTTTACCCACTTGCTCTATTTCGTTTTCAGGAATCTTTAATTTATCCTTCACTGCGATGAGTTCTTCCTTGCTCACATGGCCATCTGCCTTGCTAAGCTTTGCCGAAAGAACAATTAAAGATAGTGCAAAAATTTGTTGTGGCTGGGCAAAAGAAGTGAATCCTGAAGTGTTAGATCTTGCTCTTGATATTTTTCCTCCAATTAATGAACCTAAAAGCATTCCAAAAGGACCACCTAATGAAAAACCAACCATTCCACCAACCAAACTTCCCCAAATAGACATATTAATTAATTATTTTTTATTAGTTGTTTTTTATTTTTTAAGTATAAAAAAAAAGCAATAATTTCATAACCTATTGAAAATAAATTATAAATTATGGGTTTTTTAAAAAAATAGTAAAGAAATCTATATTTTGGAATTTTTTTCCACAAAAATAAAAATGCTTTTGCACCACATATAACTTTATCTCCCTGTTTAATGTGTAGTCTTCTTAAAAGAGTTCTGTTATTTTGCAGAGTTTCTTTTTCCGCATGTTTATTCTGCGTTATATCCACCCACTCAATATCTTTAATATTTTGTTTTTTATATATATTAATTTCTCCCCTACAAATATTACAAGATTTATTATAATATACTTTCATAAATTACATTTATTATTTTATCACTTTATTAAAATTAATTAGTTTGTACATGCGTAAATTTAAACTATTGTAGAAAAAAATATAAGAATTAAATCAATATTATGAGTAATTTTTTTAATAAATCTGACTTAAGTAGAAAAGATGCAGAAAACATAGTTTCAGAAACTCTGAATAATTGTGACGATGGAGAACTTTATTTAGAAAATTCAAAATCAGAATCAATTATTTTAGATGATAATAAAATTAAAAGCTCTAGTTATAGTTCAGATCTTGGTTATGGTTTGAGAGCAGTAACTGGTGAAGTAGTTGCTTATTCTCATTCAAACGAAATATCTAGGAATTCATTAAAACAATCTAGTGAAAATTTGTATTCAACTTTAAAATCTAAAAAAGGAACTTACAATCACACTATTACAAAGACTAATGAAAAATTTTATGAAGATATTAATCCTATTGAAGAAAAGTCGCTTAATTCAAAGTTAGAACTTTTAAAAGAAGTTAATAACTATACAAGATCTAAAGGTGCGATAGTTCAGCAAGTTACAGCAAGCTTTGCAGGTGAACATAAATTTATTGAAATTATTCGTTCAGGTGGAGAAATTCTAACAGATGTTCGCCCTTTAATTCGTTTTAATGTTTCAGTTATGCTAGAAAAAAATGGAAAAAAAGAAACTGGCATTTATGGGATTGGAGGAAGACAATCTTATGATGAATACTTAAAAAATGATAATTGGAAAAAAGTATGTGATGAAGCATTTAGAATTGCATCAGTAAATTTAAAAAGCAAACCAGCTCCGGCTGGTGAAATGAAAGTAGTGTTAGGACCTGGGTGGCCAGCAATTCTAATTCATGAAGCAATCGGACATGGTCTTGAAGGCGATTTTAATAGAAAAAAAACATCTGCTTTTCACAATTTAATGGGAGAAAGAGTTGCGAGTGAGGGTGTAACCATTGTAGATGATGGAACACTTCATAAAAAAAGAGGTAGTCTTACAATTGACGATGAAGGAACTCCTACTGAAAGAACAGTTTTAATTGAAAATGGAATTTTAAAAAATTTTATGCAAGACCGTTTAAATGCTCGCTTAATGAATACTAAATCTACAGGAAATGGTAGAAGAGAAAGTTACCAACATGTTGTACTTCCTAGAATGAGAAATACTATGATGTTGAATGGAAAACATACTCAAGAAGAAATGATAAAATCGGTTGATAAAGGAATTTTTGCTGTAAGTTTTGGTGGTGGTCAAGTTGATATTACATCTGGAAAATTTGTATTTAATTGCACAGAAGCTTATGAAATTATTAATGGTAAAATAGGCTCGTCCATTAAGGGTGCAACTTTAATTGGTGATGGTCCTTCAATATTAAAAGAAGTTTCATTAGTTGGAAACAATATGATGCTTGATCCTGGCATCGGAACATGTGGTAAGGCAGGTCAAGGAGTTCCCGTTGGTGTGGCTCAGCCGTCAATTTTAATAAATAAAATGACCGTTGGTGGAACTCGGCTATAAATAATATGATTAAAGATCAAGATTATTTAAAAAAAACAGCATCATATTGTATAGATTTAGCTAATCAATTAGGAGCAACAAGCTCTAGTGCTGCCGTTATGCATTCAATTTCAGAAACAGTTAACTTTAGAAATAAAAAATTAGATGAGTCTGATAGATCCGATAGTTTAGGTGTTAGCTTAACAACATATGTGGGTAAAAAAAAATCTAGTATCTCATCTTCTAATTTGTCTGAAAAGAATATAAAAACTTTAATTCAAAGATGCATTGATACAACAAAAATAACTCCTGAAGATGAATTTAATTCTTTACCTGATAAAGACTTACTGGCAACAGAAATTAAAGATTTAAACTTATATGATAATGATCATATTGATAATGATGAAAAAATTGAATATTTAAAAGAAGTTGAAGAATCTGCCTGTGAGAAAAAAGAAATAATAAATACTGAAACTAGTTTTTCAGAGACAAAATCAAACTTTATACTAGCTAATAGTGATGGTTTTTCGAATGGATATAAATCTTCATCATTCTCTGCGTCATGCGTTGCGGTTGCAAAAAATAATGAAAACATGGAAAGAGACTATGAGTTTACCAGTACATGTCATTTGTTAGATATGGCAAAACCCAATCAGATAGGATCAATAGCAGCAAAAAAAACAATCCAAAAATTGAATCCTCAAAAAATTGAAAGTGAAAAAATCAGCATTATATTTGATAGAAGAATTTCAAAAGGAATATTGAGTACTTTAGCAAATGCAATATCTGCATCTTTAATTGCAAGAGGCACTTCTTTTTTAAAAGATAAAATAAATGAAGAAATATTTTCAAACTCAATAAATATTTATGATAAACCGAATATAATTAAGGGATTAGGATCAAGATACTTTGATTCTGAGGGAGTTAAAACTGAAGAATTAAAATTAGTGGATAAGGGAATATTAAAACATTACTTAGTAGACACTTATAATGGAAAAAAATTAAATCTAAAATCAAACGGAAGAAACGGAGGAAGTAGTAATTTATTTTTTGAGAAAGGTTCAATTTCTTATAAAGATCTTTTAAATTTAAACTCAAAAAATCTATATATTACCGAAACAATTGGACATGGAAGTAATTTAGTTACTGGTGATTATTCAGTAGGTGCCAGTGGTTTTATGATAGAAAATGGTGTGTTCAAATATCCCGTAAGTGAAATTACTATTGCCGGTAATTTTAAAGATATATTTAAAAACATAACATTGGCCAATGATCTAGAATTTAAATACGCAACCAATGCACCAACAATGTTGATTGAAGGAATGGTTGTTGCTGGAAAATAAAAATATTTTTTTATTCATAATTTTTTAATCTGTATTCCCAATCTCCTATTTTTGAATATTTTACTTTTAAGATAAGTCCTGTTTTTTTATCAAGCCATATATCAAAATTTAATTTTTTATCTTCAGGGGCATCATCATCTTTAGATGTAAGCTTAAAATGTTCTGTTTTAAAATTTTTTCCATAAAGTTCAATTTCTTCCTTTGCAATAAAGATTATTTTTTGTTTTTTTATACTACCTGATATTGGGCTAATTTGGCTCTCAGCATGAAGTAATTTGTGATTCCACCAATTACCTATAACATTACTTGTTTCAGCCCTTCCTTTGTAAGAAGAGCCTTTAATTATAAATTTATTATTTTTTTCATCTAATTCTAGATTAACAAATTTTTCTTTTTTATTTTGTTTTGTTTTTGAATTGAAAGAAACTAGTTTTTCCTTATTATATTTTTCATTTCCATAACCTTCAATCTCAAAAATAGTAGCACCTAATAATTTTACAGTAAATTTAATTTGATTTGTTACTTGAGTTATATTTTTATTTCTTTTAAAAAAATAATAATTATAACCAATAAGTTCATTATTTCTAAAAATTTCCATTTCAATTTTTTTTAAATTTTTATAATGATAAATGTGTGCCGTTGCTTCTATTGAAGATAGAATAAAAATTATTGTTATAAAAATTTTTTTCATTCAAACTTGATTAGTTTTA
>Ga0209709_10004397_pt1 | contig 11368 bp, 5 predicted proteins | sample ArcticOcean_MG_C_2_FD_187435 | JGI IMG/M metagenome (GOLD analysis project Ga0209709, IMG submission 187435) | Marine microbial communities from western Arctic Ocean - ArcticOcean_MG_CB4_136 (SPAdes) (version 2) | ecosystem: Environmental > Aquatic > Marine > Oceanic | place: Arctic Ocean... | reverse complement strand
TGTAACTGCTACAGATTTGGCAGGAAATTCAACTACTTCTACATCTATCGCAAGTGGTTCTGTTACAGTAGATACGACCGCACCAGTATTAAGTAGTGTATCATCTATTGGCACAACAACTGATAGTACACCAAATCTAACATTTAGTACAACTGAAACGGGAACATTAACTACAAGTATATCACAAGGATTTTCGTCTGGATCAACAGTTTCTATAACTTCTATTGGGTCTAATACAATAACATTTGCTACATTATCAAATGCAACTTATTCTGGGAAAACAATAACTTTAACTGATGGAGCAGGTAATGTATCTAATACATTAACAATACCTACATTTATAATAGCAGCTAATCCATATGGTACGACAGATATAAGATATCATATGTGGAATCAAAATATGCAAACTGGCAGTGAAACTCGTGGTTATGTTGGATTTGTAAATATAAGTTTCATTATTAACTCAAACACATTTTATTTAGTAAATCTAGGAGGTAGTAGTAGTGGATATTTATATTTTACATCTAATCCGGTAAACTCCGCTCTCAGCAGCTGGGGCGTAAATCATAATGATGGAAATGGGCGGGGTGATGAACATACTTTTAAAATAATATATAATTCAGGAAATAATAATTATACTATAATTCCAGATAATACCAGTTGGAACACCTCTTATCCTTTTACACATGATATTTCTATATATATATCATATTATCCTAGTGGGACGAACACTAATGGTTCGGGTATTGGATCTAAGCTTTCTACCTATCCTAATTGGACAGGTGATTTTGATATTACACAGGTATCAGGAACAACTAATAAATGGAATATATATGAGGATGGTACAAGTAATCCTTTATTATTTGCTCAAAAAGCACAAGGTGTATATACCGTAGCGCGGGGGTATGGTTATGCGGGTATGCACGATTCTACACGTAATAAGGCAAATTATTATTATCATATGGATGATACTAACACCGATGAAGCCATATTTACTTTTATATAAAATAATTAGTTTATATTAAAATTAAAATATATAATAATTATTATATGACTCAAAATACAATTATTCAACACTCTGATAAAATAGAAATTATAAATAAAAATGGAGAAACTATATATTTTAATAATACAGATAAATATAATGTTATAACTGTAGCAAAAGTTGCCTCTCAATCTTTTCTAAATATATTAAGATTTGAAGGACCACTTATAATGAATAATGAATTATCACATTCATTATTAACATTGAAAAGTATTTTACAAACTAGTAATAATTTTATAGCTGTTGGTGTAAGAAATCCTATTGATAGAAATTTATCTTATTTTTATAATATATCAAATGTACCGGATAATTCAGTAAGTAAATTATTTCAAACAAAAAAAAATAATTATCTAAGTCAAATTATTAATTTTACAGAAAAAACAATAAATAAAACAATAACAGATACGATTAATTTATATTTTAATACAGATATTCATAATCAATTTAATGAATGGTTTACCGAATTTTTTGAAATTACTGGTATAAATCTACAATCTTTTAACAAAACAGAGGGATTAGATTTTTATAATTTACCTAATAATAATAAAATTATGATTTATACTGTTGAAAAAATAAATTCAAATATAGATAATATAAATAGAATATTTAATATTAATAATTATATTTCAAATAGTTTAAAATTTAATTGGATTAATAGTAGTCAAGAAAAAGAATATAAAGACCATTATAATACTACTAAAACGCAAATTACCTATACACAATCTTATTTAGATAGTCAATTAAATACCGATATTATGAAATTTTTTTATAGTGATGAAGATATTCAGGGATTTTATAACAAATATACAGTCCATAATTAATTCAATTATTAACTATATTTATAAATAATTATTTATTATATATATATATATATAATGAATAATATATTAACACATAATGACGGAAATAATCAATTAGGTATCGGTTCAAACAAAATTAATCTTGTTGGGATTATAGACAATACGCTTGATATTACACAAGGCACAACCTCATTTATGTCTATTTCAAATTCATCTGGTTCTGAAAAAATTTCTGTTAAAAAACCAACAACTCTTTATAATAATTCATTAACTATAACAAGTACAAGTAAAATTGAAGGTGCTTCTACAAATAGTTTATTTTATATTGGTGATAATAGTGAATTAAAAACATTAGGTATTGGAACTACTGACGAATATTTACGTATGGGATATAATCGTCCTGCTTGGGGTCCTAAAACCTTTGTAGAATCTAATGTTAGTGGAATTGGTAGTATTGGATATTTAGAAGAATTAAAAATAGATGATGATAAATTAATTGGTATTGGAAGTACTTTAGGTGTTACAGATTCATCTATTTCTAATATTATTAAATATGATACAAATAATGATATTAGTTTAGTTATGACTAATGGAGTTGGTATAGGAACATTAACAATACAAACAAAATATGATACTAATTTTTTTGATATAACATTAAAAAAAGTTGATTCAGATTTTTCTAGTAATCCAACTTCTAAATCATTAGAAATTGTAGATGCCAAAACATATAAATATACCATTGACGATTTAAATAATAATAGTATTCATTATTATAATTTAACTATTAATGATATAAATTCATTCACTACTTCTACTAAAAAATTTCATCATATTACTTTACGTAGAGATAGTACTGGACCTATTGTAGCTTCATTTACAATTTCTGGTAGTCCTGTTGGAATAGGTAGTCAAGCATCAGTTTATCTTCAATTTGATACCCCTGTTCAAAATTTTGTTTATAATGAAGATATATCTACTGAAAATGGTACTATATCATTATCAAACCCCACAAATGATAAAATGACATGGATTGGTTATTTTACACCTACCACTGACCCTGTTGAAGATACGACAAATATACTTACATTAAATGACAATTATGAAGATTTGTCTGGAAATAAAGGTGTATCCGCAACAACTGATAATTATATAGTTGATACTATTAATCCTTCTGCTACTATTTCTTATTCATCTAATAGTCCATATAAAGATGGCACTACTATTACTATTACTGCTAATTTTAATAATGAAATGAAAATAAATCCAGTACCTCAAATTAGTATTAGTGCTCCGGAATCATTAAGTGCTGCAAATATGACACGTGTAAGTGCTACTCAATATACATATTCATATACAGTCTCTGCAAGTAGTGGAAATGGTACATGTACTATTTCTTTATCTAATGGTACAGATTTAGCTGGTAATTCTATAACTACTACACCTACTAGTGGTTCAACATTTATTATAGATAACACCGCACCAAGTTTCTCACAAGGTTCTTATTCATTTTCAATTAGTAATAATGCAAGTAGTTCGAGTGTAGGTTCAGTGTCTGCAACTGATACATATTCTATTACATATAGTATTGTTTCATATTCTTCTAATATATTTGCTATTAATAGTTCTAATGGTGCCATAACTTTAAGCACAAATTGTAGTGATGGTAATTATACTTTATCAGTAAGAGCAACTGACACGGCTGGTAACCCTAGTGATATTAATATAAGTGTTAAGGTTGATACAACAGGTCCCAGTTTTTCTACTACTTCATTTTCAATTTCAACTGGTGTAACAGCAGTTGGCACTGTAACAGCAACTGATCCCTCACCAACAAGTAATCCTATTACTTATACTAATGTTGGAGGAACATATACTAGTTATTTTTCCATAACTAGTGGAGGTGTATTATCATTAAATTCAAGTGGATATTCAGCTGGTACATATAATGTTACTATAAGAGCAACTGATGCTTTAAATAATTATTCAGAACAATCTATATCGGTTACTTTGACAACTCCATTTGGAACAAATTGGCAAAAAATTAGTGATATAGGATTCTCTGGAACCAATCCTATTAATACAACACATAATAGTTCAAGTACTAAAAATTATATGACAAGTTCTATGAATTGGTCATCTTGGAATAACTCTTCTATTGAAGAATATATTATGGTAGATTTCGAATTCTACCATAATGGAACAACTGGTTATCAAATGTTATTTCAAATTGGTGGATCAGGTAGTTCTGCAAAAAATATTAGTGCACAGTGGGCTGTTATATTTAACGCTAGTAATGCTAATTGGTTGCGTGCAGCAACAAAAAAAATAAATATAACGGGTAATTCAATGACAGTTTATCATCAAGATTGGCCTGACGGAAGTGGTGTTCCATCTTGGGTATCAAGTACTACTAGTAGTAGTGACGGTATAATTGCTTCAGGAACAGCACAAGGTAATCGACCAGGTGCTGGAATAGAAAGTAATACCACATTTAATAATAATACTACATATAAAATTAAAATAATTTGGGAAGCACGATTACCTGCGGCATATACTTCAAGTAACGCAACAGCATCTACCGCACGTGGTTCGCCTGGTTTAGATACAACAGAAATGTATTTATATGTTGATAGTGGAAATGGAAGTGGTTATGTATTAGATACATTTTCACCCTACTACTCTCAATCTTGGTCTTATGATCTCGGAGCCCATTATCCTCCTGCACGAGGTTGGGGAGGGACCACTAGTAATAGAAGTCTTGTAGGATTAGGGCCTAATGCTGTAAGTTCTAATTTTAGTATAGGTTATATAAATGGTGGTTCTTCTAGTTATTATTTAAAAAGTGGAACATCAGTAAAACCTGTACAATTTTGTAAAATTAAAAAAAAATCAGGTGGCAATGGTTATTCACCCGGTACCAGCATTTTTTAAATATAACCACATATTCTCCCTAAATTTCTTATATACCATTTTCATATTACAACATGTAAATAAATACGATTTTACACCATTCACCAAAGTCATATTTAACAATATTATTTGACTTTTTTTTTCCATTTTTTTATTTATTACATTTTTGATAAAACTTTTTCTAAAAAGTTTATTGGCTATTATTTAATAACATTAATTCAGTACGTTCTATTAAATCTAACATCACCCTCTTATCATCTTCATTATATTTATCCATAAACTCTTCTATTTTATTTTTTTGAAATTCATTTATATTATATTTATTTTTTTCTAATATTTTATAGTATTTTTCTTTTAATAAATAACATTTTGTATCTATTAAATCAAATAACTCATATTTCTTATTTACTAATTGCCATTTATTATCCTTCATTACTTTTAAATATGGTAGTTTTTTATTTGTATATTTTATATTCTGATTTTCCGGATGATTTGGATCAAAATGTATTTTTTCTATTAATTTTGGAACAGCATTATAGATACCTTTTAACATTCCTGCAAAATCTACATTTTTTAAATGATTTATATTTTCATCACCTAGGTTTTTTATATTTATTATATTATTAGTATTTATTGTATTATTAGTATTATTATTTGTATTAATTGTATTAGTAATATTATTAGTTGTTGCAGATTTTGTTTTTAATTCCTCTATTTCTAATTTCATTTGTTGTATTTCTTCTTCTTGTTTTATTACTAACGTTTCAGATTCTTTTTTTTTCTTACAAGTTTTTAAATGTCTTGATTTACTATGACGTGTTGCAAATAATTTAAAACAAAAAGCACATTCATTTTTTTTTTCTATTTTTTCATTTTTAGGTAACATTTGGGTAACATTGGGTAACATTTGGGTAACATTGGGTAACATTGGGGTAACATTTGGGTAACATTTGGGTAACATTGGGGTAACATTTGGTAACATTGGGGTAACATTTTGTGGTATTTCATTAATTTTAAAATTATAGTGTTTTTTTATTTCTTCTATGCTAATATCTCCCAGTATAGGTTTACATAGTTTTTTGCGATTTAAATGGTGTCTTAAATTAATTCTTTGAGAAGCAGTATAACCGCATCTATGACATATATATTCACTCATTATATAAGTATGTATAATATTATTTTTTTAAGTAATTAATTTTTTCAATTAATTTAATTAATTAATTAATTAATTTTGAGAGGGGGGGGGGGAAATTTTTTTTTGAAAAGTATTTTGAAAAAAAAAACTTTTTAGAAAAAAGTTTAGACAAAAAAGAAAAAAAAATTTATATTTAAATATGAAGAGCAAATTACTTAAAATAACTACTAATATCCTTACACCCCATTACTTCTCTATTTAATTTATTTAATACATCTTGAAATGGCTCTTCAGGTTTTTTTAGACAAAGTTCAAGGATTTGTATAATTGGTTTCATTAGTTGCCTCTCAATATACACAGAATAATCAATCTGTAAGTTATTTTCTCTAATAAAATCAGGATGTTCCACTTTTTGTCCCTGGAGGAGTTTAACACCTTTTTTTTCTTTCACATTAATAAATACATAAGGAACTCTATCATTACTAACTGGAGCTGAGCCGGGGTCTCGCTCCTTCATTCTATCTGCTAATACCTTATGAGCTATACCATCTGGATTTTTATAATAACCACGTAGAGTTTTTGTAATTGTTAAATCTTCCATTTTAAATTTACCTAATACTAACTCTTCTAATTTTTCTTTTAAAAATACAATCGCTGAATCAATTGTTTTATCTTCTAATAATCTTGTAATAATTCCACCATATATTATTTTTACTATATTCGCATTATCTCTTCGTTTTAAAACAATACCCATATATTTTAATTTAGGAGTAATAGTCCAGTCTTGTTCATATAGATAGCCAATATAACGCTTCTTAGAAAATAATATGAATGGACTAAAAGTCTTCTCATATTCTAAATAATGTGGTTTTCGTAAAAATGTTGCGATAGCATGTTCTAATTTAATTGATGTTTGAATTGTAAATCGTAATCGCTCATTACCCTCTAAATTTTTTCCATCTTCCTTACATTCCTTATATTTTATAAAGACACTGTCGGTATTATTGAGCTCTAACTCGCCAACTCCAGCACAAAATGTTCCATGTTCGGTTTCCAAATCATAAACATATTCATCTTCTGAATCTCTTAAATATATCATTTTCTTTAATATATTTGCGGGTTTTCTTAATTTAGTCAAAGAACAAGTAATTTTATAAATATTTATTTTATCTTTTCGTGTATTAATTGATACATTATATCCAAGAGTTTTACATAAATAATACAATTGACTACTACCAATTTTACCCTTATTACTAAAACATATATTTTTATTTTTTGTATTTCTACATTTATAACCATCTGCTGCATAATAACCCATAAAGAAGTTTTTACGAACTTCATAACTTCCATTTAATATTTTATTAGGAACTATCTTATATTTATCCTTATCATAAAATAAATTTCTATATAAATTTACCATATATTTAATTGAACCATAAGGGACTAATTTATTTACACCTGAACTAGTCATTGTATCCAATATCTTAAATTTTGTATTTTCACCATATAATTCTTCTAAATATAATTTACACTGTTCTAATAATTCATTATTTTGATTATTTAATGCCCAACTATATTTATTTCCACTCGGACATTCATAATATCCACAACTTCCATCTCCAAAGAATACTCCATAAATAAATGCCTCCATTTCTTCATATGTTTTTACACTTGTTTCATATTTATCTAATTCTTCTACTATTTCATTTAAATGTAATGGTTCTCCGGATACTTCATTAGGAAAACAATGAAATAATTTAGTTTCACCAACTACACATTCCCCTGGTTTAATTTTTTCACGTTTATCACTTAATAAACTATGGTCTTCCGTAACATCTACTGTACCACAATGTGTATTTACTCTATAAATCTTCTTATTTGTCTTATGTCTAATTACCTTCTTAATTGGATTCCATTTATTATTAGCAAATACTTCATAATTCACAAACGCTTTTTGTTTATCTCGTCTATTAGATTGTATAGTATCAAACGGTTTGAAATTTTCATATGTTTCCCATTCTTCTGATAATGATTCAATCGTTTTTATCTCAATTAATCCTTGACGATTTCTTAAAATTAAAGGTTCATCACCGGCAACAGAATCTCCATAAACAATATCTGTATTATAATACTGTTTCGCAAAACTACTACATAAATTTAACATTTGACGACCGGTGCTAGTCGTTGCCGCTGCAACGTCCTGCTTAAATATAGCACTAGTAGAAGCACCACATTGTCCATATAATGAATTTGCTGATAATTTATAACCTAACTGTAAACCTTCTAATACACCCTTCTTAAATTCATCCTTCTCTAATGGAATTTTTTTACGAGTATCCTTACGCGCCTTCAATAATTTACGTAAAATTTTAGGCATAATACCACGCATACTTACTGTTTGATCTGGATATTCATTTACATCATCATGTTCTTCTAATCCAACAGGATGGGCGAATGTAATTCGTTTTACTCCGTCTTTCTCTTTTTTATCACCCTTACCCTTATATGTATCAAAACAAATCTTAATATAATTAACCATATCTATATTTTCATATTTACTTTGGTATACTTCGGCATCTAATTTCTTATTTAATGGATAATATACATTTATACTATATTCCTCCTTAATTTCATTTGATAAATTATCCCATTCTTCTTTACATTGTGTTTTAAATTCATCTAATTTTTTAATATCCATACTCTTTCCATTTGCTTCCTTTACAATATTATATTTTACAGTATAATATAGATTAAACTTACATTTTCTAATAAATCGTTTTTGTAATGATTTTACATAAATGGAATCTAATAATGGATATTTATTATATTCACTTAATTCCTTCTCAAATTCAGTCTTATTAAATCCTTCTTTTTTTGTATGTTTCTTAAAATTTCTAAATTCTACACCCTTATTAATATTACATAAATTAAGTTCTTCTATTTCTTCTAAATTCGCATTTTTATCTTTAAAAACTTCAGTATTTACAATACCTTCATGACTAATATTACTCGCAATCATAGATGAGGGATATAATGAAGCATAATCTAATACCGCAACAGGTTCTTCTAAATACATACCCTTCTTAGGTTCTAATACAATAGCACCTTCATAACCACTATCATTATTTTTCTTTTCTAATTCACGTAAAATATAATTTTCATTTTTACATTCCTTAGATACTAAAGATTGAATCTTAATACCTTGACCTCGTAATATAATAAAATTTAGTGGTACAGAACATACATTTGCCATACCTATATTTGCAGATAATATATCTAATTTATTCATTAAATCAAACAATAATTCACAATCCTTAATACAATATTTGGCAATAATTCCACGTTTTTCACTATCAATACGTTGATATTGAAAGATTTGTTGTGGTGTTACATCATCTTTTGTATCGCCAATAAACTGTTTAGATACATTATTTAATGAATAACTATCTAGATTATGGTCACGTTGAATTATTTTCAATAAATCTAATTCACTACGACCGATGAATGTTATTAAATGTAATATATTATCACCTAGTGCCGAGGATGATAACATTTTAATTTGTAATTCAGATTTCTTCGATTTTATTTTACTCATTTTACCAAAATTATTATCAATTAATAATTGTTTAACTCGAGTAAATAAGAATTTATTATCAAAACCAAACCCATTATATGTCATAATAATATCGGGTTGTTCTTCATTAATTACTTCTTCAAATTTCTTAAGTAATTGCGCCTCAGCTGTATTTAATTCATCTACATCATATTCTGTTACATTTTTTTCATCTGCATAAGAATGAATAATTGTATCTTCATCAAAACGGTCACAACTGCCCAATGTTAAAATATATTTCTTATTTTGCGTTTTTTTACCAAATGCATGAAATACGCAACCAATTTGAATAATACGATCTCCTTGAACTTCTGGGAACAATTCTGTTAATTTATTATTAATTAAATAAATAATAACATCACGATTTGACATTTTCCCTTCTATATTTTCGATACTATAATCATCATCAAAATCTTGTTGATTATTATTTTTTAAAAATAAACTATCTAAATTAGAGTCCGATAAATCTACTTTTGACTTATTTTTATATTTATAACATACATTAATTAATCCATTTATAAATGACTTATCTGTTAATGTTCCGGTATGAAGTTTATTTAGTTTTGTTTTCAAATAAATTTGACTTATATTTGCTTTAATTTTAATTTGAAGTTTATCAGTTAATTTTGAATTTAATCCTGTATTAAATCCAATACTTAACATATATTTGAAAACATTCTTTAATTCTTTTTCGTCGTAATTTTTATTTTTTTGAATATAATCTAAATAAAAATCAGTCATTTCCATTGCTAATTTCTTATATGTTTTGTCACCTAATGGAAAATCTCCGTGAGAACTATCTGCTTCAATATCCCAAGACATAATTTTAAAGGGGGCAAAATCATATTTTTCTACAGCTTCAATTCTATTATAATTTACATAATATACATTTTCTTTTAAATCTGAAAAATCCGATTTTTGACCTGTTTTATATATCTTAACACAATCAAATTTTATCCAACCACAAGGTTGAATATTTCTATTATGGAAGAAATCTAATAACGGAGTTAAATCAGATTTATATGTATCAATCATATGTTTCTTCTCAGATAATGTATGGTTATCTATCATTACCATAGTATTTTTAAAACCAGTTCCATCAAAATTTGTAATTTTATATTTTAATGCTTTTTTAAGGCGATTAAATGCCATTTGTGTATAAAATACAACTTTTAATACGACAATATCATTATTTCCAAATGACTCATATAAATCTTTTTTATATTCAATTACACATTTTTGTTTATCAATATGTAATTTTTTAGCTCTATCTGGTGGAGAATACATTAAATCTGGTGGATTATGATGTAAGCAACATGTTTTATGTTCATCTTCATCAACAGAGTCTTCTGAAAAATATAAAAGATCATCTGAATTGGATTTTTTACATTTTAAGGGTTTATCACATAAATAATTTATATTATCTAATAATTGTTCTCGTAAAGGCGTATTATTATTCAATTCATTCATAAATTTATTTTTATCTTCATCATTTTTTGAATTTGTACGAATCCGAATATACATTTCTGGTCTAAAATCTTCTATTTGAACTGTATAATTTTCACCAGCCGCATTTTTACCAAAACCATATATAATAAAACGACTAAAATCCTTGTCTTCACAATGCCAGTTCAATATATTTAATTCCAATGGTTCAGATAATTTATATTTATCGTAATCATACTTGCTCATAAAGAATATATAATTAAATAATTATAATTTAAAATCAATTTTTAAACAATTATTATTTTATTTTATTTATTATATGAGTTTTGAAACAATTGTTGTTATTATTTTGGTAGTTATTTGCTGGTGCGTTTTATTTTTAAAATAAATAATATAAAATAAAATATTGTAATATAATA
>Ga0209709_10004394_pt1 | contig 11373 bp, 8 predicted proteins | sample ArcticOcean_MG_C_2_FD_187435 | JGI IMG/M metagenome (GOLD analysis project Ga0209709, IMG submission 187435) | Marine microbial communities from western Arctic Ocean - ArcticOcean_MG_CB4_136 (SPAdes) (version 2) | ecosystem: Environmental > Aquatic > Marine > Oceanic | place: Arctic Ocean... | reverse complement strand
ACAAGCAGATTATTTTAACTTTAAAAATGTAACAATTCACTGCGATGATGCTACCGAGACTGGCCAATATTTTGTTAAATACGAAAAGAGTTCCGCATATTACTATGCTTTAATTTTAAATGGGTCGCGTGGAGGCGCCACTGCAGCATTTATAAGATTAGACGCTGCTGCGAGTTTAGCTTACCCAATCGGAATGGTAATTGTACCCGGAATGCAACATGGTCATCAATTTTATTTAGAATCTGGTGGCGGCTATGCTTATTTCGTAAACGATGCCAAAGTTTCTTCAGATACGTTAGAAGCAGACGCCACAGATGCTAGTCTTAACACTAACGTACTTTCTCTTGATTTTAGTGCTTATGGTGGTGGTGGAACTTCACGTGAGTTCTCTTCCGGTAAATATAATATTGCGGACGACAATGATGATACAATGGGTGGTGTATCTAATGGTGTTGTTGGGGATTGTTTCTTTTCAGTTGATATTACTATATCCGATCCAGGTATTGTTAGTGGTCATACTGGGGGCGCCTATACAAATTTAGGTAGAATAGGAACTGGTGATAGATACCATTTTGTTAAATCTCTTTTTTCTTGGAGAGTGATGGCTACAACTGCTTATAGATGGGCCCCGCAATTTTATAGCGGTTTAGCAATTTCTGGCGGCGGACCTTCATATAGTCCGGATTCTGGCTTAACTATTGGTGATACTGCATTACAGAATACCGTTTATGATTTAGTGGTGGCGGCGAACGGTTTGCCAGCCGCTGGTACGGGTGCACCAAACGGTGGAAAAGCTTATATTGCTGATTACCTTATAACGATGGGTGGAATTCATGTCGGTGGAACATCTGATCCTGGTACTGATAATTTAATAGTAGATGGTACTACACTAGCAACTGGAAAGATAACTTCAACTGCTGGTATAACATTTGGTTCTGATACGGCAGCTGCAAATACGTTACATGATTATGAAGAGGGCACTTGGACGCCGACACTCAATGTGAGCGGCACAGCTACCATGAACCAGGCAGCATATATAAAAATTGGATCACTTGTACAATGTTGGGTGAATATGTATTCGATCCAAGAATCTTCAACCCAAACCGATGACTTAATAATAACCGGATTACCATATACTGTAGAATATAATGGTTTTAGTGGTAATATTATGACACATACAGTCACCAACGATGACGGTTCCTCAAATATGGGATTATGGACAACTACTGATGAAGAAGTACTTATCTATAGATCAATGGAGTCGGGTACTTGGACCAGGGTTGCTTGGGACGACTTCACCGATGGCGCACATATGTATCTTTCATTTTCTTACAGGACAACACAATAATAAGGAGCTAACAAAATGGCTTTAACAAAAGAAATAAAAATAGATAAACTAGAAATAGTTGGAGATTATAAAAAAATACAGATACGTGAGGCTATAGTAGTATCTGAAGATGGCACAGAGTTAGCTAGGAGTTTTCATAGAAGAGTAATATCTCCTAGTGGAAGTGATACAGTAATCTCGGCTAGTCTTGCTACAGAAACTTCGGAAGTTAAATTAGTAGCAAATGCTGTATGGACAGATGCTATAAAAGGCGAATATAATGCATTTTTAACAGGCTCATCTAATCCATAAACAATAAATCCTACAATAATTCACAAATATTATATTTATATATGACTAACTATATAGGAAACTATGAATAAACTTACTGAATTTTTAACAAAACCTTTCACAGAGAAAGATTTACTAACAGAGGGAGCTAGAGATCCAGGTATCTTTAAGGCTATCTTTTTAGCTGGTGGACCTGGAAGTGGAAAGTCATATGTTGCTTCTAAACTATTCGGCATACCTGAAAACGTCAATGTATCTAGGACTGGTTTAAAAATGGTAAATCAGGATTCTGAACTTGAAATGTTAATGAAAAAGTATTTTCAAACAACAGATTTAGATGTTATGCCAGATGAACTATTTCAAGACCTTACTGGTGTGGATAGAAATGGAAACCCTGTTGATTATGAAACCAGTGGTTTGAGAAATTTTGCTAAATCTTTAAGTAAGGAAAGATTAAGATTATATACAAATGGTAAATTAGGTGTTATCATAGATGGTACTGGACATAAATACAAATCGGTGAAAGCGCAGAAAAAACAATTAGAAGCATTGGGTTATGATACTTATATGGTTTTTGTAAATACTTCTTTAGATGTCGCTTTAGAAAGAAATGAGCAACGAACAAGAGTAGTACCTGAACCGATTGTCCGTACAAGTTGGCAGGATGTCCAAAATAATTTAGCGTTTTTCCAAGGTTTATTTGGAGGATCTAATTTTTTAATAGTTGATAATAATAGATATTTAGATGCTGAACAAGCTAAAAAAAGATTTAAAATGTTAGTCAATAAAGGTATTACTAAATTTCTTAGTAGGCCCGTATCGAGTAAAATAGGAAAGGATTGGCTTGCAAAAGAAAAGAAATTTCACAAAGTATTCAAAGATCCAGGTCAATCTCGTTTCTTTGAAAGTATAGATGTTCCTGTTGAAATAGGCGATACCGTTAAAATGGGTAAATTTAAGAATAAGAAAGTAGTTGTTAAATCTATTGATTGGAATGAGAAGGGTGATTTGCTTATCAATGGGAGGCCTGCATTAAAGTTTAGATTAGTTAAAAAAGTAAATGCATTTGATGAAGAATTTGGAGCGCCGGCAGGGATGTTACCATCTCCAAGTCGTAAGGGAATTGACAAAAATAAAACAGATAAGAAAAGTGGTTATAAAGAAATTGATGAATGTATTACTTTTGCTAATAAATTTGGTAATGATATAGTATTAGGTAAAAACAGAGATAGAAATTATTCCCCCAATTTATTAGTAGTGAGAGAACTTACTGGATATGGTACTGAAATATGTTATGTAATGGATAAGGATACGGATTGGTGTGAGGGCATGAATTCATATGGAATCGGTATTGTGAATTCAGCACTGTTTGTAAAGAGAGATGAAAAAGAATTCGATAAAACTAAAAAAATAAAAGCCCCGTCAAAAGATGGTGCTCGTATTAGAGAGGCATTAGGTTACAAAAAATTATCTGATGTAGTTAGGTCATTAGTAACATTTCACGAAGGAATTAAAGGTCATACAATTGTTAGTGATGGTAAGAAAGTTGTTTCAATAGAAAATACTTCACGGGTTAAACCATATGTAACTATACACGACTTAAAAAGCCCGCTCGTAAGAACTAACCATGGAATTAAACACTCTGAACAAGGATATACAAAAGGACCAGATAGAGTTTCTTCCGAAACAAGAATGAAATATGCTCAAAAATTAGTTAAATCTACAAAAAATTATAAAGAAGTATTTCCAAAATTTTACAATCATACACAAAAGCTAGGTCCAAAATTTGATATGGTGAGAAGTCAAAATCAGCTGTGGACATCAAGTCAAATATTAGTTAATTTAAATAAATTAAATATGATGCTTTATTTAATTCCAGGAAAAGTACATTTCAAAGGGATTATTAATAAACTGCCGGAAGGATATAAACCAAAGATAAGTTTAGAGGTTAGACAATATGAGCATTCTCCTGACGATAAATATGATACTTTTGTTACAACTGATAAAGTTAAAAAGCCAGATATTATAGATAAGAAAATAAAAATAAAAGAAACCCTTGACTTGTATATGCAAAATGTTGTATATTCTATTGCAGAAAGTGGGGATAGTGCATCTAATTTGAAAGACGTAAATGAAAAATTAAGTAGAAAAGACCAAATAAAACAAAATAAACTTAGAGATGAGAGGCAAAAACTAATTAAAAAAGCTATAGGATTTGGTAGTGGAGCCAATAGTTCTAAGTTAAAGTTACAAATAAAAGATATAGAAAAACAAATAGATAAATTGAATGAAGCTAAACAAATTAAAAAAGTAATCGGAGTATTCGGTGGGAGATTTCAACCATTCCATTCTGGCCATGCTGCTACATATAATTGGCTGAAGGGTAGGGTAGATGAAGCTTATATAACTACGTCTAATATAAAACAACCACCAAGACATCCAATGAACTTTTCAGAAAAAGTCAGACATATGACAAAGATGGGCATTCCAAGAAATAGGATAATACAAGAAACATCACCGTATGTTGCAAAAAATTTACTTAAAAAATATGATTCAGAAACTACAGCAGTTGTTTATGTAGTTGGCGGAAAGGATTCTGGTAGACTTGGTGGTAAATATTTTAAACCTTATACTAAGGATATGAAAGGGTTTGATGAGCATGGGTATATTTTAACTGCTCCACAATCTGGTAATATTAGTGGTACTAAAGCTAGAGAATTATTGGGTGATCCTAAAATTGATGATAGTGAGAGACAAAAAAGATTTAAAAATATATTTGGGTATTTTGATAAGGGAAATTTTCAAATGATGACAAATAAATTTAAAAAGTTATTTGAAACCTATACGCTAACGGACGAGTTAATAGAAGAGTTTTTAATAGAAGCTACGGGAACTCCTGGTGGTAATCTTGATGATGGTCCTTCAACATATTACAGAAGCTTTCAAAATTATAAGGAATCAAGTAAAAATTGGATAGATGGGATATACGGCGGTGCTGGGTGGAAAGTTATAGATTATGTAATAAGTAATAAATCTATAGATCCTGACGATAATATAGCCAAATCTGATTCGGAACACACAAGAAGAAAACCGGGTAAGCATCATTACGTGTCAACAGATGTAACTCATTTAGATGCGGGTCAGCAAAAGGGTTCTGTTTCTGCCGTAGGTGAATATAAAGATTGGATGACACAAGTAGTAAAACCACTGGGGTGGAAAATAGTAAATTGGATGGGTACTGATGCAGCTATTGATAATATCATAGGTGACTTGATGGCGGGTGGTGCTGATGGCTTTAGTTATGAAGTTAAAGAAAAAGATAATTTTCGCGAACAAATAAATTCAAAAAATATTTTAACACAAAAAAATAAAGGAAAGGAGCTACTGCTTATGGGCGGCGCATACGGACATTTAAATCACCCATTTGATGATAATAATCTTACGTTTGGGGATTTCAGAACACTAATTATTAATACATTACAAGGTAATCTTAGTAATAAAGGAACTGTTACAGAAAAAACAGATGGACAAAATATAATGATAAGTTGGAAGAATGGAAAACTTATTGCGGCTAGAAATGGTGGACATATTAAAAACTTTGGTGCAGCGGCATTAAGTATTGGTGGTGTAAAGAGTATGTTTGCTGGAAGGGGAGACCTTGAGAAGGCATTTGTTGGAGCGATGGTTGATTTATCAAAGGCAATTGGTGGATTAAGTCAAAAACAAAAAGATAAAATATTTGCAGAAGGTAAGAAATTTATGTCATTGGAAATTATATATCCAAAAACAGCAAATGTAATTCCCTATGATAAATCACTTTTACAATTTCATGGAACAATAGAGTATAATGCAGCTGGTTCGCCAATTGGATCTGATAGTAGCAGTGCAAGAGTATTAGCTGGTATGATAAAGCAGATAAATCAAAATGTACAAAAGACATTTAGTGTAACTGGACCATTTGTAGCTAAACTCCCAAAAGTAAAAAACTTTTCACAACGACAAAGTTATTTTTTGGGCAAGTTGAACGCGTTACAAAGTAATTATGCTCTTAGAGGTACTGATACATTAGCAGATTATCATCAAGCATATTGGATGGAATATATATTAAATGGTGCTAATCAAACTGACTTCATGAATATAACAAATGATATTTTAGTCAAACTAACTAAGAGGTGGGCTTTCTTCGATAAATCATATAAGATTCCACAGATTAAAAAGGATTTAAAAGAAGATCATCCCAAGTTTTTAGAATGGGTTTTATCTACTGATAAAAATGATCACGCCAGATTACAGAAAGAGCATATAAGAGATTGGGAAGTTTTATTCTTTGAACTTGGCGCGGAAATATTAAAAAATCTTAGTGAATTTATTGCTGCGAATCCAGATGAGGCGGTGCAAAAAATTAAAAAAGATTTAATAAGTACAATATCCAAAGTAAAAAATTCTACAGATCCAAAAGTATTAAATACATTAAAAACTCAATTGGATAGGTTGAATGCTATTGGAGGATTGGATGCTGTTGTACCCAGTGAGGGTATTACATTTATGTTTAAAGGAAAATTGTATAAGTATACAGGCGCATTTGCACCTGTTAATCAAATTTTAGGAATGTTAAAGTTTACGAGGTAATTATGGCGTATAGTAAAGAAACACAAAGACAAAATCAAGCATTAGGCGATATTCTCGCAGGTCGTGAAACAGAAAAAAGAACGATGGTCGGTTACAAAGGACCAGAAAAAGAAAAGGGTGACATCGTTCCAAAAATGACAGATATTATGCAAGATGTTAGGATGCCACTTTTTTGCAAGAAATGTGATAAAATTATGAAGCAAAAGTTAGATGATAAAATGTGGGGTTTGTATGGTCACTGTTTTGATTGTCAAATAAAATTTGAAAATAAACTTCGTATTGATGGAACATTTAAAGAATGGGAAAAAGAAAAAATTAAACAAAATAAAATCTCTTATATAAAAGATGCTATACAAAAAATAGAAGAATGGAAAGCTGAAAAGCCTCCAGAATTTTATAATAATGTTGGTGTTAATCATCCCGAATTACAAAAGGAAAAATGGGGTGGCGATATGAAGAAAGTTAAGATTGAAGCTGATGATGCTTTAAAAGAATATACAAAAGTTTTAAATGAATTGGAGAATACAAAATGAAAATTTGGAAATTAATACTCGGATTTTTTGGTTTAGTTGGTGGTCTTTTTGCAGCTAATGCTGTTAAAAGTAAAGAAGTTAAAGAACTTAAAAAGGTTATCAAAGAAAACAAAAAAGAAGAGAAGAAAGTTGAAAAAGAAATAAAGGTATTGGAGAAGAGCAAAGTATCTTCTAAAAAGGAGATAGTAAATCTCAAACGTAAATTAATTAATACAAAAAAGAATACTCAAAAAATGGAAAAGGCTTATGAAAATGATGAAGTCGAATCGGCTGAAGATTTTTTGAAGAAATTCGCTAAGAAGTAGGGAGAAATATAATGTCAAATATGCATGATTCACCATCAGAATATTCTGATTTTCAAAACAAAGGTATACCTGGAGAATATTATGGTATGATGCTTTATTCAGGATCAGCTGCAGCAAATCCAGTAACCAATTACACCGGTTCAAATTATGGGGCTTCTGGGTTTATAATAGCTACAGGTTCTGCGAACATTGAAGTAACACGTGGTGGAACAATAACAGCCACGCAATTGACAGTTGGAAAATTTTATCCAATTTCAATAAGTAAAATATCAGGTGGAGCAAGTGCTTACATATATGTGCTTAAAAAGAATGGTTAAATACATTTTACCACTTTTATTAATTGGTTCATTAATTGGTCAAGATATAAAGAAAGATGGTAAGACACCGACTACTTTTACATACACCGAAGCGTTACAGATGATTAAACAACGAGATGCGGAATGGGAAGGTAAGATAGAAAAGGCTGATTCATTAATTGCATCACAGAAAGTTGTCATTAGTGATTGTGAAAACTTAATTGTGAAACTTGAGGAATCTTCAACTGTTGATTCTCTATTATTAGAAGCTAAAGATGCGCAGATTACTTTATTGAAGGCGCGAGATGAAGCTAATGAGAAGTTAGTAAAATTAGTTGAACCAAAATGGTATGAAAGTACATACATTTGGTTAGCTGCGGGATTTATATTGGGAATATTTTAATGAAACCTGCTCCATTAAAAGAAGTCATTAAAAAAGAGTATGTAAAATGTGCTAAAGATTCAGCATACTTTATGAAAAAGTATTGCGTTGTCCAGCACCCGATAAAAGGTAAAGTGCCCTTTCATCTTTGGGACTTTCAAGAGAAATCTTTAAAGACTTTTGATGAACATAGATTTAATGTCATTCTTAAAGCTCGTCAGTTAGGATTATCAACACTAACTGCTGGGTATTCTTTGTGGATGATGACGTTTCATCAAGACAAAAACATCTTAGTGATTGCTACTAAACAAGATACTGCTAAAAACTTAGTTACAAAAGTAAGAGTGATGCACGCTAACTTGCCAAGTTGGTTAAAACAAAAATGCACGGAAGATAATAAGCTATCTTTAAGATATAGTAATGGTTCACAGGTAAAAGCTGTATCAAGTGGCGAGGATAGTGGTCGTTCTGAGGCTTTGTCTCTTTTGATATTAGATGAGGCTGCTTTCATCAATAATATTGAACCAATATGGGCTGCTGCTTCACAGACACTATCTACCGGTGGACAATGTATTGCACTTTCTACACCGAATGGTATCGGAAATTGGTTTCATAAGACTTGGGTGGGCGCTGAAGAAGGAACAAATGATTGGAACTTTATCAGATTACATTGGAACTTACATCCCGAAAGAAATGATGATTGGAGAGCTGAACAAGATAGACTTCTAGGTCCTTCTTTAGCTGCTCAAGAATGTGATTGTGACTTCCTAACTTCTGGACAAACTGTTATTGATGGTGTAATCTTAGACGAATATAAACAAACACATGTCACAGACCCATTAGAAAAAAGGGGAATAGACAGCAATCTTTGGATATGGCAACCTGCAAACTATACTAAAGATTATGTACTAAGTGCTGATGTTAGTAGAGGAGATGGTTCGGATTATTCTGCATTTCACGTTATGGATATAGAAACGATGGAACAGGTAGCAGAATATAAAGGTAAAATATCAACAAAAGATTTTGGAAACTTATGTGTAAACACAGCAACAGAATATAACAATGCTTTATTAGTAGTTGAGAACAACAATATCGGTTGGGCTACACTGCAACAATGTATTGATAGAGGTTACGAAAACTTATTTTACACAAGCAAAGATTTAAAGTATGTGGATACAGAACACCAAATAAATAATCGATATAGAAATCAAGATCGTAATATGGTAGCCGGATTTAGTATGACATCTAAAACAAGACCGCTAGTTATTGCTAAATTGGAAGAATATTTCAGAGAAAAGTCAGTAATTGTTCGCTCAAATAGATTAATTGATGAACTTTTTGTATTTATATATAATAACAATAAAGCTGAAGCTATGACTGGGTATAATGATGACCTTGTTATGAGTTTTGCTCTCACTCTTTGGGTAAGAGATACTGCATTAAGATTGAAAAATGAAGGAATAGAATTAACTAAAAGAACTTTAAGTGGAGCATCTTCACAGATGTTACCAGTAAAACCAAGCTATGAAAATGATTCTTGGGATTGGGAAGCCGGTCCTAATGGAGAAAAAGAATCATTAGATTGGTTAATTAACTAAGAGGTAAAAAAATGGCTGATAAAGACGTATTTTCAAGACTAAAACGATTATTTTCAACAAATACAATCGTTAGAAATATAGGTGGCAAAAAGCTAAAAATTATAGATACGGGACAATTGCAATCACATGTTCAAACCAATTTGGTAGATAGGTATCAAAAATTGTATGGTGGTACAGGTTCAGGTCACCAATTTGGATATAATGATCAATTATATCAACAACAAATGAGATTGGGGCTGTTCGGTGATTATGAATCAATGGATTCGGATGCTATAATTGCTTCTGCGTTAGATATTTACTCAGATGAGTCTACAATGAAAAATGAGTATGGGAATGTACTTGCAATAGAAACTGATAATGATAATATTCACGATATATTACACAATCTTTTTTATGATGTAATAAACATTGAGTTTAATCTATGGCCGTGGATTCGTAATATGACTAAATATGGTGATTTCTTTTTACAATTAGAAGTTGCTGATAAATATGGTATTATTAATGTAACTCCGATGTCTCCTTATGATGTAGCTAGACTTGAGGGGCACGATGAAGAGAATCCGCAAAATGTTCAATTTATGCTAACGCCCAATTCAGACCCAAATCGTCATGCGCAAAGAAAGCAAGATGATTTAACTTATGAAAATTATGAAGTGGCACATTTCAGATTACTTTCAGATTCCAACTATGTACCATATGGTCGTTCTATGTTAGAGGCAGGCAGAAAAGTTTGGAAACAGTTAATGTTGATGGAAGATGCTATGTTAATTCATAGAATTATGAGAGCACCTGAAAAGAGAGTGTTCAAATTAGATATTGGTAATATACCACCCGCTGAAGTTGATAACTACATGCAGCAAGTTGTTAATAAAATGAAGAAGGCTCCTGTTATTGATGAAAAGACGGGTGAATATAATTTAAGATATAATATTCAAAACCTTACCGAAGATTTCTTTTTGCCAGTTCGGGGTGGTGATAGTGGAACATCAATTGATAATTTGTCAGGGCTTGCTTATGAGGCAGTAGAAGATATTGAATATCTTAAAAATAAAATGATGGCGTCACTTAGAGTACCGAAGGCTTTCTTAGGATATGAAGAGGGGCTGGGTTCTAAAGCTACATTGGCTGCTGAAGATGTTAGATTTGCTCGAACTATAGAACGAATTCAGCGAATTGTTGTTAGTGAATTGACTAAAATTGCTGTAGTACATTTGTATGCTCAAGGATATAGAGATCAAGAGCTTGTTAATTTTGATTTAACGCTTACAAATCCATCTACAATATACGAACAAGAAAAAATAGAGTTGTGGAATAACAAAACATCTCTTGCTGAATCTATGTTACGGGATGGATTAATGTCATCAGAATGGATTTATAAAAATATATATAATTTTACTAAAGATGAAATTACGAAAATGGATGAAGAAATTACATTCGATTATAAAAATAAATTTCGTAGGGCCCAAATTGAAAATGAAGGTAATGATCCTGCTAAAAGTGGACAATCTCAAGGAACACCATCAGATCAATCTATGGGAAGAACCGGTCATGAGTTAGATGATGATGGCGGTTCACCTGAAGGCGGTTGGGATGGAGCTGGTCGTCCTAAAGAGGCTGACAAATATGGTAAAGATAGTGGTGCAAGAGGTAGAGATCCGTTAGGAGCAAATGATAAAAAAACCGCTTATGGTACTATTGCTAAAGCACATTATGAAAGTTTGTATAAAAATTTGGATAGTAAAGCAAAAGCTTTATTATCAGAGTCTAGTGAAGTTGAAGAAGAATACAATAGTGAAGTTTCTTCCCTCAATACTAACAAAAATTGAGTAATCATATATTTATATATGAAGTATTATATAAATGATTGGAGTTTAATATGAGTTCAAACGTAAAGCATTCTAAAATTCGTAACACGGGAATATTATTTGAATTATTAACACGTCAGATAACAGTAGATGTGTTGAATAATAATATAAAAGCACAAGCAGCTGAAATTCTTAAAGAATTTTTCA
>Ga0209709_10004393_pt1 | contig 11374 bp, 10 predicted proteins | sample ArcticOcean_MG_C_2_FD_187435 | JGI IMG/M metagenome (GOLD analysis project Ga0209709, IMG submission 187435) | Marine microbial communities from western Arctic Ocean - ArcticOcean_MG_CB4_136 (SPAdes) (version 2) | ecosystem: Environmental > Aquatic > Marine > Oceanic | place: Arctic Ocean... | reverse complement strand
TTAACCCCAGCGGCTTTCATGTCAGGCTCAGATAACTGAGAATGAGTTGTAGATGCTGGATGTATAGCTAGACTTCTCGAGTCACCTATATTTGCAACATGATAAAGCATATTAAGATTTTCAATAAATTTTTGACCACCTTCTTTACCAGATTTTACTTCAAATCCTATTAAGGCGCCATAGCCACCTCTTAAGTATTTTTCAGATCTTTCTGCTGCAACACCCTCGGCTTTACCTGCATATATAACTTTATCAACTTTATCATGGCTTGATAGAAAATCAGCAACCCTCGCAGCATTTTCACAGTGTCTTTCAATTCTTAGGCTTAGTGTTTCTAGGCCTTGAATAATTTGAAAAGCATTAAATGGTGATAAGCTTGATCCAATATCTCTCAAAAGAACTACTCTTGCTCTAATTATGTAAGCAATAGGTCCAAGAGGTTTTGTAGCCTCTGTCCATATTGCACCATGATAACTATTATCTGGCTCATTTAATGTTGGAGATCTTTTTGGATCTTTTGACCAATCAAATTTACCACTGTCTACAATAATACCACCTATAGAAGTACCGTGACCTCCTATAAATTTGGTCAGCGAATGAATTACAATTGCTGCACCATGAGCTATCGGCTTACATATAACAGGCGCTGAAGTATTATCTATTATCAGAGGAATATTAAATTCTTTACCAATATCTGCAACTTCCTGAATAGGAAAAACTTTAAGTTTAGGGTTAGGCAAACTCTCTCCATAGTATGCTCGTGTATTATCATCAGTCAGCTTTCTGAAATTCTCTGGATCACTTGGGTCTGCAAATCTAACTTCAATACCTTGATCTCTTAAAGTATTAGAAAATAGATTAAATGTTCCACCGTACACATCAGTTGAACAAATTATATTATCACCTGAGCGAGCTAGATTTTGAACACTGATAGCTGATGCTGATTGCCCAGAACTAAGAGCTAGGGCGCCGACACCACCTTCAAGTGCAGCAATTCTTTTTTCAAGAACATCCAAGGTTGGATTCATAATTCTTGAGTAAATATTGCCAAAGTCTTTCAGTGCAAATAGATTTGCTGCATGCTCCGTATCATCAAATTGATATGAAGTAGTTTGATAAATTGGAACTGCTACAGCATTGGTAGTTGGATCAGACCTGTAATCACCGCCGTGTAAGGCTAGAGTTTCAGGATGAGCTGATTCATTGGGTTTAAATTTATTATTAGGCATTTCGATCTCCTTTTATATTAGTTAAAGTAATCGAATTTTCTGCAAAAAAAAACCGCACGTATACGGCGGCTTCATGGCTTAGCTGTTAGTGTCCGCAAGCTGCATCAAATCGACAAATCAATCCTATTTTAATAAGATGCATAAGTAAAGCATATATTTTTGCTATATTAGGTATCATAGTACCTTATATTCAAGATATTGTTTTATTTAAATAATTGACAACAAAGCTAGAAACAACTATTACATCGGCATGGCTACAAGTAAAATAATCAAACAAACTTTATCACTTCGTAAAGAGGACGTTGATAAGAAATGGGTCCTTATAGATGCTGAGGGTATTGTATTGGGAAGACTAGCCTCAAAAGTTTCAATGATTTTAAGAGGTAAACATAAACCATCTTTTACACCACATGCAGACTGTGGAGACCATGTAATTATTATAAATGCTGAAAAGGTTAAATTTACAGGCAAAAAACTAGATGGTAAAATATACTATTGGCACACTGGCCATCCCGGTGGGATCAAAAGCAGAACTGCCCGTCAAATTATAGAAGGTAAATTTCCTGATAGAGTAATCAGAATGGCCGTTAAAAGAATGATTCCAAAAGGACCACTAGGAAGTGTTCAATTATCAAATATGAAAGTTTATGCAGGTAGTATTCATCCACATGAAGCGCAAGCACCAGAAGTATTAAATATTAGTGAAATGTTATAATTATGGAAAATACCGAAATCAAAATAGAAGCAGTAGTTGCACCAGTGGAAGTAATAGAGGTGCTGCCTAAAATAGATAGCTTGGGCAGATCTTATGCAACTGGAAAAAGAAAAAATTCAATAGCAAGAGTTTGGGTATCAGCTGGTACAGGTAAAATTGTTGTTAATGGCAAAGAGAGTAATAAGTATTTTACCAGACCAGTTCTACACATGGTAATTAATCAGCCACTAGTCTTAACAAACAAATCATCAACTATGGATATGATGATTACAGTAAGTGGTGGTGGACTATCAGGTCAAGCCGGTGCTGTACGTCATGGTATATCAAAAGCTCTTACGCTTTTTGATCCAACCTTAAGGGCTTCTTTAAAATCTGAAGGTTTTTTAACCAGAGATGCTAGAATTGTTGAGAGAAAAAAATATGGTAGAGCAAAAGCACGTAGACGCTACCAATTTTCAAAAAGATAATTTTACACTAATTACATCTCTATTTTTTTTAAGGCTGACAATAAATGTCAAATTTTATAAATATATCAATTCTAGGTGCAAGTGGTTATGTGGGATCAGAAATGATTCACTTATGTCTCAAGCACCCATATATTAAGATACAATCTTTATCTGCGAATGAAACTGCTGGTGAACATGTATCTAAAGCTATACCTGGTTTAAGGAATTCTTTAGATCTTACTTTTAGTAAATTAGATGAAATAAATTTTAGCAATACTGATTTTATTTTTAGTTGTTTGCCACACTCTGAATTACAAGCAAATTTAGACAAAATACCAGATACAATTAAGATTATTGATTTATCTGCTGATTTTAGACTAAAAAAATCAGATGATTATGAAAAATGGTATGATTTTAAACATAACTACCCAGGTAAATTAAGTGAATTTGTTTATGGGCTAACAGAGTTTAATAGAGATAAGATTAAATCAGCAAAATACATAGCTAACCCTGGTTGTTATCCAACAAGCATTTTGATGCCCTTAATACCATTATTAAGAAATAAAATAATTGATGGTAACAATATAATCATTGATGCTAAGTCGGGTTACTCAGGAGCAGGAAAATCAAAAAAGACTGAAAATATATTTGCAGAAGTTAATGAAAATATAAAGTCATATGGAATTGGTGATCATAGACATATCGCTGAGATTAATCAGGAGCTTTCGCTAGCCAGTGGTGACTTAATCAAAGTTTTTTTCACGGCAAATTTAATACCAGTAAATAGAGGTATATTATCAAATATTTACTTAAATATTGATGCAAATAAACAGAATGAAATATATGAATGTTTAAAGAAATCATTTGCAAATGAAAATTTTATATCACTGTTACCATTAAACGAAGTCCCCGCTACGCGTGAAGTCGTTGGTTCTAATAGAGTCTCAATTGGAGTGAAAAGGGGGTACAAGGATGATTTATTATGTATAGTATCAGTTATTGATAATCTATTAAAAGGTGCGGCGGGACAAGCGATGCAGAATTTTAATTTGATGAATGAATTTAATGAAACAACTGCTTTAACTAACAATGCCAATATTCTCTAAAAAAAGATCTATAAAATTATTTTTACTTGCTCTTATACTTTCGACAAGTGCCTGCGCCAAAATAAATGAAGGTGAGCCATTTTCTTTTTATAAAACTTTTATTAATCCAGATTATGTTGAGGTAGAGTTTGAAGATTTTTCTATAGATACTAAGGCTAGTGATGGAAATTTAGATTTAGAAAGTGTTCCTGAGGGTGGATTAGAATGAAGAATATAGGAATTGCAGGCCTTGGAACTGTGGGACAAGGTTTTTTTAATCAGATTAGCAAGAACCATAAAAATTTTAAAGTTATACAAATAGCTGTCAAAAATATTAAGAAAAAAAGAAAAGTAAATTTAAGAAATATTAAAGTTACCTCTAAAGTTCAAGAACTTGCTATTAATCCAAATATACAAGTATTAGTAGAGTGTATAGGTGGATCAAGTGGAGTAGCATATAAATTAGTAAAGAGAGCACTAGAAAATAAAAAACATATTATTACCGCCAACAAAGCTTTACTTGCAATACATGGAAATGAATTAGTAAAATTAGCTGAGAAAAATAATGTTTCAATCAGTTATGAAGCTGCCATTGCTGGTGGCATACCTGTGGTGAAAGCAGTAAGAGAAAATTTAAAGTATAATAATATTTCTAAAATTTATGGAATTCTTAATGGAACGTGTAACTACATTCTTACTAAAATGGAAAAAGATGGAAAAGACTTTTCATTAGTTTTAAAGGATGCACAAAAATTAGGTTTTGCAGAACTTGATCCAACTTTTGATATTAAAGGTATTGATGCCGCTCACAAAATTACATTATTATCAAGTTTGGCATTTAATGTTCCCATTAAATTTACTTCAACTTATATTGAAGGAATTGATAAAATTGAATTAGATGATTTTAAATTTGCTAAAGAATTTGGTTATAAAATTAAACTGCTAGGTGTAGCAGAAAGAAAAAAAGTCTCATATGAACAAAGAGTCCACCCATGTTTAATTAAGGAAGATTCTGAAATTGCTAAAGTAGAAAATGAATTAAATGCTGTAGTAATTATTGACGATATGATTGGAAAAACAGTTTTAATTGGCCCTGGCGCAGGAGGCAAACCTACTGGAGCAGCAATTGTTGCCGATCTTATTGATCTTAATAGAGGCAATATTAATCTACCTTTAGGTAATTCAATTTCTCAGTCAAAGAAATTAAAAAACATAAATATTTTAGATAGTAGTTTTGCTTATTACTTAAAAATAGTAGTAAAGGATGAAGTTGGAGTTATGAGAAGAATTTCTGATATTTTAGCTAGAAATAAAATTTCAATCGATCAGCAAAAACAAGAACACTCCAACAAACGAGGTTATGCGACTATTGTAATAATTACTCATAAAATAAAAGAAAAAATAGTTTTAAAAGCCATTAAAGAAATTAACAATATGAAGAGAATCAATAATAAGGTTAAGTTTATTAGAATTGAAGGGTAAGTATGAGTAATATTGGTAAAAAGTATTCTACAGGGATATTAAAGTCAGCTGAAATGGCTGCTATAGGAGCGTCTAAGTTAATAGGTGGTGGCGATAAAGAAGGAGCAGATCAGTTAGCTGTGGATGCAATGCGATCTGCACTTAATGAAATTGATTTTGATGGAAGAATTGTTATTGGTGAGGGCGAAAGAGATGAAGCTCCAATGCTATATATTGGAGAAAAAGTTGGCACAGGAAATGGTGATGCAGTTGATATTGCTCTAGATCCGTTGGAAGGTACAACTATTACCTCAAAGGGCATGCCAAATTCATTGGCCGTAATAGCTGCGGCTAATAAAGGTTCAATGTTACATTCACCTGATACGTACATGAATAAGATTGCAATTGGTGGTGGCTATGGCAATGATGTGATTGATTTAGATGCAAGTGTTGCAGATAATGTTAAAAGTCTTGCGCAGGCAAAGAAAGTGAACCCAGCAGATATAACGGCCTGCGTTCTAGAACGTGACCGTCATGCAGATATAATTGAGTCCTTAAGAAGCATAGGCTCAAAAGTTGTTTTAATCCCAGATGGTGATGTTCAAGGAGTTATGATGACTTCACAAAAAGATATAGATGTAGATATATATTTTGGAACAGGTGGAGCACCTGAAGGAGTCTTAGCTGCTGCGGCACTTCAGTGTATCGGTGGACAGATACAAACAAGACTTGTCATTAGAAATGATGATGAGAAACAACGTGCAGAAAAACTTGGTATTAAAGATTTAGATAAGAAATATATGATTGATGATCTTGCTACTGGAGATATAGTTTTTGTTGCTACGGGTGTAACAGAAGGCACTATGGTCAAAGGTGTTAAGAAACTAGGAAGCTTATATACAACTCACTCGATTGTTCTAAGGTCTGATGAGCACACTACCCAGTATATTCAAACTCAGTATCCTAATATTAGCTGATGCCGGCTAGATCGATTCCAGATTTTAATTCATACACAAACAATAAATGGCAAGTTAAAGCATTTGATGAGCGTCAAGCTGAATTAATTAGTCAAAAGTTTGAAATATCTAACTTAATAGCCAAACTTTTTTCTATTCGAAATATTGCGATTGACGACATTGCTAGTTATTTAAATCCAACATTAAAAGACAACATACCAGATCCAAATCTCTTAATGGATATGGATAAGGCTTGCGAAAGAATATTAGTGGCACTTAAAGGTAACGAAAAAATTGCCATTTTTGGTGATTATGATGTAGATGGCTCAACATCAACCTCATGTTTAATTAGGTATTTTAAATTATTGGGCATTGAAGTTATTTATCATATTCCAGATAGATTTACAGAAGGCTATGGTCCTAATAAGGAAGCTTTTCAAAAATTTATAGATCAGAATGTTAATATCATTTTTACACTTGACTGTGGAACTTTGGCGTACAAAGAAATAAAATTTGCAAAAGATAATCTAATAGATGTAATTGTCATTGATCATCACCAGCCAGAAATTAATTTGCCAGAAGCATATGCAATGATCAATCCAAATAGACTAGATGATACCACTAAATTAGGATACTTGGCTGCAGTTGGTGTTACGTTCATGTTTATCATTGGTTTAAACCGTAAACTTAGAGAGAATAAATGGTTTGATGATAAGTTGAACGAACCGAATGTTATTTCTCTACTCGATATGGTGTCGCTTGGCACTATTTGTGACGTAGTACCATTAGTTGGAGTAAATCGATTACTAGTACAAAAAGGCTTAGAGGTTCTTTCAAAAAAACCAAACATCGGGCTGGCAGCATTAATTGAGAAAGCGAATATAAGTAATAAAATATCTACTTATGATCTAGGCTTTAAACTAGGCCCGAGGATAAATGCAGGTGGTAGATTAGGTAAGTCAAAACACGGTATCGAGCTATTGACTTGTGAAGATGAAACAAGAGCCGCTGATATAGCTACAGAATTAGATAATTTTAATAAAGAAAGGCAAACAATTGAAGCACATATTCTTAAAACTGCAATTGAATCTTTAACTCCCGAACAAACAAACAAGAAAATTATTTTTGCTTATGGTCAAGATTGGCATGAGGGTGTTATTGGAATCATTGCGAGTCGAATAAAGCAAAAGTTTAAGAAGCCTTGTATTGTCTTTTCTATAAAGAATGGAGTTGCAAAAGGATCGGGGCGTTCAATTAAGGGTGTTGATTTAGGCAACCTTATTATTGCTGCAACACAAAAAAATATTGTTATTCAAGGCGGTGGCCATGCCATGGCTGCAGGTTTAACTCTTGATGAAGATAAAATTCCACTACTTCAAAATTTTATTGAAGATCGACTCTCAAATAATAATGATATCTTAAGTACGGACGACATCAATTTTGCAGATTCTATTATAAATATTACTGCAGTTAATAGTGAACTTTATGATGAGATAAACCAACTTGGTCCTTTTGGATCAAACAACGAAGAACCAAATTTTATTATTAAGAGTACTAAAATTACATTTATAAAAGAATTTGGAGATAATCATATCAGGTGTAGTTTAAGCTCTGATATAAATAAAAACGTTGAAGGAATAACATTTAGAAGCAAGAATACGCCATTAGGAGATGCTATTATGAATAATAAGGGAAAATTAGTATCAATTTATGGAAAGATTAAGGTTAATGAATGGGGTGGGCGAAGAACCCCACAATTTCATATTGAAGATATTGGAGAAGAAATTAAGTAATCATTGATTGATTTTAAATAATTTCAAATATATAAGAGTTTTTTTAGGTCCCTTCGTCTAGCGGTTAGGATATCTGGTTTTCATCCAGAAGATCACGGGTTCGAATCCCGTAGGGACCGCCATACCTTAAACTTTATAACAATTTTCTCTAACTGTTTATTTAAATCTTAAGAGCTTTTTCAATTACTTTAATAAACCTTTTAGACGATGGTTTTGTTAAAGGTGTATATCCACCAATCGCATTACCATTCTTATCTATTATAATCTTATGAAAATTCCACCTTGGTACACCATCTAACCAACCCAACTCATCTTTAGTCCAGTCAAAAAAAGGATGCGAACCTTTGCCATTAACAATTTCTTTAGAAGTCATAGGAAAAGTTATATTAAAATTAGTTTCACAAAATTCTTTTATCTCATTTTCCTGTCCAGGCTCTTGTTTAGAAAAATCATTTGCTGGTATACCTAGAACTACTAGACCATCATCACCATAATTATCATACAGTGATTGCAAGCCATCATATTGGTAAGTAAAGCCACATAGACTAGCGGTATTAACAACTAAAATTGTTTTGCCTTTGTATTCGGATAAGTTAATTTGACTTTCACCATCAATAGATGTGAATGAGAAGTCGTATGCATTGATAGCCAAACTGTTTCCTCCAATGAGTAAAAATAATGTGATTAATATGTATCTGTAAAAATTAGTCATGTAGTTAAAATAAGGTTTATTTAGAAATTAACAAGTATATGTACATATATACTTGCAAAATACCCTATAGCAATAATTGGAGCCCACTTTAAGTGACCAAAAAAAGTATAATATCCCTTAGCTTGCCCCATTAAAGCAACACCAGCAGCCGATCCAATTGAAAGCATGCTTCCACCAACACCAGCAGTTAAAGTTGCTAATAACCACTGACTAACGGGCATTGTAGGGTCCATACTTAATACAGCAAACATCACAGGAATATTATCAATAATCGCCGAAAGTATTCCTACAAGTATGTTTGCATTTGTTGCCCCTAAGTCAGTATACATAAATTTAGAAGCAAGTTCTAAATAACCAATAAGACCTAAACCACTAACGGATAAGATGACACCAAAGAAGAAAAGCAAAGTATCCCATTCTATGTGAGCGATATTATCTAAAACATCATATGGCTCAGCAGCATTTTCATTTATTTTGATATAGTAACCAAAGAATAAAAGATAGGATAGCCCAGTCATCATGCCAAGAACTGGAGGCAGATGTAAGAAGTTGTGAAATGATACAGCTGTTGCAATTGTGAGTACTCCAAGCAATATTATAAATTTACCTCCAAATTTAATTTCTACATCTTTTACCTCAAGAGTAGGACGGTCGTTACCTACAAAGAAACTCATAATAACAGCCGGGATAATATAATTTACAACAGAAGGAATAATAAGCACAAAGAAAGCAAAGAATTCTACTTTGCCAGCTTGCCAGACCATTAAAGTTGTAATATCTCCAAAAGGACTGAAAGCCCCACCAGCATTTGCTGCAACTACTATATTTATACATGCCATAGAAATAAATTTCGGACTTGCCGATCCCACTGCCATGACAACAGCACACAATACTAAGGCTGTAGTTAGATTATCTGCAAGTGGAGACATAAAAAATGCAAGAACACCAGTAATCCAGAATAGTTGTCGATAATTAAAATTCTTCTTAATCAGCCATACTTTTAATGAATTAAATACATCTCTTTCTTCTAGAGCGGCAATATAGGTCATAGCAACAAGCAGGAAAAAAGCTAGCTCTGCATACTCTAAAAGTCCATGACGAAATGTTTCTTCAACAATCTCAACATGTGATGATCCGCCATAAGCTATTGCAATTATTGCCCAGATTGCTCCAGCAGCTAATATAACCGGCTTACTTTTTCTGAGATGAGTGAATTCTTCAGCCATTACAAAACCATAAGCAGTAACAAATATAATTAGTGATAAGATGCCAGCCCAGTGGTTTGTTAAGTTAATTGCATGTTCCATATTTTAATTGATTCTTATTTTTAATTTCGTCAGCAATTTATATGATATCACAAAATAAATGAAGCAATATATTAAAAAAAGTAACGCAACCGCTTGTGACTCTTGAATCTGATAACTTCCCATCAATCTAAACATTAATAATGATAAGGTGGAGAAATTATTAGTACCAAAAAAAGAAATAATAACTAAATCACTTGTTGAAATTACTGAAGTGACAACAAAAGCAGTAATTACTGGAATTTTGATTACAGGCCACTCAATAAGTATAAATCTCGTTAAACCTTTTAACCCTAAACTCTGACTAAGAAAGTCTTGTTCAAAAAAAATTTTATAAAAAGAAGATTTTATTAAACTGTACGAAAGAGGAATTGTAAAAACTGCATTGATTAAAATCACAATCCATAAACCTGGATTTAGAATTCCTAAATACTGTCTAAATAAAATAAAAAAACCACTACTTATTAAGACTGGAGAAAAAACTAGCAATAGATAGATATAAGTTTCAAATACAACGAAACGTTTTAATGAATTTTTTATAAAAATATTTTTCCCAAAAGAAAGTAAACCTAATGTTAATATTATAGACAATAATCCTGAAGCAACACTAATTATAAATGTATAAGTTAAAGCAATTAAAAAACTTTTTGAAAATGCTATTTTTAATAATTTTGGTGACTGTATACCGTCTAAAATTATTGTGACCAGAGGGGAGAATGCAAACATAATAAAAAGTAGTAATAGCAAATAATCAGGCAAATATCTTATTGAATAAGTATTTGTAACTGAGGCTCTATTTTCTGAAAGTGTAAAAAATGAAATTCTATTTTGAAATAAAAATATTAATAAAAAAACCAAGCATATAATTATTTGAATGAACGCTAAATTTATTGCTTTGGTAAAATCGTATTCAAATAACAAAGCTTGATATATAGATATTTCTAGTGTGGAAAAATTTGGTCCTCCGCCAAAAATAATTACAGGAGCAAAACTCATGAAACATAAAATAAAAACCATTGTAAGGATAGTTGGAAGTGTTTTTTTAATAGCTGGCCATTCTATAGTTTTAAATAATGCAAATCCTTCTAATCCATTATGCTTAGCTAAACTCCATTCATCATGACTTATATCTTGAAGTGATTGAAATATTATTCGAGTAACAAAAGGAAAGTTCAGTAGCACATGAGCAATAATAATGCCTAATATGCCATAAATATTAAGATCAAAAAATTCAAGAATGTAATTTAGATAACCAGAATTGCCATATATAGAAATTATACCTAGAACTATGATGATGGTAGGAAGAATAAATGTAAAAGATAAAAAATTAACCAGTGAGTTAATTCCATGAATATAACTATGTTTAAATAGTAAATGAGCAAATAATATTCCCATGCATACACTTACAATAGAAGAAATTATTGCCTGAAATATTGAGAATTTAATTACATTTAGATAGTAGGGTTGGTAGCTACTTAAAATAGAATTAAAATCATAATACAATAATATTGTTAATAACGGGACTATTAAAGTAATAATAATTACTACCAATGAAAATAATGGAAAAATATTTCTATACAGAATAAATACCTATTCAGTTACTGGGAATTTAACCATTCGTTTATCCAATTTTTTTTTGATGCATGAACTAACTCTGGCCTTATAAGTAATTT
>Ga0209709_10004391_pt1 | contig 11375 bp, 15 predicted proteins | sample ArcticOcean_MG_C_2_FD_187435 | JGI IMG/M metagenome (GOLD analysis project Ga0209709, IMG submission 187435) | Marine microbial communities from western Arctic Ocean - ArcticOcean_MG_CB4_136 (SPAdes) (version 2) | ecosystem: Environmental > Aquatic > Marine > Oceanic | place: Arctic Ocean... | reverse complement strand
AGATAAAGTTATAATTTTTTTAAAGATTATAACAAACGTTAAATTGTCTTAAATTTACTATAAATTAGCTTTAATAGCCTCTTCTAGTTGTTTAGGACTTTGGGCACCTGAAATAAAATCTTTTCCTATCTCAAAATAAGGTACTCCATTAATATTTTTTTCTTTAGCAGTTGAGATTTGAGAATTTATATTTTGAATATTATTTTCATTAATGAAATCTTTAACTACATTTTCCTGAATATTATTTTGTTTAGCAATATCAAGCAAAACATCTATATCTCCAATATCAAGTCCATCAATAAAGTATGATCGATATATCTTTTCTTTAATCTCATTTTGTAAATTTAATTTTTCACTTAAAATTATTAATAAGTGTGAGAGAACTGTGTTTGGTGTTTTTTGTATTTTATCTAAATTAAAATTCATTCCAGATTCTTTTGCTTTTAATTTCATATTTTCATACATTGGATTTGCATAATTTTTCCCACCAAACTTTATCTCTAAATATTTGTCTCTAGAAATACCTTCTTTGGGCATATCAGGATTTAATTGGTAAGGGATATGTTTAATATCAAATTCTACACTTGGAAATTTTTTGAGTGCTATATTTAAGTTTGTATGACCAATAAAACACCATCCACAAATGGTATCTGCAAAAACATTTATTTTCATTAATTCAAGAATGAAGTTTTTTCTTATGATAATTAATAAATCTTTCAATATTCGATTTATTAAAAGTTTTGTTTTCTTCAAAAGAAACTTTTTTCATAGAGTATGCAGAGCTTTTAGTTTGTCTAGATTCTATAACTACATTTCCTTTATAAAGTTTAAGTTTAACTGATCCATTTACTTTATTCTTTTTAAGATCAACAATTTTTTGAAGTTTGAGTCTTTCTTTTGAATCCCAAAAACCATTGTAGATAAGTTCAGCATATCTTGGCATTATTTGATCTTTTTTATGCATAGTTTCTTTGTCTAAAGTTACAGATTCTATTGCTCTATGTGCGTGCATTAATAATGTTCCACCAGGTGTTTCGTATACTCCTCTAGATTTTATTCCAATAAATCTATTTTCAACTAAATCAACTCTTCCAATTCCATTTCTACCTGCAAGTTGGTTAAGTTTTTCTAATAATTTTGAAGGAGATAATTTTTTCCCATCAACACCAATTGGGTCGCTGTTTTTAAAATTGATAGTTACAAAGCTTGGTTTGTTAGGTGCTTTTTCAGGCGAAGTAGTTCTTTGGAATATAAAATCAGGAGCAGAATTTTTTGGGTTTTCTAAAACCTTTCCCTCAGTTGATGTGTGAAATAAATTATCATCAATTGAAAAAGGGGGAGCTCCCTTTTTATCTCTTGGAATATCTATCCCATGTTTTTTTGCATAATTAATTAAATCAGTTCTAGATTTTAATTTCCAAATTCTCCATGGAGCAATTATCTTTATCCTAGGTCCAAAATAATGATATCCCAATTCAAATCTAACTTGGTCATTCCCTTTTCCAGTTGCACCATGTGAAACTGCATAAGCTTTAAACTTTTTAGCAACTCTAATTTGATCTTTTGCAATTAATGGTCTTGCTATCGAAGTTCCTAATAAATAAGCACCCTCGTAGATTGCGTGACCTCTGATCATTGGATAAACATAATCTTTAACAAAAGTATCTTTTAAATCTTTAATAATTATATTTTTAACTCCAAATTTTTTTGCATTAGTAATAATTTTTTTTCTATTAATTTCTTGCCCAACATCAGCAGTGTAACAAATTACTTCTGCATCATAGTTTTCTTGAAGCCACTTTAAAATTATAGAGGTATCAAGGCCTCCAGAGTAAGCTAGAACAATTTTCTTTTTTGATTTCATTAAAATTAGCTACAAGCTTTTTTTGCAGCGTTGTAAGCTTTAGTAAAGCCGAGCAAAGAATAATGATCAATTGTTTGAGCACCTTTTTGATTATAACCAGTAATCATAATTCGAGATCCTTTTTTCATTTTGCCAATCATTCTTAATTCAATTTTAGTATCTGCAATCCAAGCAAAACCTTGTTCTTTTATATCAAATTTAAATTTATATTTTCCTGATTGTGCAATTACCGTATTGCTATTGAATTCATAACCCGCAGTAACACTTACTTCATCTATAATTTTATCAGCGGGTCTGAAAGCAATAAATAATTTAGCATCTCTTTTGTTTGATTTTGGAGCCTGTAAAATAGGTGAAGACTGAGCAAAACAAACTATTCCTGTAGCTTCAGTTGTAACCATTGATTCCCAATCTTTATATTTGCCAATTTTCTTTATTTCTTCTGCAGATAATTGACAGTAACAACCAATAAAAAATATCGGTAATATTATTAAAATTTTTTTAATTATGGGCATGGGTTTGGATAAATTGTTTGGATTTTATTGATTTCTTTAATGACATCATCAGATAAATTTACATTTACACTTTCTATATTAATTTTCAACTGCTCCATTGTCGTTGCACCAATAATAACAGAAGTAACAAATGGTTGAATTTCTAAAAACTTTAAAGACATTTGAGCTAAATCAAGACCATATTTTTTTGCTATCTTATAATAAGCATCAACTGCATTTTCAGTATTAGGTTTTGCATATCTTGTCCAAAAATCAGGATCTCTATCTATTCTTGAATTTTTAGGTATTTGATTATTTCTATACTTTCCAGACAAGTAACCACTAGCTAATGGTGAATAAGCCAAAAGACCTATTTCATCTCTTATTGATATTTCAGCTAAACCAACTTCATATGTTCTGTTTAATAAACTGTATGGATTTTGAATAGACATCATTCGTGGAAGATTTTTCTCTTTTGAAAATTCTAAATATTTTGAAACACCCCAAGGAGTTTCATTTGATAATCCAACTTCTCTTATTTTTCCCACATCAATAAATCTTTTAAGATTTCCAAGGACATCTTCAAATTTATTCCAGCTTTCTTTTTCTTTATGCTCATAGCCTAATCTTCCAAACATATTTGTATTTCTTTCAGGCCAATGAAGTTGATAAAGATCAATGTATTCAGTTTGTAATCTTTTTAAACTTTCATTAACTGCTGCAGTCATTTTATCTAAGCCATAATTGTTTCCACCACCTCTAAGATATTCTCTCATAGGACCTGCAACTTTTGATGCCAAAATAACCTTGTCTCTTTTTTTCGATTTTTTAAACCAGTTTCCTATTATGATCTCTGTGTGACCGTAGGTTTCTGCCTTTGGTGGGACAGCATATAACTCTGCTGTATCCCAAAAATTTATACCCTGATCTAAAGCGTAATCCATTTGTTCAAAACCTTCCTCTTGAGTGTTTTGTTCACCCCAAGTCATTGTTCCTAGACAAATGGTGCTTACATCTAGATCAGTAATCCCTAGTTTTTTGTAATTCATGTTGTTTTTATGCTCATTTAAATACTTTTAATCTTTTAAGGTATCTTGAATAATTAGTAAAAGACTATTATATATAATCCATTATGAAATTTGATAAAAACGTAATCTTAAATAGAACTAAAGCTGCTCAACAGTCAACGGTAGTAATGGATGAAGGCTTAAGAGCCTACATGCTTAAAGTATACAACTACATGGCTACTGGAATTTTACTAACAGGAATAGTTGCGCTAATAACCTTTAAAATGTCAGTGGTTACAAATGATATGGGATCGATAGTGGGTTTAACTTCATTGGGTAATGCAATTTATATGTCTGGACTTAAATGGCTTGTTATGTTGGCACCTTTAGGAATTGTTTTTTATATGAGTGCTAGAATGAATAAAATGTCTGCATCATCAGCTCAAACCACTTTTTGGGTTTTTGCATCGTTAATGGGTCTGTCATTATCATCAATTTTATTAGTTTACACTGGTATGAGCGTAACAAGAGTTTTCTTTATTTGTTCAGCAACTTTTGGTGCGATGAGTATTTATGGTTACACAACTAAAAGAGATTTAACGAAGTTGGGATCTTTTTTAATGATGGGCTTAATAGGAATTATTATTGCATCTATAGTTAACATCTTCATGCAATCTTCAATGATGTATTTTGTAATATCTATTTTAGGTGTTTTGATTTTTGTAGGCTTAACAGCTTATGATACTCAAAAAATTAAAAATATGTATGCCGCAAGTGATACAGGTGAGATCATGGGTAAAAAAGCAGTAATGGGTGCTCTTACTCTTTATCTAGACTTTATAAACTTATTTATAATGTTGTTAAGATTATTTGGTCAAAGAAGATAATTTTAATTCTAAAGTTTTTTCCAATTAGTATTTTTTAAAAGTGATTTAAGATCAAAAGAGTTTTTTAAAATTTTACCAGTAGTATCTGTAATTAAATATTTGAGATTTTTACTCTTAGGCTTAAAGTTTTTACAGATTTTATATAAGGCGTTTTCTGCTGCATTTCTAAATACACTAAAACTCACTTGTTTGCTGGAAATATTTAATCCATAATCTTTCCAAGATCCCTCAGAAACCATTTTTGCATAAAGATCTAAAATAACCTGAAGCTCATCTTTGTCAAAAAATTGTCTTTCTTCTATTTGCTTTTGAGGGTTATTAACTACAAGTTTTAAATTACTACGCATCAATTTTATGTTTGTTTATCAGGGGTATTTGAAATCCAGTAAACACAATCGTTATTGGTAGCATTCCCCACACTTTAAAGTTAACCCAAAACTCTTCGGTTTGGGTTCGCCATATACACTCATTTAATATTGCAAGAGCAAAAAAGAAAAACATCCATCTTTTATTTAATAATTCCCATCCAACGTCTGTTAGTGGAATCGATTTACCCATAACTTTTTTTAGAATTGGTTCTTTGGTAAAATATTTTCCAAAGAATAAAGCTAAAGCAAATAAAATATTGATAATTGTTGGCTTTACGTAAATAAAAATTGGATCATTAAAATAAATAGTTAGTCCTCCAAAAAATGTAATTAATATTCCACTTATTAATGGCATCATGGGTATTTTTTTTTCAAAAAACCAAACAACTGCTAGTGCAATTAAGGTTGCAACTATAAGTGGAGGAATTGCAACTGATAAATTTTTATCATTATTATAATAATAGAAAAAAAATATAGCTAAAGGTCCAAAATCAGTAACAAATTTTAAAAAAGATTTATTCAATAAACAGATACTATCATATTTGCCACATCACAAAACATTAATATTTTAAGCATTGATTTTTATTTTTAAATACCCATACTAATAGCTATGCCAATTCAAAAAGCTAAATTCTCAATTGGAGACATCGTTAAACATAAACACTTTGAGTTTAGAGGAGTGATATATGATGTAGACTTTGAGTTTAATAATTCTGAGGAATGGTACCAGTCCATCCCAAAAAATGTTAGACCAAGAAAAGATCAACCTTTTTATCATTTATTGGCTGAAAATGACGAAATCACTTATGAGGCTTATGTTTCAGAGCAAAATCTTCTTATGGATGAGTCTGAGGAGCCAATAAAGCATCCGTTAATAGAGGAGATTTTTTCAGGAAAAAAAGGCACAAGTTATTTCAAACTTTCTAATTAAGCTTATCATTATTTAAACACATTTTACTCTAAACTTGGTCATAGTGATTATTTAGACAATATATATTCTGATCAAGAGTGTTATATATTAGTCTTAACTTATTATCTCCCTCTACATTCTTGATCGGAAAACCTTTTCATAATAGATATCTTAAGTATAAATCCAAAATTAAAATATGTTTAAATTTTTTTCACTAAATAAAATTTTTAAAATAACCTCAAAGGCTCCAAAGTACGTTCTGCTTTTATTTATTATTGTACTGTCAGTTGGATTAACTGAGGCACTAATTTTATCTCCTGAAGATTATAAACAAAGTGATGCTGTTAGAATTATGTATGTACATGTTCCTTCAGCTTGGATTTCTCTTGGAATTTTTTCATCACTTACCCTTTTATCAATTAGTGGTTTTATTTTTAAAAATAAAAATTTCTTTTTAATGTCAAAAAGTTTAGCACCCTCAGGGTTTGTTTTTAATATTATTGCATTAGTAACAGGAGCTATTTGGGGCAAGCCAACATGGGGAACATGGTGGGCTTGGGATTCTCGAATTACTTCAATGTTAATCTTAGCGCTATTTTATGCAATGTACCTAATCTCTTGGAGAATTTATGACAATCAAGAAAAAGTTTTTAAAATAACTACATTTATAACTATATTAGGTATTATTAATGTTCCAATAATCAAATATTCTGTAGATTGGTGGAGCACACTTCACCAACCCGCATCAATCAATATTTTATCAAAAAGTTCGATTCACTCATCAATGCTTTTTCCATTAATAATAATGACTGCGGCATTTGCACTTTTTTCATTGCTAATTTTCTTAATGAAATATAATACAGAATTGATAAAAATTAAAAATAAAGGCTTAGATAGATTATGATAAATGAATTAACTTTTATGAATGGATATGAAGCATATGTATTATCAGCATTTGGCTTCACGCTTTTTAGTTTTTTAATTTTATATGTGATTACAAAAGTTCAATTTATTAAAGAACAGAATAAATTTGTATCTAAATTTGGCTCTCTTAATTCTGAGAAAGTTAAATATGCACAATCGCAAAGGATAAATAAAGAAATTTTAGCTAACGCAGCAAATAACTAACTTTTAAACCATGTATGGTCGTAAAGTAAAATTAAGATTTTTTTTTGTAGTACTTGTTTTAACGGCTTTAATTTTAACTGTTTTCTTAGTTTTAAAAACTCTCGAGGAAAACGTGGTATATTTTCAATCACCTTCTGAAATTAAAACATTATCAGAATTAAGTGAAAAAAAAATTAGAATTGGGGGTATGGTTAAAAAAAATTCTATTTTAATAACTGTTAATGAGATCAAATTTATAATTACAGATTTTAAAAACGAAATAAATGTTAGCTATACAGGCGCAGTTCCGAATCTATTTGAAGAAGAAAAGGGTGTGGTAGCAGAAGGATTTTTAAAAGATAGAAATTTTTTTTCTGCAATAAAAATTTTAGCAAAACATGATGAAAATTATATGCCACCAGAAGTAAAAGCAGCATTAGGAGACAAATAAATTGTTATACAGTGTTATTGGTCATTATTCATTAATCTTGGGATTATGTTTTGGATTAATTCTTGTTTATCTATCTATTAAAAATTTTCAGAATTCTAAAATATTAAATAGTAAAATTTTATCGTTTACCTTTTTACAATTTTTTTTTGTTGTAATTAGTTTTTTATGTTTAGTATTATCTTTTATATTATCTGATTTTAGCAATGAAACAGTCTTTAATAATTCTCATTCAACTAACCCACTTCTTTATAAAATAACTGGTACCTGGGGAAATCACGAGGGTAGTTTGTTGCTTTGGTTGTTTGTCTTGACATTGTTCATTTTAATATTTTTAATAAAAACTAAAAATCAACCAATAAGATACAAAATATTAACATTAATATTTCAACAAATCATAATTATTGGTTTTTTTGTATTTTTAATTAAAACATCAAATCCATTTAATTATCTTTATCCAATTCCAAAAGAAGGTTTGGGTCTAAATCCGATACTGCAAGATCCTGCTTTAGCAATTCACCCGCCAATTTTATATTTGGGATATGTGGGATCATCAATTATTTTTTCGTCTGCTTTAGCAGCAACAACTCTAAATATGGTATCTAAAAAATGGGCATCTCATGTAAAAAAATGGGTATTAATTTCATGGTTTTTTTTAACTATTGGAATTTTATTAGGATCAATTTGGGCATATTATGAGTTAGGTTGGGGTGGATTTTGGTTTTGGGATCCAGTTGAGAACGTTTCGTTAATGCCTTGGCTAGCACTAACAACTCTTTTACACTGTATTTTAGTTTTAGAAAAAAGATTAATTTTAACATCCTGGGTTATTATTTTATCCATATCAACATTCACACTAAGCATGTGTGGAACATTTTTGGTTAGATCTGGAATTCTAAACTCTGTTCATACTTTTGCGAACGACCCTGAAAGAGGTTTATTTATTTTAATTTTCTTATTTTCTTTAATATTTATTTCGCTGTTTATCTTTTTCTTTTTTCACAAAACAAATAACAATAATTTAAGTAATTTATTCTGGTTAAGTAAGGAAACATCAATTGTAATTAATAATTGGTTTATGATGTATTTTTTATCTGTAGTATTAATTGGTACCATCTATCCAATATTTCTTGACGTTCTATCGGCTCAAAAAATATCTGTAGGACCACCATTTTATCATAAATTAATAATTCCTTTTTTAATTCCATTTTTATTGTTTATGACGATTGGGCCTAAATTAAAATGGATTAAGTCTAACCTAGATGATAAAATTTATTTAATTACTTTACTAATAACTTCTATTTTATTGTCTCTATTAATAGTTAAAAATTTTGACTCTGGTTTTCTTATTAATACAATTTTAATATCCAGTGCTTTTTATTTATTTTTTATAACTTTGAGAGATTTTTTTACCAAAAAATATACTAATATTTCTCAAAATATTGCTCATTTTGGTTTTAGTTTGTTAATTTTAAGTATCTTATTTAATAACTTATTTTCAACCGAAATTATTACCAACTTAAAAGTAGGCCAAACTTTTGAGTCTTCAAAAACAAAGATAATCTTTGAAAGTATTGATCAAAAAAAAGAAAAAAATTATAAATCAATTATAGGAAATTTTAGTATTCAAAACTTACAGGGAAAATTAGAAAATTTATCACCAGAATTGAGAATATATAATCAACCAAATATTGTTACTAGTGAAGCAGATATTAAAACAACATTTATATCTGATAAATTTATAGTAATTAATTTAGTTCCAAATCAAGATTATTTTAATGTTAGGTATCAAGTCAAACCATTTATGTTATGGATTTGGCTATCGGTTGTATTGATTAGTGTTGGTGGTTTAATGAGTTTTTTTCGAAAAGAATATGAAAAATAAATTATTACTTCTTTCTTTAACTTCAATTTTCATAATCTTTTTTATAATTTTCTATAAAAGTCTGCAGGAAACAAATATTTATACCCCAGATGAAAAAATTAATAATGAGATACCATCATTTAAGGTACAATTATTTTATTCTAACAATGTAGTAAATTCATCGGAGATTTTTAATTTAGATAAATTTTATTTATTAAATATATGGTCCTCTTGGTGCGTTCCTTGTAGACAAGAACACCCCTTGTTAATGGATTTAATGAAAAATAAAAAGATAAAAATTATTGGTATCAACTACAAGGATACTAAAAAAAAAGCGGAGAACTTTTTATTAGAACTTGGTAATCCTTATGATAAAATAATTTTTGACAAAAAAGGTATTAATGCAATTGAATTGGGAGCATATGGTGTGCCAGAATCTTTTTTTATTCACAATGGTAAAATTCTAAAGAAAATTATTGGACCCCTTAACAAAGAATCAATCAAAGAAATTAAATTATTAATAAAATGAAAGTACTAAAGTTATTTTTTATTATTTTTATTATTTTTTCTTTTAATCATTTAAATGCAAACAATGATGATGTGAAAAGTAAAATTACAAAAAATTTACGTTGTTTAATCTGCCAGGGTCAATCTATCTATGACTCGGACTCGGAGTTTGCTCATAGTTTAAAAGTTTTAGTAGATAAAAAGTTAGAAGAAGGTTTTTCTGAAAAACAAATTTATGACTATTTTAAAGATAAATATGGAGAATGGATACTATATGATCCTGAACTTAACAAAAATACCTATATACTTTGGTTATTACCATTATTGATATTTTTAATTGGAGGTGCAATAATATCTAAAGGCTTTATAATAAAAAAATAAATAGATATATCTAGCATGACTTTAAAAAAAATTTTTTTAACTCTTTTTTTCCTAACTCTTGTGGGGTCATTAAATGCTGAAGAGCTAAAAACTAGTGATCAAAATACTGAGTTTAATGTGTATACAGGAATGTTTGACTTTAGTGACGATGGGAAAAAATCAACGTTAGTAGGTTTTCAACATCAGGATGAAAATCTTAATAGAGATACTTTTATAGGAAATCTCTCACCAATTACTGGTGCATTAATTACTGCAGACAACGCGGGATATTTTTATACTGGGGTTCAGGCTCAGTATAAGCTTGGTTCTTTAAATGTTACCCCAAGTTTTACTCCTGGATTGTACCATGAGGGAGATGGTAAAGATCTTGGGCATATGCTTGAATTTAAAAGTGAAGTTCAAGTATCACTAGATCTAACAAAAAACAGTGAATTAGGTTTTTCTTATAATCATATATCTAATGCTAGCTTAGGAGATAAAAACCCTGGGGCAAATAGCTATATGTTTAATTTCTTAAAAAACTTTTAATATAAAAAATGAATCTAAATGATTGTCATAACTTTAGTGACTTTAGAAAATTAGCTAAAAAAAAATTACCATCTCCAATATTTCATTATATAGATGGCGCAGCTGATGATGAAACTACATATAATAGAAATACAAGTGCCTTTAATGATGTCGATTTAGTTCCAAATGTCTTAAGAGGTGTTGAAAATGTTGATCTATCAACAACTATTTTTGGGAAAAAATTAGATCTACCTTTTTATCTTGCACCAACAGCACTACAGAGATTGTTTCACTATGATGGGGAAAGAGCAGTTGGAAAAGCGGCTCAAAAATTTAACACTATGTTTGGTGTATCTGCTCTTGCAACAGTTAGTGTCGAAGAAATATCTTCTATGATTGACACTCCAAAGATGTTTCAGTTTTATTTTCATAAAGATAGAGGTTTAAATGATTCTTGTTTGGAAAGAGCAAAAGCAGCTAAATTTGATGTTATGGCCTTAACAGTAGATACAATAACTGGTGGTAATAGAGAAAGAGACTTAAGAACAGGTTTTACATCTCCTCCAAAACTTACAATGTCCAGTCTTTTTAGTTTTGCAACAAAACCAATGTGGGGAATAAACTATTTAACAAAAGGTAAGTTTGAATTACCTCATCTCCAAGATTATGTGAAAGAGGGCACAGACACTAACACTTCAATAGGAAATTACTTTTCTACTATGTTGGACCAATCTATGAACTGGAAAGATGCTGAAAAACTTTGCTCTCAATGGGGTGGTCATTTTGCGCTTAAGGGGGTGATGAGTGTTGAGGATGCAAAACGTGCAGTAGATATTGGATGCACAGGAATAATGGTTTCAAATCATGGGGGCAGACAATTAGATGGATCCAGAGCACCTTTTGATCAGCTTGCAGAAATCGTTGATGCAGTAGGAGATAAATTAGATGTAATTTGTGAAGGTGGATTTCAGAGAGGAACTCATATGCTTAAAGCGTTATCATTAGGTGCAAAAGCATGTTCAGGAGGAAGA
>Ga0209709_10004387_pt1 | contig 11378 bp, 13 predicted proteins | sample ArcticOcean_MG_C_2_FD_187435 | JGI IMG/M metagenome (GOLD analysis project Ga0209709, IMG submission 187435) | Marine microbial communities from western Arctic Ocean - ArcticOcean_MG_CB4_136 (SPAdes) (version 2) | ecosystem: Environmental > Aquatic > Marine > Oceanic | place: Arctic Ocean... | reverse complement strand
ATTTAAAGTATTTACAATAACTAGTGGAATGATTGGTTTTAATTTATTCATATTTTTTTTTATATGTCTAATCTCTAGAGGTTTAAGATTTTTCATTGTTTCTTATCTTTCATTTAAATTTGGAGACAAATTTAATAAATTTATGCAAACTGAAGCTGCAAAATGGTTTACAATTTTAGGTATTTTGATTGTAGTTATATTTGGTGTTATATATTTTGTAGTTAAATAATATGCCTCAAATTAAATACAAAACAGTACTTGGTTTAATATTACTATTTGCAATTTTTGTGCTTATTTCTGCTTACTTTATTCAATATGTGCTAGGTCACCAACCGTGTAACCTATGTTTGATTGAAAGAATGCCTTATATCGTTTCCATAATAATTATTTCAATTTGTTTATTTTTTAAGAAATTTGAAAAAATCTCTTTAACAATTTTAAGTTTAATATTTTTTTCATCGGCTTTAATAGCCTTCTATCATTTTGGCATAGAGCAGGGTATTATTAAGGAATCCTTGGTCTGTGATTTAAATGGCGCAAGTAGCAATCTATCAAAAGAAAATCTTTTGGACCAGCTAAAAGAAATGCCTGTGAGCTGCAAAAATGTAACTTTTAAAATTTTTGGATTATCCCTTGCGACCTTTAATATTTTTATCTCATTAATATTAGGTGCTATAACTACAAAACTTTTTTTAACTTATGAAAAAAACAAATAAAAATACAGTAGAAGAGTTTATTAGAGTGGATCACGCTGGAGAAAGAGGTGCTATAAAAATTTATGAAGGTCAACTGCTTGCATTAAATACTTTTATAAAAGATGATAAATTAAAAAAAATAATTAAAAAAATGAAAGTTCATGAAAAAGAACATTGTGATTATTTTGAAAATCAAATTAAAAAGAGAAATATTAAACCAACAAAATTTCTACCCTTGTGGGACCTGCTAGGTGTTGGCTTAGGTTTTGGGTCTACTATATTGGGAAAAAAAGCTGCCATGCTTTGCACTGCATCAGTTGAAGAAGTTATAGATGAACATTATTTAGATCAAATCAAAACATTAGAAAATGACGAAAAAAAATTAAAAGAAAAAATTATAAAATTTAGAGAAGACGAATTACATCACAAAAATATTGCTTATGAAGAAGGCGCTACAAAAAAAGGTGTTTATTCAATTTTAGATAAAATAATTAAAACTGGTTCAAAAATTGCAATTAATATATCTGAGAAGATATAATTATGCCTCTAACTCAACATCCCAATATAGATAATCCATCCAACTTTTGTGAAGAAAGTTTGGTGGAAAATTTTTACCATTTTTATGCAAATCTTTAGCGGAAGGTTGATAAGGCTCTTGATTAAGTATCATGTCGGATTTTTCTAATAATCTACCTCCTTTTTTAACATTGCATGTAGAACAAGCTGTTACAACGTTAGTCCAATTTGTTTGTCCTCCTTTAGATCTTGGTAGTAAATGATCAAATGTCAGCTCTTCTCCACTTCCACAATACAGACAAGAAAACCTATCTCTTAAAAACACATTAAATCTTGTAAAACTAGGATTAGATTTAGGTTTAATAAAACTTTTCAAAGCAATTACACTCGGAAGTCTCATATTAAAAGATGGACTTCTAATTATTTTATCATAATTACTGACTATAGTTACTCTGTCTAAAAAAACTGATTTTATAGAATCTTGCCAGTTCCATAAGGATAATGGATAATAACTTAAAGGTCTATAATTAGCATTTAAAACTAAAGCTGGGCATTTTTCTAAAGAAAGATTTTGTTCAGCAAAATTCATTAATATAAAAGCTTAGCTGAAATGAATTATTTTATCAATGAATAGAAATTATTTTTTTATTAAAGGTTTATTAAATTTTAAAATTATTCTTTATGTAATTTAATGCTTCGCTTGAAGCTTCGACTGGAATATGATGTTCACAATCTTTTATCATTTTTGTTTCAACTTCAATACTATTTCTAATTAAAAAATCTTTAGCTTCTAATAAAAAAGTTGGCGAAACAACTGTATCTAGTTCGCCATGAATTAAAAGCATTTTTGTTGAAGAAGTTTTTCTATTAACAATATCCTCTTGATTAATTATTTTACCTGAAAAACCAACAACACAATTAAAATTTTCATCATTTGTTAATCCTAAATTTATAGACATCATACACCCTTGGCTAAAACCTGATAAACAAATTTGAGAATTTTTAAGATTATATTGAGATTTTACTTCATTAATAAATTGTTGAAGTTTTTTTTCAGCTATTTTTGATTGTTCTAAAATATATTGAGGATCATCTTTTGTTAAATCAAACCATTGATATCCTGATGGGCTTATTGCACATTCTTGATCACCATTTGGACAAAAAAAAATAGTATTTGGTAAAAATCTTTTCCAATTCAAAGTTAACATACTTATATCTTTGCCATCACCACCATAACCATGAAGTAAAATAACTGCATTATTAATAGGAATATTGATTTCTGGTTTTATAATAGTTGTTGTAAGGCAAAATGTCATAGATAGCTTATTATGTTTTTTTATTTTAAAAACATTCTACAATACATTTGTGATTTCTGGAACATTTGTAAAAATTTTAGGTATAATGCTTTTGATAGTAGTTGCTGTTGTATTAATTCTTGGTATTGGAACTTTCTTTAAAGGAGATAAAAATAGCAAAAAATATTCAAATAAATTAATGCAATTAAGAGTACTTTTTCAATTTATAGCAATAGTTGTTTTGGTTTCCTTTGCTTATTTTTTTAAGAATTAATTATAAAGCTTCAACCAATTAATAAATACTTCATTATCAAAATCAATAGATCCTAGAATACGAGCAAACTCCTGTCCTTCTTTATTAAATAAAATTGTTGTTGGAACCCCTCTTAATGAGAATTTTTTTGCTAATGTAATTGTTGAATCAAAATAAATATCTAAATTCTGAATATCCAATTCTTTGAAAAATATTTCAGATTTTGATAAGTCTTCTTGTCCAATATTTATTGGAAAAATCTTCAAATTATTGAGTCTATTATCTGATTCTAGATTATCTAATGAGGGCATCTCTTCTCTACAAGGAGCACACCAAGTTGCCCAAAAATTCAATAATACTAACTTTCCATTATAATTGGATAAATCAACGTTTTTTTGATTTTTGTCTTTAAAAATCACTTCCTCATAAGTTTTTGGTTTTTTTATTAAAACTATATTTTTAATATTTGGTTTTTCTATTGTGTAACCAAAGCTGATAGTTATTAAATAAATAAATATTATTAAAAATTTCATACTAAATATGTATAATTAATTATCATGATAAAAAATAAAAACAACAAAGCAATATGGGGTACAAGAATAAAAAAAAATGCCTCCACATTATTTCAAAAAGTTGGCAATTCAATAGATATTGATAAAGAACTTTTTAAAGAAGATATTGATGGATCAATTGCTCATGTAAGTATGTTGTTTAGGCAAAAAATTATTTCTTTTAAAATAAAAAATAAAATTATCTATGGTTTAAAAAAAATTGAAAAAGAAATTCTAAAAAAAAAATTTAAATACAATAAAAAATATGAAGATATTCATATGAATATTGAAAAAAGATTATTTAAAATAATAGGTGAAGAAGCAGGATATGTGCACACTGCAAGGTCTAGAAACGATCAAGTAATTACTGATTTTAAAATTTGGACCACGTCTGCAACTAAAGAAATTAATAACAATTTAAATAACATTATAAAAACAATTCTTAAAATTTCAGAAAAAAATATTGAAACTATTATGCCAGGTTTTACGCATTTAAAAAATGCTCAAGCAGTATCATTTGCACATTACTTAATGGCTTATGTAGAAATGTTTACTAGAGATAAAAAAAGATTCTTTAATAATTTAGAAAGTTTATCAGAGTGTCCACTTGGTGTTGCTGCTTTAACTGGTACTTCTTTTAATATCGATAGAAACTTTACATCAAAAAAATTAGGTTTTAAAAAACCTACAAATAATTCAATAGATACAGTTGCTGATAGAGATTTTGCTTTAGATTTTTTATATAGCGTATCAGTTTGCTCTATGCATATATCAAGAATTGCTGAAGAACTCATTATTTGGAACTCTGATGGTTTCAATCTTATTACTCTTTCAGATAAAGTTGTTACTGGATCTTCAATAATGCCTCAAAAGAAAAACCCTGATTTATTAGAATTTTTAAGAGGAAAAACTGGGTCTACATATGGTAATTTATTTTCAATGCTAACAATACTTAAGGGTCTTCCAATATCTTACTTTAAAGATCTTCAGGATGACAAAGAAATATTATTTAAGTCTAATGAAATTCTTAATAATTGTATTGCTATTCTTAATGAGGTTTTAAAAAACTTGAAACCCAATAAAATAAAAATGTTAGATTTGGCTAATAGTGGTTATATTACGGCTACAGATTTAGCAGATTATCTTGTTAAAAATCATTCAATGCCTTTTAGAAAAGCGTATCAAACTACAACCTTGATTGTTAATTTTGCAGAAAAGAAAAAGAAAAAATTAAATGAACTAAACATTGAAGAGTTAAAAAAAATTGAACCAAAACTTACAATTGAGGTATTAAAGGTTTTTAACTTAAAAAACTCAGTAAATTCAAAAAAATCTTATGGAGGAACATCTTTTGATAATATTAAAAAAATGATAATGAAATATAAAAAAGCTTAAAATGATTAAAAAAATAATTCTAATTTCTATATTCTGTTCTTTGTTGCTCTCTTGTGGAAAAAAAGGAGATCCTGAATACAAAGCTAGAACAAATAATATCGCTACACTTAAAGTTTAATGAGATATACTAATAAAAACCTCTCAATTGAAAAAGTTAAAGTTCGGGATATGGCTAAAAAATTTGGTACACCCATTTATTGTTATTCATATAAAGAGTTAAAAAAAAATATAAGCATTTTTAAAAAAAGTTTTAAATCATTTTATCCACTAATATGTTTTGCTGTTAAATCTAACACTAATGTAAATCTAATTAGAGAAATTAGAAAATTAGGATTAGGTGCAGATGTAGTTTCAATGGGTGAGCTAATGATCTCACTTAAAGCTGGTATAAACCCTAAAAAAATTGTTTTTTCAGGAGTTGGTAAAACATCAGCTGAAATAAGCTATGCAATTGATAAAAAAATATTATTAATTAATGCTGAATCTAAAAGTGAAATTATTGAAATTGAAAAAATTGCAAAATCAAAAAGGAAAATTATAAACATAGGTATTAGATTAAATCCCAATACAGATGCCAAAACATTGAAACAGATTTCTACTGGTAAAAAAGAAAATAAATTTGGTGTTAATGAAAAAACATTTTTTGAACTAATTAACTATTCTAAAAGTTCAAAAAATATTAATCTTAAATGCTTAAGTGTTCATATAGGAAGTCAAATTTTAGATTATAAACCATATGAAAAAATGCTTAGAGTGGTAGATAGGATTGTTAGGAAAAGTAACCATAAGTTCGAATTTATTGATCTTGGTGGAGGAATGGGAATATCTTATGAAAATAATAATAAAAAACTTAATTATAAAAAATATAATATAGCAATAAAAAAATTTTTAAAAAACCATAAATCAAAAATTATATTTGAACCAGGTAGATCAATAGTAGGAAATATAGGTTCACTAATTTCAAAAGTTATTTATATAAAAGAAAATGATAAAAAAGATTTTGTTATACTGGATGCTGCCATGAATGATTTGATGAGACCAGCATTATATGGAGCCAATCATAGAACCTTACCAGTATTAAAAACAAATCAGATTTCAAAAAAAGATTATGATATTGTTGGTCCAATTTGTGAAAGTACGGACAAATTTACAACATTAAAAAAATTCCAAAAATTAAAAGAAAAAGACCTAGTTATAATGTGTGATGTTGGGGCGTATGGAATGTCATTAAGTTCAAATTATAATGTTAGACCTAAGCCAGTAGAAATACTTATTAAAGGTTCTAAAATTAACATTATTAAAAAAAGACAAAAGCTAACAGATTTGATGTAGTTTTTGATTCAAATGATAAGAAATTTTTTATTTTCACTTTTCTTCTTTTTGGGAATTATTCTTATTTCTATTATGTTTATACCAGCCTTTTTTCTCCCTCAAAAAATAGTTTTATTTGGTGGAAAAATTATGGGTTATTGGGCTTCATTTTGTCTACGTTTTTTTTTATCAACTAAAATAATAATTAAAGGTAAAGAAAATATAATTCAAAATAAAAAATTTTTTATCGCAGCCTCTCATCAATCGATGTTTGAAACATTCTTTTTACAAACAATTTTTAATTCACCTGTATTTATTCTCAAGAAGGAATTGCTTATGATACCTATATTTGGTTGGTATCTTAAAAAAATTGGCTCTATATCAATTAAAAGAAATAAAACTTCAAAAAAAAATCTAAACTTTTTTGATGATATTTTAAACCTGATCAATTCATCAAATAGACCTTTAATAATTTTTCCTCAAGGAACAAGATTACCACCTCAAGATAGAACACCATTTAGGAAAGGTGCTAGTAGAATTTATGAAGAATTAAAGATATCTTGCCAACCAATAGCAATTAACTCGGGTTATACTTGGGCAAAAAATGGTTTAAAAAAAATTAATACTACCTTGACCATTTCGATTTTGGAATCTATTGAGCCTGGACTTGATAAAAAAACTTTTTTAAAGAAATTACAAAATGATATTTATTCTGAGCTAGATCTTTTAAATTAGCCTTTCATTGGCATTACAACAAAAATACTGTCAAAATCACTTGGATCTTTAATTAAAGCTGGAGAACCAGTATCATTGAAAAAGATTTCTATCTTGTCTCCATCAAGCTGAGAAGCAACATCAAGCAAATATCTTGAGTTAAAACTAATTTCTAAATCATAATCAAATTTAACACTTAAACTTTCTTTTCCGTCTCCACTATTAGTGTTGTTAACAGATAATTTTAAAATATCTTTTGACAAGTTAAATTTTACACCATCCTTTTTATCAAGCGAAACTGAAGCAACCCTATCCACTGAGTCTAAAAATAACTTTAAATCTATTTCCAATTTCTTTTGATTATTTTTAGGTATTACTTGAACATAATTAGGAAATTTACCATCAATTAATTTTGATATTAAAATACTATTATTCAATTCAAATTTAATTTTTGATTTTACATTTGAAATTTTAACATCACCATCGTAGCTCTCTAATAAAGAACATAATTGAAATATTGTTTTTTTAGGTAATATAATTGGTTCAAATTCTATTTTCTGGTCTAGTCTTATTTTGGATATAGACATTCTATGACTGTCTGTAGCCGCTGCTGTTAAAAAAAATTTATCTTCTATTTCAGTTTGATGAAAAAAAATTCCACTTAAGTAATGTCTCGTCTCATCATTTGAAACTGAAAATTTACATTTATTTAATAATTTTAATAATTGTTTTGATTTTATAGAAAATTCATTTTGATTAAAATTTTCATCTGTTAAAGGAAATTCAGATGCACTAATGCAATTTAAGTTGAAAACAGATTTTTCTGTCTCTACTTGAAGTTTGCTTATATTAGTTAAAGATAGATTAATTTTTTTACCTGAAGAAAATTTTCTTATGATGTCATACATAATTGATGAAGTTGTAGTTGTGTTTCCTTCTTCAATAACTTCCACATTGTTGATTTGATGAATAAATATTAAATCTAAGTCAGTAGCAGTGATTGTTAAGTTTGAATTGCTAGCGTTTAATAAAACATTCGATAAAATTGGAAGTGTACTTCTTTTTTCAATTACACCCTGACAGTAATTCAAGGCTTGCTGTAGATCTTGCTGATTAACGTTAAATTTCATTTTCTTTATTATATAATATCTGGTTTTTTAAATTATCAATATTATTAGTCATTTCTGAATCTTTTTCCTTCAATTTTTCAATTGTTTTAACAGAATGTATGATTGTTGTATGGTCTCTATTAGAAAATTCTCTGCCTATTTCAGGTAAAGATTTAGACGTTAAAATCTTAGTTAAATAAATTGCAGTTTGTCTTGGTCTTACAAGGTACCTTGATCTTCTAGAGGATAACATCTCATTTTTACTTATTTTAAAGAATTTACATACTGTCGACTGGATTAAATCAATTGTAACCTTATTCTCTCCTATATTTAATAAATCTTTTAAAACTACCTTAACTTCAGATAAATTTGGAACTTTGTTATATATTCTTGAAAAAGAAACAACTCTATTAATTGCACCAACAAGCTCTCTAATGCTTGTGGTAATTTCAGAACTAATAAACTTTTGTATTTCATCGGAAATATTTATTTGATTAGAATAAAAAATATTAAGCTCTTCTATTTTTTGCTTAACTATTTTACTTCTAAGTTCGTAATCAGGTTTTTGTATATCAACAACTAAACCACCTGCAAATCTAGACTTAATTCTATCTTGAATCCTAGACAACTTATTTGGTGCTCTATCAGCAGAAATTATTATTTGCGAACCTTTATCTAATAAAGCATTGAATGTATGAAAAAACTCTTCTTGCATTGCTTCTTTACCATTCATGAACTGAATATCATCTATTATTAAAATATCAGTATTTCTAAAATATTCCTTAAATTTTACCATATCGTTTGCTTTAATTGATTTTACAAATTGATACATAAATCTTTCAGCTGAAATAAACATAACTTTATTTTTTTCTTTTAAGGAAAGACCAATAGAATTTAATAAATGAGTTTTACCCATTCCTACTCCACCATAAATATAAAGTGGATTATAATGCGAAATATTCTCTGAAACTTTTAGTGAGGCCTCGTAGGCTAGCTTGTTGCTAGAGCCAGTTATAAAGTTGTCAAATCTTTTATTAGGATCAATTCTATTATATTGTAAATATGTATCTTTGATAAATGACACATTTTCATTATTCACATTTGACTGAATATTATTTTTAGTATCATTGTCGGAATTTTTTTTGACAATTTTAAATTCAATTCTTGTCAGATCTTTTTTATATGTTTTTACAATTTGTAAAATTTGATCTAAATATCTTGATGTAATCCAATCTCTTATAAATCTAGTTGTAACAGAGAGAAGGATATAATTATTCATCTCTTCGACAAAATCTATTTTTCTAAGCCAGCTTTCATAGATATCACTTCCAAGCTTACTCTTCATATCTTTTTGAATGAGAGACCAATCAAGAACTTCCGAAGAAATATTTTTCAGATTTTTTGTAACATTATTATTAGACATTGTTTTGTAGGAATGAGGCCAGTTAGAAGCAAAATAGAAATTATACAATAAAAAAGTTTGTAAATTTAAAAAAAAATAAAATCTACGAGTGAATCGTTTTCTACGTGAATAAATTTTGATAAAATATTTTTTTTAAAAAAGTGTTTCACAAATTTAAAATCTATGAGTGTATGATTTAAAAATTATAAACTTTATTTTTATACCCAATCTAGATATGGTAATTTAGAATAAAAAAATTTCTTATTTGGTATAAGTGCTTGCAGTTGAAATTCTTCAACAACAATAGGTAAGCTGTTTATAACGCTGAAATTTTCTTTGTAATTCTAGAAACGTTTCTTGAGGCGTTAGATTTTTTAATAATTCCAGTCTTTGCAACTTTCATTAATTCAGAATTCAACTTGGGTAAGAATTTTAAAGCTTCGGTTTTTTTCTTTTCTTCAATAAGAAGGTTCATTTTTTTTATAGCATTTCTATACTTACTCTTTCGAGCCTTATTAACTAGTGTTTGTGTGGCAATTCTTCTAATTTTTTTAATTGCTGATTTTGTATTTGCCATAAGCGCAGTGGTATAGCTCGAGAATTTATACTGGTCAATAGAATAATTTCTTATTTTTGGCAAGTATTACAAAAGAAAGTTGATCTATTAGATATAAATATTTTCTTTATCTTGCCAGTACATTTTTTTTTTAGACAATTTAGGTTTTCTCTTTGATAAACTTTAAACTCTTTTTGAAAGTTGCCTCTTTGTCCTGAAATATTTTTAAAATCACTAATACTTGATCCACCTTTTTGAATAGCTTTATTAAGTACACTTTTTGAAAAAGTAATAATTTTTTTACAATCTTCTTTCGATAATTTCATTGCATAGGTTTTTGGATTAATTTTACTTAGAAATAAAATTTCACTTGCATAGATATTACCTATTCCAGATACAAATTTTTGATCTATTAAAAAACTTTTTATGTCCTTTTTTTTATTAAAAAAATATTTTAATAGGTATTTTAAATTAAAATTTTTAAAAAATGGCTCTGGTCCTAAATGACTAAATCTATTTATAAGCTCTTGTTTGTTGCCTATAAATTTAAAAAAACCAAACCTTCTAGGGTCATTATAAATAATTTTTAAATCTTGAAATTGTATTTCAACATGATTATGTTTTTTTGGTAAGTTTGGAGAATTATAAAAACTAACATTAGTAAATTTATTTAAGCTATTTTTTGTGATTAAATGAATAGTACCTGACATTCCTAAATGAATTAAACAATATGAACCATCAAAAAAATTTAAAATTAAATATTTAGAAAACCTAGTAACTTTTTTAATAATTTTATTTTGTAATAATTTTTCAAATTTTAGAGGAATTTTAAACCTTAAATTTCTATTTTTAATTATTACTTTCTTGATTTTTTTTTGTTGTATTTTTTTAGCTAATGATTGTTTAACTATTTCTACTTCTGGTAATTCTGGCATTTGACGGTATATTATCAATAAATAATAAATTTAACATGCAACAATATCTACAAAACAAAAAAGGGCTTGTTCAGGGTGTCTTTGACAATGTCTATGATAAGTATGATTTAATGAATGACTTCATGTCTCTAGGCATTCATAGAATTTGGAAAAGAGATTTAATGAGTTGGATGAATCCCTCAAAGAATAGAATTTTAATTGACGTTGCCTGTGGTACCGGCGATCTAGGTAAACTTTTTTTAGATTTAACTAATAAAGATAATAAAATTTTTTGTGTAGACCCAAATAAAAGAATGATTGGCAAGAGTAAAATTAAACTAAATAATTATAAAAATATTAACTGGGTGATTGCTCCAGCTGAAAAATTACCTATTAAAGATAATTCTTGTGACTATTATACAATCAGTTTTGGTTTACGTAATACTAAGGATCTTAATAAAGCTCTTTCAGAGGCTTATCGTGTTTTAAAACCAGGTGGACGTTACTTATGTTTAGAATTTTCTAAAATTCAAAACTCAAATCTAGATTTTATCTATAAAAATTATTCAAAACTTATTCCTTTAATTGGAAAAGTAGTTGCAGGTCAAAAAGAATCTTATGAATATTTAGTTAAAAGTATTGAAGAGTTTGTTAATCAAGAAGAGTT
>Ga0209709_10004386_pt1 | contig 11378 bp, 9 predicted proteins | sample ArcticOcean_MG_C_2_FD_187435 | JGI IMG/M metagenome (GOLD analysis project Ga0209709, IMG submission 187435) | Marine microbial communities from western Arctic Ocean - ArcticOcean_MG_CB4_136 (SPAdes) (version 2) | ecosystem: Environmental > Aquatic > Marine > Oceanic | place: Arctic Ocean... | reverse complement strand
GTACCAACCTGGGTGAGCAACCTGGGTTCGCGCCTTCACTATTCGTGGTTGTCTCAAACATCCTCCTCCCGTCGAACCCACTTATTCTTCTTCATAGTATGCTAAAAAGATGACATCAGACCTCTATGTTTTTGTTCACAATCACACACCAAAGACAAATTCGTAATCTTGTTCGTATTCGGGTTCGTAGTCGTTTTCGTTTTTGGTGTTGTTATTAACTAATTCAGAGTGTCTTTCTTGATCGAAAACTACATCGACTGACCCGGTTCCAATTTTTGGATTTTGTCCAAACATGATCGAAGCCGAGCAATTTTCAAGATTATCTTTGTCACCGTGCATAGATGCCTTGAAAAGTTGCTGAACTGATTCCTCAAAAGATATTTTTTGAAGAACACTCGAGTTGTTTTGACGCATGCCATTTCTATCGATTGGACACAATACGCCGCCAGATGTCATTGAATCAGCCAAAAGTTGAATATGTCTTATATCGATGTCAGCGGCTTCCTCTAGGACTTCAATGAGTTCGGTAATAATGCAATTTCGTGCGACTTCAATCCCATAAATCTGATTCATTTCGTGAAAATCATTGGATACACAATTATTCTCATCGACCATCGAATGTTTAACAACATCTAGTAGATTCGAACCCAATGTGTCAATGACAAAACTTTTTGAAAGGTTATCACGTCTAATATGTGACTTTTCTATATTATTTGCTCCACGAATAATAACATCATTCATAACTTGTCTTTCGATCGCAGAAAGAATCCCAACCTCTGGAATACACGTTGCAGTTATATATTTGTTGAGATCAGAGTTTCGTGATCTATATTTTTCAATTTTGATTCTAATTAAATTTTCGGAATAATTATCATCTATGTAAGTTACAATTAGCTCATTCGAGAAATGTGTTATAATTGCATGATATATATCGTCTATTTCAATACCTTTCTCATGTAGTTTTTTATCGTCGAATCTAAATGTGAGAACCCATTTTGAAGTATCTTTTTCATAGATATCAAATTTAGCATTGAAATCTAAAATGTATGATTCAACTTCTTTGAATGAATTTTCAGTTTCGAAAATTATTTCACTTGAATTTAGTAATTCTCCTGCTGATATAAGAGTTATTTCGTTACTCACTTTTTGAACAGATGAAATATGTTTTGAAAATTCCGGGTGTAACTTTAATGTCATCGATGGGTTTTTTGGGTTTTTAGTTAAATGAAATATTTCCTGCATACGTGGAACTCCCCGTGTCACAGTCGACTTTGCACCTACGCCTGATAAATGAAATGTATTTAATGTCAATTGTGTACAGGGTTCGCCAATTGACTGTGCTGCTACCGCACCAACAGCCTCGCCAGATTGAATATGTGAATTTCTGAATTTAGATTTCACGATCGATATAAATGTATCAAAATGTTTCTTTGATTTGTTCAATTCATTTAATATTCTTTTAGGATGAGCTGTTTGATACAATAGAAATTTAAGCATCCACGTCCCATGATTATATTTGTGTATTTTCAGGTCGTGAATCAGAATATCATATGTGTCTAAAATGTATTTCACGGTCAAATCGTCATCATCCTCGTTTTTACCGTCATAACTATTTGAAATTGAATAGAGAATTCGATTGAAATTTATAGGGAATTTCATTTTGCTTTCTGGATTACCGTTATAAATATGCTTATACCAATCATACATTTCAGTAATTTCTATAACAAAGTTTTTGAGTAATGTTTTGGTTTTAGAGTCAGCTGATCGTATTTCATATTCCTTTTTAAAATCAAATACATCTACAATTGGAACTGAAACGTACTCTAAAGTTGTTGCGTCAATAAAATCATCACCGAACAAATATTGAACAATATTATTTTGTGAATCTGAAACTGTATTCGATTCACAAATTTTAAAGTCTTCGAGGGATTTCATGAGTTTTCGTTGAATATATCCAGTCGACGCGGTTTTACAAGCTGTATCAATGATTCCCTCGCGTCCAGCCATTGCGTGGAAGAAGAACTCAAGTGGGTTCAATCCAGTCTTGAACGACGATTCTACAAAACCACGTGCGATTCCACTTTCGTCAAATTTATGAAAATGTGGTAAAGTCCTGTCCTTGATGCCATTTGGGACACGCTTTCCTTCAATGATTTGCTGACCTAGACAAGCAGTCATCTGTGCCAAATTGATGAGTTTACCTTTTGCACCTGAATTAACCATATTCATGAAACGATTCGTATTGTGGCTATCATGAATACCTTTTAACAATATCTCTGCGCTACTACGTGCTTTATTCAGGTTTTGCATGACTTTCGTTTCGAATGAAACCCTCCTCGTGTCGATTGTGGCACTAAACATATTAGAATGTATTTGATGAATTTTCTTTTCAACTTCTAAATTTTGTTGCTTGATCTTATCTGTGATTTGAATGTCAGTATCGATCGTATTCATGATATCTCTAATACCGACGCTGAAACTATCTCTGAGTAGAAATGATCGAACAACTTTTTGGGTTTTATTGAAAAACTCTGAACACGTGTCATATCCATATTCGTTAAATATATAATGAATGAGGTTTGTAAACACCTTCTTATCCAAATATCCAGACTGGTTTTGAATGATGCCACTGATAATGCTTACTAAAGCACCGGAATTATTTTTCAATTGGATGTTTAAATCTATTGGTAGACACGTGCTGAGCAAATCAAAACCATTGTATGTTTTTTTAGCACCGAAACGTTCTAATACACTCAAATCGCTATCATTACAAATATTCATGAACTCACACCCACTAAATTTTTTTGAACCGTTAATAGAAATTAAGTAGCCACCAAGAACTGTATCCTGAACAAATGAAATTATTGGGAAATTTGTTGCTGGTGAAATAATTTGTGTCTTGACGGATGCAAGCTGGGTAATCTCATTCGCAGTTGCGATTGTTTGCGGAACATGCATATTCATTTCATCCCCATCGAAATCGGCGTTATAAGGCGTTGTTGCGGAGACATTTAGTCTAAATGTTAATCCGTCGAGAACTCTAACACGGTGTGCCATCATCGACATTTTATGTAAACTCGGCTGCCGGTTAAATAAAACTATGTCGCCATTTATAATATGACGAATGACGACGTCACCTAGCTCAATCATATCCGCAAAAGCAATGACATCAATGTGATTTAACGATATGGTTTTGTTATTCGTGTGTTTCCAAACTGAGCGAGCACCTGGATATTTCGTACATCCATTTCGAACAGCATTTTTAAGTCTTTTGATATTTTTTTTTGTTACTTTCTCAGGAAATGTCATTTTTAAAGCAATTTTTTTAGGAACACCAAGTTCGTCGAGATCGATAATTGGGTCAGGAGTGATCACTGAACGGGCCGAGAAGTTTACACGCTTGCCCATCAAATTACCCCGAATTCGACCTTCTTTACCTTTTAATCTTTGACGAATTCCCTTTAAAGGACGTCCAGACCGTTGTGCAGATTGCATGATTCCTGTAATTTCATTATCCATGAGAGTCGCACAGTGATATTGCAAAATATTTGACCAATCTTCAAGAATTCTTGCATTTGGATCTGATATCAACTTATCATGTATCATATTATTAAATTTTAGAATATCACAATATTTGATGGTTACGTCATCTTCCAGGCGAGCACCCGAATCTTGATTAATTGATGGTCGACACGCTGGAGGACAAACCGGATAAACTGTCATTATCATATTTTTTGGATGTGCAATCTTTGGATCGAATCCAAGCGCCAAGACAGTTTCATCTGAAATTATTCTAAATAGATTCAGAGCATACTTTGCTGAAATATCGAGTTTCTCGTCATTTGAATTTGAATCTGTCATACTCCAAAGTAAATGAAATTTACACAAATCTGTTTTAACAATTTTTGTGGGTACTTTTGCGGCACAATTTGGGCAGATTTTTATTTTCTTTGAGTTTTCTATTTGATACCCGAGTTTCATCTTTTTATCAATTTTTGAATGGTTTTTATCAGAAAGTTGTGATCCACATCGATAACAAATGCATTTAAAAATTTTTTGAACCTGATGAAAGAAATGGAAATGAAATACTGGGATCGATAAATTAATGTGACCAAAATATCCAGGAGTCAATTTTGAAGACAATAAATCCGTGGGACAAATATTTCCAAGTTCAAGTGTGCCCATTTTGGGATCGAATAAGCCATTCGCGACAGGCGTGTTTCCACAGTATGTGTTATGATTTACGACTTCAACGACGCTTTGTTCAAGAATTTGTTCCGGGGATAGGATGCCAAATTCAACATAATCAATTTTTTCAACATTTGAATCATCGTGTTTCGAATATGACATATTATTTAGTTTCTTTTTAAATAGAATGAATTTACACAATCATTTTTATCTAATTATAACGTAAATTTTATAACGGTTGAAAACGGATATGAGTATGATGCTACTTTTCGCTAGGTTCTGGTGAAACTGAATCAACGAAAAAAGAATATATGATTTTTATAACTTTTTTGTAAATATGTTTTTCTAAAAAATCCGGAAATATGTCTAATTTAAAGAACTTAAAATCAATGACACCTATATCGATGTCGTCCTTATTCTTCTCGTGCCATCGATCAACGAAGGAATCAATATTTTGAGCCCATTTTTTTGTATTAATCTCATTATTATTTTTATTCAACTCCTTCTTCAACATATTATTCTCTTTTTTAAGTTTGGTGAGTTCGTTTTTCAAATCAATTATCGTAGCATATTTGGTGTTTGAGATTCTACAAATCATCATTTACGTCTTATATATAGTATCTCGATGTTTTTATTCACTCTACTTGTATTGTGTTTGATATAAAGACAAAATATTCGAATAAGATAAAATGAATATTTTGTGTGATGAACCAAAGGTTTTCACTATTGGGAATTTCATTGACAAAAAAAGTTGTGATCATATTATTTCCGTTGCAAAAAATAAATTGAAACCGGCGCTAGTTTCAACAGCAAAAAAAGGAGTCGTGTCGAAGGGAAGAACTGGAATGAATTGTTGGATCGATCATAAACATGATACGATTTTTGAAGGTGTTGCGAAGAAGATATCCGAACTTATAAAAATTCCAATTGAAAACGCAGAATCGTTTCAAATAATTTACTACGACAAATATCAAGAATACCAAAAACACACCGATTCATGGGCTCAAGATGGATCAGAGAAATCTAAACGTTGCATGCGAATGGGAGGGCAACGTCTCGTCACCGCATTGTGTTACTTGAATACGGTTGAAGAAGGAGGTACGACCAGATTCACGAAACTGAAAATTGATGTCAAACCGGAAATTGGGAAATTATTGGTTTTCAATAATACGTTCACAGGAACGAACAAGAAACATCCGATGTCCGAACATGCAGGAACGCCTGTTTTTCGAGGCGAAAAGTACGCGTTTAATTTGTGGTTTAGAGAAGGAAATTTCAATAAAGTTTTTGTTCCAAAAGACGTTGTTGCGGAGGAAGAAAAACCGGTTGCTGTACAACAAATCAAAATACTAAATTCGTTTTTAACCGAAAAGGATATAGAATTGTTGAAACAGCGAAGAAAATGGGATAGTTCCAAAAAGACTACTCTTTGGGAAAAAAACACAGATCATCTCGATCTGATAAAAAGAATAGGTATTTATCTTTTAATCGAATTCAATAAACTTGAATCGATCAGCGTAATAACCTATCCGTCTAAAACTCTTCATAAATCTCACTACGACGCATTCTCCGATGAACGCGTCAAATCTGAAAAACGCGGTCAGCGTGTTTTCACGATTTCAGGAGCTCTCGATAATTTAACCTACAATTTTACAAAAATTGGAAAGTTTGTGGAACTGAAACAGGGAGACGTAATCATCTATTCAAATGTTGTTGGATCGACGACGACGCGCAACGAAAATCTAAGTAAATCTATCTCGAATTCCGCTGATGATTTCGCATCGGTATTTCACATGTTCGTTCGCGAGAAATCGAGAAACGACCTCACAAACGTAGATTTGAAATCAAATTCCGTTATCGAATTGAAAGAATCTTTTTTGAAATCGATTCCTGAAGAAGTCAAAGAAGTTGAAGAAGTTGAAGAAGATTTTGCGAAGACATTGAAAGAAACATATGAACTATTTAAATCGAACAAAATCAAACGAACTGGAAACAAATCGTTGACTTTCTCAAATCTACGCATTGGATTTGATATCGTAAAAGATGTCGTAAAAAAATTAGGTGCGTTAGATTCTGTCTTGAAAAAAAATTTAGAAAAGAACGACTACGTGTTTGACGAGTTGACTCCGATTCGAATCAAGGATATCTATACACCAAATGCGACAAAACTGGTTAAAGAATATTATAATTACGCTTTATCAAATAATTTGCTTCCTCTTGGAGACCGCCAGAGTAATCGTCGGTACAAGGCTCGGAACGACCCCGTTTCGCGTATTTTGCATTTTGAATTGCTCCCACTCGTCGAGAAATTTGTAGGCAAAAAATTGAAGCCGACATATACGTACATCTCATTCTATAAAAAAGGAGCTGATTTACCTAATCACAACGATAATTCAAATTGTGAATACACGATAAGTTATCTTATCGACAAACCCGAAAATGCGAAATGGAATATTTATTTTGATCCAAAATATTCGAAGAAAAACGCGGGACGCGCGAAAACAACCCCATCGAAAGAAGAATGTATCGAACTCGATTGTGATGTGAACGACTTGCTCTGTTTCTGCGGTCAGGAGCACAATCACTTCAGAGAAGCGCTTGAATACGAATATTACAATGTAATTCTACTTCACTACGTTGATTTGTAATTGAATGTGAAGCCCTTGTGGTGCTTACATGTTCCTTTGATAATCATTTAGTAGTACCATTGCAAATTCTGTTGATAGCAGTGAATATCCCGATGTGAAACACACACCGGTCAAAAATTGAGATCATTTGGAACATGCTCAACGAATGAAATAATGAAATGAAATAATGAAATAATGAAGCAAAAAATCAAAGAAGCAAATCAAAGAAGCAAATCAAAGAAGTAAAAAATTAAAGAATCAAAAACATGGAATTCAACAACATCATAAAAACCGAATATATTCCAGACGAATTGGATGTATTCAAATTACCAAAAATATTACGGACCGATCCATACATCATTGCCAAAGCGTCTGATGCGACTCATGGTGACCTGATAATTTTCGACGATAAGTTCTATGTTGTTTTCGATGAAAATATCAATATCATCATTGAAGATTGAAGATTTTAATATATTATAATACTAATGGGTTCCGAACAAATTATCATTACGATTGCCGTCATTATTTTGATTTATATCTTTGTTTCGATACAATATTCGACCACACACATATTTGTCATGTCGACAGTAGATGGAAAAAAATATTTCGTCCGTGATTTGGTAGATAAACAAATCGCAGCGGATACTCTCGCAAATGTCTCAATGCGTATGAACACTCTTGTCGAAAAGTTAGTTAAAAAATATAGACGCAGCGATACCCGCGTAAATCGTCTGCATGATATATACTTGAACAAAACCGAACTCTCCGAATCGATACCATTAAAAGGTATTACATCGTATACCTTAAATAAGAAAAATATGAGATTGTGTGTCCGAGCACGTGACAGTCACAATAAAATTATCGATGTGAATACAATTCTGTTCGTTGCTCTTCACGAGTTAGCACACATCGCGACAGTAAGTATAGGCCATACCGACGACTTCTGGGAAAATTTCCGATGGATTTTAGCACATGCGATTGATTATAATTTGTATGATTATGTAGATTACGCAAAGCATAAACAAAGATATTGTGGAATTTATATAACAGATACCCCATTCAAGTTACATGAGCTGGACAAGCATCTAAAAATAAAAGAATAACATCTCGGTTGGTTTTTTACAAAAATGATTGTGGGTTTATAAGGTTCTGTAAATAATACTTAGGTATATTATTATATTATAACAAATGCAGGATCCGGAAGCTTTTGAAATAAATAAAAAATGTGAGACATTGATTGGGGCAGAAATAAAGATCAATTCAAATATTAAGTTGAAAAACAAAAGTACGTGGTGCTTCAAATTATCCAATAAAAATATAGTTGGTGATTCACTCGAGGAAATCATATTTCCTTATTTAAAAAAATATTTCAAACATTTCAAATGTGGACCGAAACAGAAATCTCCTGACTTTTTCAACGGTGATGAATTCGAATACGAAATGAAAACGTATACAAATAAGCCAAGTTTTGATTTAGGTTCGTTTACGGGGTTTCTTAAGCAATTGACTGCTCGGGGTGGGGTCGAAAGAAAATTATTCAAAACAAAATATCTCATTTTTCAGTACCATCACAACAAGGAAGATGTCATTGTGATTGATGACTTCGTATTTGCAAGTCTGCATGAGATATTAAATTATAAAGGAAAATATCCGATATCGTTGCAGGTTTGTGATCAAGTATGGAAGTCTATTCGCCCCTGCTCTATAGCACATAGAAATAGGCAGGAGAAATCACGATACACATTTATTGGCCAATTTTGTGAAGCAATACGTGTGTGTCCGAATTTCATTGAAAATCGCAGAGAGAAAATTGAAAACATAGAACAACAATTCGAAACATTGGTAGGTACGACAAATACGACGAAGAAGAAAAGAAAACGAAACGATACAGAAGATGAAGAGGAAGTTGATGTAGATATTAAACGAACGAAAATTTAAACTAATTCACTTTCGAACCAATTATCTTCTTCTTCACTATCACATTCTTCTTCATAGTCAATGACATCAAAATCAACGAGATTGTCAAGGAGGGTTGTCATTTCGGTAACAAAGTTTGTTTTTCCAATATGGTGTTTTATAAGAATTACGGGATCAAAATACAGACTCTCTTGAACAACTTCATTACAAAGCTTTATAACTTCATTGTTGATGTGTGTTTTAAATGTATCTTTTATATTCTTCAGGTATTCATCATTGACCACAAACGTTTTTCGGATCTCGTCTGCTTTGGTGGGCAATGGTGTAAATTCGGCGACATCTGCATCGTATATTTTGAGTTTCGCAATATCTAAATACGACATGGATGTCGTATGTTTTGTATTATATAGTAATTATATAGCTTTATATGATTTTAAAACGTGTGCGTCCATTTGGAATTTTAAAAAATGAGATGTAGATATATTACAAAACAATGACTGTAGATTTGCAGAAACATGTAATTTCCGATAGATATAAAATACTAAAATCTATCATCAATGAGATGAAAAAATCCGATCTTTCAAAAGATGAATTTGTTATTGCACTCGAAAATTCTGTAGAAAAAATTCTCGATAGAGAATTTGTAATAGAAAAATCTAAAAAACCTAAAATATTTCGTCGCATGTCACCATATATCGCATTTTGTAAAAACTTTCGCGATGAAAACCGGGATTTAGACGGAAAGATAAAAGGGAACGTTCATGAAGTCACTCGAAATGCTGGAAAAACTTGGAAATCTCTAACAGAACCACAAAAGAAATTTTGGGAAAAGGTTGCGAATGATTTGACTGCCAAATCCAAAATCGCATTCGATAGATATAAATCCGATAACCAAAAACCAACATCCGATGAAGTGAACGAATCAAATAAGATTAAGCTAAAAAGAATTGCCAAAAAGTACAATGTTATTCTTCCAGACAAATCTGACACCGGCGATATAAAATTTCTCATTAAATATTCATTGAAACTCTAAAACTCTAATCAACCTAAACCCCGATGTGTTTCTCTTTTAAAGTTGGACCAATGTTATACAACCATTCACCTAATTCGTGTTGTCTATTAGCTGATTCGGTGTTAGGTACGGTGTAAAATTGGCGCTGAGAATTATTTTTTTGAAATATATCGTCCGCTTCAAAATATAAGTTCGCATTGAAATTTTCAGTGATTTCCTTTTCAACGTCATCTATACCACAACTGACTTTATTTCCGTTTTCCCGATTAATATCAGTCAGTAACAGGTTCATGAAAGGGTTGTTTAAAGTCGGCTCTTTGCAATTTTCAGGTTTCTTAGTTCCATTCGAAAAAGTATCTAAATTTCCATTTTCAGATGAAGCAAAGATGACGTATATAAAGAACATAAAGACTATTGGTGCCAAAAACACATTCTTATTTCCATACATCATAAAAAACACAATGGATATAATTATAAAAAAACGAGTCAGTGAGTTTAATTTCTGATTAAATGTCATTGAATTATTTGGTATAATATCAAACGATTTTTCAAATATTATTTTGAAATCGCGAGTCCAGAGCTTTTCATCTTTCATCGTTTCTTCTTCATTCGTTTCAGACATTATTATTATATGAAAGATTTTATTTTGACGTAAACCATTTTGACTGCTGTGCGCATTTGATAGGCGTTACCAGAGTCTACCAATCATACCAAGTCGCATTCGATTCACTCATGCCCGAACCATCAAACATATTACTCATATTCGTCACACTTGACACATCCCAATCATTGAGCTGCTGGTTGAAGGAGGTCGCATCATAAAACATCCTATCCATATTCGTCACACTTGACACATCCCAATTGTTGAGCGACTGGTTGAAGGAGGTCGCACCATTAAACATCCTATTCATATTCGTCACACTTGACACATCCCAATTGTTGAGCTGCTGGTTGAAGGAGGTCGCATTTCTAAACATATAACTCATATTCGTCACACTTGACACATCCCAATCATTGAGCGGTTGGTTGAAGGAGGTCGCATCTCTAAACATACGAGTCATATTCCTCACACTTGACACGTCCCAATTGTTGAGCTGCTGGTTGAAGGAGGTCGCATTTCTAAACATATAACTCATATTCGTCACACTTGACACATCCCAATCATTGAGCGATTGGTTGAAATTTGTCGCAACCTGAAACATACGAGTCATATTCGTCACACTTGACACATCCCAATTATTTAGCGACTGGTTGAAATTTGTCGCATATTCAAACATAACACGCATATCCGTCACCTTGGACACATCCCAATTATCGAGCGGCTGGTTGAAATCTGTCGCACGCCGAAACATACTATTCATATTCGTCACACTTGACACATCCCAATTATTTAGCGGCTGGTTGAAATTTGTCGCATATTCAAACATATAACCCATATTCGTCACACTTGACACATCCCAATTGTTGAGCTGCTGGTTGAAGGAGGTCGCATTTTTAAACATCCTATTCATATTCGTCACACTTGACACATCCCAATTGTTGATGTTCTCGTTGAAATTTGCCGCATCTCTAAATAATTCATACATATTGGTTACCGCAGATGTGTTCCATTGATTGATATCACCGTATTGAAT
>Ga0209709_10004382_pt1 | contig 11384 bp, 9 predicted proteins | sample ArcticOcean_MG_C_2_FD_187435 | JGI IMG/M metagenome (GOLD analysis project Ga0209709, IMG submission 187435) | Marine microbial communities from western Arctic Ocean - ArcticOcean_MG_CB4_136 (SPAdes) (version 2) | ecosystem: Environmental > Aquatic > Marine > Oceanic | place: Arctic Ocean... | reverse complement strand
GTTGGATAGTGCAAGATTTGCGATACTAACTTTATTCATAATTTCCCTTTAAAAAAAGGGGCATAGTTTCCTACACCCCCTAATTGGTTAATCAATTGTATAATGAATCGTACAGGTGATTATCCTTAGTGCAGTCCACACAGTTGTAGTATTTTTAACTATTACAACTGCTCCATCAGGATAGGATAAAGGTGCAACACTAACTGTAGTCGCAGTCTGTCCAGTTTCAATCTTTCGGTTGAAGTTGGCGTTATGCGAAGCTGCAGATAATATCCCAGCAACAGCTTCAGTCGTAGTGCCACTTACTGTGACTCTAGTTCCTATCGATGTTGGGCCTGTTCCTATTGCACCACTTACACCCAAATGTGCATCCCATACTCTTGCACCTTTAGGTAAATCACCTATTACTATAACATCTCCCACAGCTGAACCAGTTGCAGGGACAGTATAAGTATCAGACAAAATACGCATTCTTCCACCCATTGAATGAGCATCGCCCATCTTCATAGGTACAGAATTTGCCTTCGCCTGTTGTGTTCCATATACGTCTGCCATATTTACTCCTTATTATTAATTAAAAGTTAAGCGTTCATTTTAAAGGACTCAACCTATAATTAGGTCATTTTGAGGCAATCAACTTGAACAACCATTTCCTCCCAGACTCTAGTTGCACCCATATCCATTTCAAAATATGCATACGGAGTAAAACTTTTATCTGCTCGAGGTTCAATCTTCGTTACAGGATCCATCCAGACACAGAGCGAAAGCCCTGCAGGGTGAAAACAGAGAACTTTTTCTCCAGTATCACTGTTATTCATTCCAGCTGTATATGTAGGAAGACTTTCATATTTAATGAATTGGAATCCTGCAAAGAAGTTTGTTTCACCTTCTACTAATGCACGAACATTATTATAGTCTATACTCTGGATAGCCGTAGAATGAAGCAGAGCTTCTATCTGTGACTGAGAGCATACACATATATATAATGGATTCCCACCTTCATCGTACTGATCCGCTTCGTTCTGAGCAAGTATTCGTCTTGCCCGAAGAAGTTTGTCAATAGATAGAGTATAATCACCTCCTGCATTTGACATTCCTCTGGTATTTACATCAGGTGCACTTCCATAAGCAAAGGTACTAGCAATAAACTGATCTCCAATAGTTTTACCAGAGAGAGTTTTTACTGAACTACCTGTTGCCCAAACAACTTCTGTTGCTCCATCCATTGCACCACTTTCAGACTGATATGCTGATCCGAAAGCTGCATCAACGATGATCTCATCCATTTTACGAGCCATTGCCATACTGGTTGCTTCTGCATACGGCTGAAAAACATCATAATTCATACGACGTTGATCAAAACCTTCTACAAAGAAGCCAGCATGATAAGGTCGTGCTGTTACTCTCCTGCGCTGATGAGCTATAGACTGCACAGGCGAATCTGCGAAACGAGCATTTTTGTTTTCAGCAGTTGCACCACCTATACGATCAATAAATTCTGCTATACCAGAACAATCAAGTTTCTGGCTCACAAGATTTCTCAATCTAGTAGTCTTCTGCTGTAACATATGCTGTACATCCTGCGCATAGCGCTGGACATAACTGGTTTCGATATCACTAAAACTTGGCATATTGTTTCCTATTAAGAATTAAAAAAAGGGTTTCAATAGTGCCTAGCGATTATCCTATCGGGTCGCAAAAGTATTTATAAAAGGTCTTTCGATTGTCTCTTAACTAACTTTCATGTTGGCATCGGTCAGCCACGTTGTCCTGCATACGCATGATCAAATAGCTTTTCCATTGTCTTAGTAGCTTGTTTGTGACCAGGATCAGTTTTGTTCAGATAAGACGTAGAGAATGCTTTGTCTGCATAAAGCCTCTGAATCTCCTCTCTTGCCTCAACTGTACTCATGGCCTGTCCACCTATTCCACTACCTACTACAAGTTGATCTTCTCCCATCAGTTGTCCAATTTTGGAAAAAGTTTTAAGAAGTTCTGGATGATTACCTAAACCAGTAGTATCCATTAAATCTTTAAACTCTTGAGAAGCAAATTGCCCAAATACTCTTTGTGCATAATCCATCTTCTTGTCATAATCTTTATTCCACTCTCTTTTGAGTTCAATTTGACTATTAACATGAAAATCGGCATTGGCTTTTTGTGATTCTTTATTTTGCTCACCTTCCACCGCAGCATACAATTGAAGCATTTCTCTGGCTTGACTATTAGATAGACCAATTTCGTGTGTAGCCTTCCGATAGAAATCTAATTGACCTCCATCTTCTCCGAAATCGTAACCATCAGGTGTTTCTGGTCTTCCTAAAGCATTGTAGAAATTATCCTTTGACTCTCCTTCTTGTGGTATTTGTACAAGATGGTCAGGGTTCCCACCAATTTTCTTAACTGCATTAACATAGGATTTAGCTAAGTTATCTACAGTCGTAAATGTCTGAAGACTTGGTTCATTCCTCAAGTTATCAGGTAATGAAGTAGGATCAAACTGCATCCTATCAAAATGAGATGCTTCATGTGACTCTACTCCATTTGTGCCTTCAGAAGCTACTTGTCCTACCTGTTCTTCAGGGGTAGTTTCTGTTGCCATTTCCTCCATTATTGTCTCCTTTTCAGACGTTGTTGTTCCATTGTTTCTAGTCTACGCTTTACCGCATCTAGGTCTTGATGTAACATCTCCATTATTTTAATGACAACTGATCTCTGACCTTCTTGGAAAGCGGAGACGTAAGGATCAGGTGTTTGATTAGTTTTAAATACATGAAAAACATGAGACATGTGTGCAATAAGCTCTTTTCCAGCTTCCCCTTTAAACACTTCTTTAAATAATTCATCTTCATGTTTACGTTCTAAGAATGGGAAGTTCATGCTGCTCTAGCTTGCGCTCTTTTTGCTTCGGCATTAGCTTGTCGTTCATCAACTTGTGAAGCTAATTGTGCCTGTTGTTGTTCTTGTTGTAATGCTTGTTGTTCTTCTTGTTTCTTTATAATCTCTGCAACTTGTTCTTGGGTACGTAAATTAGATGGAGGAACTTGTAACACTTCAGCAGTATTTTGTAATATTTTATGAGTATCAAAATACATTGGTATTGTTTGATCAATTTGTGCTAAAGGCATTATCATTTCAAATAACTGTACCATCGAATTTACTTCACCACTTCGTAATGATATAGAGATTGGATTAATATATTCTATTCTGTATCCTATCTCTTCTAAAACAGGAGGAGGTTCACCTAGCATCATTGATCGCATCAATATTTTAACTGTTCTACGTATCAATGGATCAAGAAACTCATTTTCCTGTCTCGCTAATAATGGACCAAGTACAGGCATCCTTTGTCTCATTCTAACTGATACTTCTGTTGCAGAGAATCTCATAACATCACCATCAGGTGCAGTAGGACCAGGTAATTCCAGGACATCTAAAAAGAATCCTTCTTTAATAGAACCAGTTAATTTTGCACTTAGGTCCATTGCATATTCCACTTTTCCAGCATTAGGAGCAGGAAAGATCATATCCTTACCACCAATCCCAACATTGTAATAGTTTATTGCATCTGGTGTTGTATCCAACGGATCAAGAAGCCCTGAATCTGGTACAAACATTGGAGGAGAAATAGCTTTTTGAACACCCTTGAGATATACTTTCTCAACTTCATTCAATAAACGCATATCAGGTAGGACTTCCCATGCTGGACCTCTACCATATATTTCCCGATCCGATCTCTCCCATCTTGCACAGATATACGGCATCTCATCATATGCACCAACTTGTATTACCTTCTTTTTATCTTTTAAATAGGTTATTGACACAAATGGTTTATCCCATTTTTCAGGTAAAAACTCTCTTAGAGTCCATGATGGTGTAACTAAGTGAACTACGTCTTCTTCTTCCAGCATCTTTTCCCCAATACCCTTTTTAAGAACATCTTCAGGTAAAGACTCAGGGGGATACCGACTTACTAAATCCTTCGCAGTTTGTTTATACATCCTGTAGATCGTATCAATTTCCATTTCTCCACCAGCAGCCAATACACAGTCAGATAGAGGAAAGTTACGAAAACGAGGCCCGATACCAGGAATATCTTCAACAAAGACAATCCCAGTTCCAAAAGCACCTGCTTCAAGGTAATACTGATAGATTGCAGAGTGGAAATTAGACGATGGGCGTGATATGTGATGTTTGACAATTTTTGAGGCCTCCTCTAACCATAGTTGGACATCTCTTTGTTTATCAACTCCAGGAATACCTGTAGTAAGTTTAAACCATTCTGCACCCATAGGTGTGAATACATTATGTATTTGAGAGGCAAATCTTTTTAATGCTCTCATTGCTGTGCCTTCAAATGCCATCTCAAGTCGTTCTTCACCAAGTGAACGTTTTGAAGTAAAATCAGAACGATGTGGTAATACATATTCGGCAAGTTCCTGCCAATGACGTTCCCACGTGCTACGTTTGCCTTTTAGATGCTCAAAATGCTTATCAATCCTTATACCTAAAGGATCTTTTTCTCCATGTGCCATCAGTTTACCTATGCATTAATTAAAGATTGAGCCGTATTAAATGTTCTTTTTTCACTAATTAAACGACGTGTCTCACTTGGGTTGCCAAACGGATCGCCAGCATTGCTAGTATCTCTTCTCGATTTTACACCAGGTTGTGCAAATGCCTGACCTAATGAATCTACTGTATCGTTAAACATTCCTCCGAACACTCCACCAAGTATTTCGCCATAATCATTAAATAGATTACCTATATTTTCTGCACCTTGTTCAATAAATTCATCATGATGCCCTTGTGCTAAATCGTACCAATCTTTCCCATGCCCCTGTCGCAACCCCTCAATATTGTTATCATACCAACCTTGTGGATTAGTAATTAAAGAATCTGGATTGTTTATATTTATAGATGCATCAAGACCCTGATTTATTATATTGGTTGTATCATTAATCATGCTTTGAGCATTATCAAGAGCAACGTTAACATCTGCTACATTACTATTGAATGTATCTTCCATCTGGTTGAGAGTATCAGTATTCTCATCAATACCTGTTTCAATATCGTCATTTATACCTGCAATATTTGCATCAATTTTATCTCCTGCATCCGCAAGTGTATCATTATTATCTTCTAGTATTCCTTCCAGATTAGATTGACCAGTATCCATTGTAGTAGCCACAGTTTCATTAATAGAGGTTTCTGCAGCATCTGCCTGATCTTTGATGTCTCCAACTGGATCATCTCCAGTAACATCTTGTACAGCATCTTGAATATCAGCAGCAGTTGGGATATCTGGTATAATGAAGTCTGGTACTACCCAATTGTTGATCATATTAGCAGCAGCACTTGCAGCACTACCTCCACTTCCGCTACCTATACCTAGTGCATCTGCTAATGCATGATTATGCCAGTAACGTTTCGTATCACATAATGTTACTTCACCTTGATAGTCAAATGATTTAGAGGATTCTTCAACTAACTCCCCCTTATTATCATCCCATGTGTAAACTATTTCTGTGTATATTTTCATATTGTCTCCTTATGATAAATTTGCAGTACTTTGTCTACCACGTTGAGTTGTAGTTAAATCAGTTTCAAGACCTCCACGATTCATCATATTCTCCCTCCTCATAAACGTATCTATTGTACTTGCTGCTTGCCAGTTGCCCTGATTAAGTAAACTTGGATCTTCTGAATCTGAAGCAACTACTGCTCCACCACTACTACCACCACTACTTTCTCCACTAGAACCATAACCTGGAATATGGGAGCCAGATAGATGATGTGAGCCTTTCATTGCAACATCTTCACCCCAATTTAATAAGTCTTTTGTAGAACCTCCAGGTTGTGTTAAACCACCTTCCCATAACGGATTTAATTGTTCTGACCAATGCTGGCCTGTATTAGCCATATTCTTTAATCCTGTATTAAACTTTGTACCGCCATCTCTATGTAATAACTGTTCACCTATCGTACCACCACCTTGTGTTGCAAGATAGTCTCTACTTTGACCTAAACTTTCAGTAAATGTGCCTAGTCCTCCACCAAACATTTTTTTATCCCCCAGCTGGAAATTCTTTGCAAATTTGCTCCACCAATTTCCTGAAGATCCTCCAAGACTAAATTTCATATTCCTCCTTATGCATGTATACGATTATCAACTGGGAAATAATCCCATTCACCTGGTCCTGATCCAATTGCTTTTCTTTTTCTCTTTTTACTAGCTCTATCTAATGTTGCAAACTGTAATGATTGAACTGCATATCTGGTTGCACTCATCAAGTCATCCATATTTGCTACGATTTTACCATCTTTGCGGTGATACATTCTTACTTCTTCATACCAATCTCTTAAGTAAGTAAAAACTCTAAAACGGCCTGTTTCCATTCTTTGTAGCATTTCCATTATGCCAGGTTCAATAGCAATGTCTCCTTTCGGATTTTTAAAATGCTGATGCATCATATTCAGTCCTTGTTTACGATAAATGTCAGCAAGAGATTGACCTGAACCTTTATCATGCTGACTACCATCATGAGGCCATACGACAGGAATCCATTTCCCTCTTTCACGTATAGCAGCAGAATGGACAACAGGCGTTTGTGCAGACTGTCTGTAACAGTCATATACATATACTGTATCTGTATCTCGATCCCATGCAAGCCAAACCGCAGCAGTAGGGTGATCCCACCCAAAATCTATACCACAGATACGAGGCCAGTATTCAGGAATCGCAAAGGGTTCGCATTCTATCTGTTCAGTCACATTAGGGAATACCATACCTGAACCAAATACTGGAATACCTTTGGATCGCATTTCTCTTTCATGTGGAGGTAATGCTCTTAGTATCTCTTCTTTAATCTCATCATTCAAGTGTGGTGCATCGTCCCATGTTGCAGCAAAGAGTGCTTGGGAGCTTCCTAGCTTAGTCATAAACTGTGTAACAACTGGAGTCATACCTGTTTCTGGAGTAAAGGTCATATATACTAGTCCACCAGATTTCAGGGATGCACGAAGTGCCTGTGAGTATATATCTTGTGGAGGTTCCTCATCTAACCACACAACATCAACTGCTTTACCCATCCATTGTTGTTTACCCTGCTCATATGACTTAAACATCAGCTTAGAGTTCTTTCCAGACACATGTTTAACTACAAGACTTTGTACTGCATTTGGAATTCCAGGTAATCGTAAAGGTGTGCCAACAATCAATTCTCTTGGTATTGCACCCTTACCGTACTCTTCTGGATCGCCAGGTTCTCCAATTAACTCTGCTTGTACTATATCTCTAGTATTACCAGTAGTATTACCTGCAGCCCATGCTACAACTGGTCTTTTGAATCTTGCTCCTGTCCACCAATCAGGATATATTCCTGTTAGATGAATTGCGAGTTCTACTGCACCACAGTAGGTCTTACCTGTCTTATTAGCAGCCATAAGTAAACGTTGTCTCGCTAATTTCCCAGAGCTATCTTTTGCATTATGAAATCTTTCCTGGTATTCATAAGGCTTATAAACTAATAGTTTATTAGTCTCTTCTGCCTCAACAATTGCTTCTGCAATTTCTATAGCTCGTTCTGCACTACTCATTCCACTACATGTTTTTTAAGACTTTTCATCATTGATTTCACAACAGTTGACCATAAACCACCTATAGAATTTATATGTACTTTGTATCTATTCATTTTATTATTGGCTCGAATATCGTCTCTTTGACTTTTTGTTTGTTTGGAAATTTCTGGTTGTTTAACTGTTCTATGTACTGGGGTTTTATTTACTTTTTTATCAAAACCTGTAATGTTACGCTTAGTAGAAGGAGGACTAAATTCTGGATTACTTCCATCTAAAAGCGGATCGGCTTGTTTACCAGTTATTTCACTATATGCTTGTGAGTCTTCTCTACTAAATCCACCACGTTTGCCAAAATTCTTTGCTACTTCTAAGAGAGAATCATGGTAGCCTTGTGCCTGTTTAACAGCAATATCCCTAGTTACTAATCCTTGTCCACCCCAACCTCCTTGTTTTTTATAATCAGCAATTCTTTTTGCTCCTTTTGCACGATTAGCTTTCTTTGATGTAATTTGTATATGGTCAGTAAGATATAATCCTTTCATCTGAGTTGGTGATAAGGATTCAGTACCTCCTTCTCTAACCTTCCATTTGTTCTTTACAAAATCTGTAGATAAATTTGATGGAGGAGTAACCATCTGTTGAACTGTAAAAAGTGAAGCAATATGATCGCCTTCTGTCCGTACCCCTTTTAAAGACTTATTTGTTGTAGGATCTACTCCATGTCTCTTCTCTGTAGATAATCGCTCACCTCTCATTCCAGTTACAGCATCATATCCAGGCATCATTACAGGAGCAGGTTTCTGTAATTGTAATTGATTCTTTTTCTTTTTAGTCCATTTTGCTGCTGTGTCTTCTGCTCTTGGTGTGCCAACTTGATTAAATTTTGTTCTATCATATACAAAATTAGTAGATAGACTGGATTTACCTTTTACTAATGTAGATGTTTCAAATGTAGGAGTAGTTGTTTTGGCATTAGTCCCAACAATGTTACTACTACTGATAAGACTACTTTGTTTTTTTGGAGTTCTACTCTTTTTATTATTTTTCCTACGATTCCGTATATAGGAAATCATTTCATCTTGTTTCATATTGGATCTCTCATGGTTCTTCCACCTTTTCTTCTAAATTCCTTTACTTTCTTTAATGAAGAATATCCTTCTTTTCCATAAATTTCTTCAGGTATCAACCTATGCATCAATGCTTGACTATAATTACTACCCTTCATATTTGCAAATCTAGACCATAAGGATTTTTGCTTTGGAGGATGTAGCGGATACGCTGCTTGTGCTTCCTCATCTCTTTTCTGTTCTTGTACAACAGCACCAAAAGCCCCTATAACTGGAGATAAAAGAGTGAAAGCACTTAAAGCATTCAATGTCGTTGATCCTGGTCCTTTTAATAATGTACCACCTTTTTTAATAGCAGTTTTAACTTTCTTACCTTTTGTAGTAAATGTAGGTTTCCCAGATTCTTTACTGAGTATAGCAGACTTTTTAAGTTCAATATCGGCTTGAGGTTTCGCAGTCTCAGGTCTTTTAATCTTTATCAGATGCCCATCTTTATCTACAGGAAGGCCCATTTCAGCATGTGATTTACCTCCGTACCAGGGACGAGCAGGGAATTTAGGATTATCTGGAGTGGCTGAAGGTCGACCACCCATGCCATCCCTTACAGTTTTTGATAAATCATATTCAGTAAGTTGTAATGGTTTGCCAGAAGTTACTGCTGGTTTAGGTGTTGGTACTACGGCTGGTTTAGGTGCAGCTTTAGCTGGCCCAATATCTTTCCAGGTATCAGGATCATCATAAAATTCTGGTCCTCTTATTGTAGGTTCATCATTAATTAATGATTTGGTTGGTGTAGTCGAAGTTGCAACTTTAGGTGTTACTTTATTCTTATCTCTAAGACCTTGTATAAAGGCTTCATTCTTACCAGGAATTGCTTTTCTAGCTTCATATTCTGCTGTCATTGTTGTTACGTGTTTCTTCCAAAAACCCTTTGCCTCTCTTTCTGATATAGGCAACTTTGGTTCTGTATAAATCTTCGTAAATGCCGTCCCTCCTTTGTCCATTTTCTTTGTCACGATTGGTTTAACTCCAACACCCAAAGCAGCAGCATTTCTTCTATCAATGGCATCTCTTCGTGTTATTTCTTCTGCTGTTAGAGTGTAGCCTATTTCGCCTCCAGGCATGTCTGTTCCTACCTCATATTTTGGTTTTGATGTTGAAAGGGAGGTTTGACCTTCAAACTGTGCAGGATTTGCGGATGTTATACCAGGATTTTTACCTGTGAATCCCCTTCTGTCTGCCTCTTCAATTGTAATAAAATCAGTACTTTCTCTAAAGGATTCTAGTAATCCAGGTGCGCCTTTTTTATTAGTTGGTGCAACATTACCAGCATCTGCTACATCACCTTCTTCTGTAAATGCATCTCCTTTGAGAAAAGATTTTACTTCATCAGTTCCTTTAGAGCCAGTAACAGGAACGCCCATATCGATTACTCTTGCCAAACTTGCAGTAATCATTGTACTAATGTCTGGTGGCTTTGCTCCTGCACGAACTTTAGCATATTGTACAGGATCGGTTGCTTTTAATTTAAGGTCTGCTGCCGTCAGTCCAGTATCTACGTGTTGCGAGTAATATATTCTATTTGGCACTCTATATGTGGACTTTATCCCAGTAGGAGTTTCTATTAGCTGTTCTCCTATTCTTGCATGTGCCTTATCTGACCATTTACCAGAATTCGGATCGTTATGTGTTAATGTAACTTCTCCTTTAGTCCGATTTACTACAGTTTGACGTATTGTTGGTTCTTCACTAGCTTGAAGTTCTTCTGCATAAGATGTGATTTGTACTGGAACAGGGCCTTCTTCTATATTATAGTTAAACTCCTGTCCTGGTACAGTTTCATCTGGCAGCATATTGACAAATGATGATCTAGCATCAAATATCTCATCATCTATAAATAATCCATAATCTTGATCGGCAGACGGATCGGCTAATGTAACTGTATCCGATGTTTCTGGTCCACCTTTAGGTAAAGCAGTAATAATACTTGAACCTACAAACTTAGTTTCTATTCCTTCGCCTGGTATATATTCTGGAATTTCTGATTGGAAAGGAAGAATAGTCGAGCCAGGATGCCATGAGCGTGTGTCTTCTAGGCGCTGAGGAGTGAATGTATTGACATCAGGTGTATTGATTTGTTGATGAAGTTCTTTATTCTTTAAGAATTCTAATGCACCAGATTTAAATGCACGTTCTTCTTTTACAGTACCAAAACTTCTAGCATTAACCTCATCAATGAATTCATCCGTTATCTGTATATTATTTGGAACTAATTTGGGTTGACCATCTTCAGCTACTCCGTATCTTGCTACTCTTTCAAGGTAAGAGAGCTTTACTGCTTTTCTCCCTTCTTGTATCCCCTCAAACATGAGTCTAGCATGCTTTTCATTCTTTCCTTCAAATTTACCACTTTGTGTAATACGGACTCCTGCTCCTGTAATCTTCTTTATCCTTTTATCACGTTCTTTGGCAGCAAGTGCAAATGCCTTTTTACCTTCCCCTTGTTTTTGAAAATACTTTATATCTGAGCTACGGACTCGTTCAACCTGAACATTGATTTTCCGTTTGTGGTATTCTGTATTTCTTTCGGAATCACTAAGATTGCTGAGAGATAATTCTCTTTGTAAATTTTGGTTTTCTCTATGTGCTGCATGGTAGAAGGTGGCTGCAGCAGTTGTTCTAGGGACAGCCTTTTGAGGATCATATTTCGGTAGTCCACCTTTTTTATTACCTAAT